>Ga0129336_10003001_pt1 | contig 10424 bp, 10 predicted proteins | sample CPB6_02_DNA_FD_96878 | JGI IMG/M metagenome (GOLD analysis project Ga0129336, IMG submission 96878) | Freshwater to marine salinity gradient microbial communities from Chesapeake Bay, USA - CPBay_Sum_0.6_0.2_DNA | ecosystem: Environmental > Aquatic > Marine > Coastal | place: USA: Chesapeake...
CAGGCACGCGTGTCGATGGAGCGCTCGATGCGCTGGGCGGTGCGATGCCATCGCCACTACTACGGTGGTGGCACCGAGGGCTCAGCTCCCGTCCCTGGGGATCTATTTGGCATCGTGCAGGGCGGCATGTATGGCGATCTGCGCCTAGAGTCCCTGCACTCGTTGATGGAGCTCGACCTGCCCGGGCTTGCGGTCGGGGGGCTTGCGGTCGGTGAGCCCGAGCCTGAGCGATTGCGCGTACTCGAAGAGCTTGTGCCACACATGCCGACCGATCGGCCACGCTATCTCATGGGGGTGGGTCGGCCTGAGGACATCGTCGCCGCGGTTGCCCGGGGCATCGACATGTTCGATTGCGTCATGCCGACCCGCCATGCCCGCAACGGGCACCTATTCACCTCGACTGGCGTGATCAACATCCGCAACGCCGTGCATCAACGCGACCCGAACCCGATCGACCTGGCTTGCGGCTGCTACACCTGCCGACACTACTCCCGCGCCTATCTGCGCCATCTCGATAGGTGCAACGAGATACTGGGGTCTCGCTTGAACACCATCCATAACCTCTATTTCTATCTCGATCTGATGCGGCAGATTCGTGCGGCCATCGAGGCGGGGCAATTTGCGACCTTCGTCCGGGATTTCCTGGACCGCCGGCGGCCCGGGGCGCCTGTGGCATAATTCGCGGCCTTTTTCGCCGCCTTTGCAGGACAGGAGACGAACATGAACGGATTGATCCCCGAAGCCTACGCCCAAGCCGGTGGTGCAGCTCCCGGTGGCCAGCTCGCCCCCTTGTTGATGATGGTGCTCTTCATCGTCATTTTTTACTTCCTGCTGATCCGTCCGCAGCAAAAGAAGGCGAAGGAACATCAGGCGATGCTCGGCAAGTTGTCCTCGGGTGACGAGGTGCTGACCGCTGGCGGCATCGTCGGCAAGATCGTCGAGGTCAGCGACGGCTTCGTGACGCTTGAAATCGCCAAAGACGTCCACATCAAGGTGCAGAAGTTCCAAGTGAGCTCACTAGTGCCGAAGGGCACGCTGAAGGGCGGTTAAGTCATGCTTGAATTCCCGCGCTGGAAGTACGCGATCGTCGCGATCGTCCTTGTGTTTGCCGCCATATTTGCGTTGCCGAACGTGTTCGGCGAAGACGCTGCGTTGCAGGTAGCGCGCAAGGATCGTGAGGCTGTCTCCGAAGAGAGCCGTGCGTCGGTCGAGTCTCTGTTGCGCGGGGGCGGGGTGACGGTCTCGCGCAGCTACGTCGACAACGGTCGACTGATGCTGCACTTCGACGAAGTCCCAGAGCAGCTCAAAGCGCGCGACCTCGTCAACGAGCAGCTCGCCAAAGAATATGTCACGGCGCTCTCGTTCGCCTCACGTGCTCCTGACTGGTTGCGCAATCTCGGACTGCGACCCATGCCGCTCGGTCTCGATCTGCGCGGCGGTCTGTATCTGCTGTATCAAGTCGATGTCGATGGTGCCGTCAATCAGCTGCTCGAGGTCTACGAGCAGGATCTACGACGCGCGCTCTCGCAAGCGAACGTGGCGTTCACCGATGTTCAGCAGATCACCGAGGACAGCGTCAAACCCAATGGACTGCGTTTGACCTTGGCGCCCGGTGCCGATACCGAGGCGGCACGCGAGGTCCTGCGGCGTTTGTTGCCGGATGTGGTGCCGACCGAGGTTAAGACGCAAGCGGGCGCTGTGCTGCAGGTCTTGCTCAGCGCCGCTCAAATCAAAGAACGACAGGACTACGCGATTTCGCAGAACCTCACGACGATTCGTAATCGCGTCAACGAGCTCGGCGTATCCGAGCCCGTCGTTCAGCGTCAGGGCGTCGATCGCATCGCCGTGCAGTTGCCCGGTGTGCAGAACTCGGCTGAAGTCAAAGATATTCTTGGCAAGGTAGCCACTCTCGAATTCCGTCTCGTCGATATCCAGAACAGCGTCTCGGATGCGGTGCAGCGTGGTCGGGCCCCGATCGGCTCGAAGCTCTACGAAACGCGTGACGGCCAGCCGACGCTCTTGAAGCGCGACATCATCGTCACCGGCGATCAGTTGGTCGACGCGGTCACGGCTGCCACAGACTCGGGCCCCGGTGTGTCGGTGAAGCTCGATAGCAGTGGTGGCGAGGAGATGTTGCGCACGACACGCGCGAACCTCGGCAAGCCGATGGCGGTGGTGTTCATTGAACAGCGTCGCGAAGAAGTTGAGGTCGCGGGGGAAAAGATCGTCCGCGACATCAAGGATGAGAAGGTCATCAATACGGCGACCATCCAGGGCGTCTTCTCGAACAACTTCCAGATCACGGGTCTTGGTACCAACGAAGCGCGTGAGTTGGCGTTGTTGCTGCGCGCCGGTGCGCTCGCAGCGCCGATCTTCGTCATCGAAGAGCGCGTCGTGGGTCCGGGTTTAGGCAAGGAAAACATCGACAAGGGTGTGACGGCGTTGATGATCGGCATGGGACTGCTATTCGTCTTCATGCTCGCGTACTACAAAGTATTCGGCATCGTCGCCAACATCGTGCTGCTCGCCAACGTGGTGCTGCTCGCCGCCTTGCTGACGGCCTTTAAGGCCGCCTTGTCGCTGCCAGGTATTGCCGGCATTGTGCTCACCGTCGGCATGGCGGTGGACGCCAACGTGCTGATCTATGAGCGTATTCGTGAAGAGATTCGCAACGGCGTGACGCCACAGACCGCGATCGCCAAGGGCTTCGAGAAGGCCTTCTCGGCCATTGCCGATTCCAACATCACGACCTTGATTGCGGGCATCGTGCTGTGGGCTTTCGGTACCGGTGCGATCCGTGGCTTCGCCGTGGTGCTCTCGCTTGGTATCGCGACCTCCATGTTCACGGCGTTGTTAGGTAGCCGTGCGTTGTTGACGCTGATGTACGGCGGCAGCCGTCGCCCCGAACGTTTGGCCATCTGATCGCCGCTACGAGGAACCCATCATGGAATTTTTCAAGAGCACTGCGGCGATCGGCTTCATGCGTGGCCGTAAGTTGGCCTACCTGATCTCGACCGTCTTGTTTGTTGTTTCGATCGGTGCGGTGGTCTTCAAGGGACTGAACTTGGGTGTGGATTTCACCGGCGGTGTGACCATTGAGGCGAAGTTCACTCAGGAAGCGCAGCCCGAGGCGTTGCGTCGCAACTTCGAAGCGGCGGGCTTCAAGGAAGTCCAGGTTCAAAATTTCGGTTCCTCGCGCGACGTGGCGATTCGTTTGCCGCCACCGTCGGGTGAGACCGCCGATGCGATCCGCGCTCGTGTCGAGTCCGTGCTGCGCGCAGCAGATGCCGAGGTCGTGATCAGTCGCGCCGAGATCGTCGGGCCTCAGGTCGGTGCGGAGCTGCGCAACTCAGCCATCGTCGCGCTCATCAGCACGCTCATCCTCATTTTCATCTACGTGTTCTTGCGTTTTCACGCATGGCAGTTGTCTGCGGGGGCGATTCTCGCTGCGATCCACGATCCGATCATCGTGCTCGGATTCTTTGCGCTCACCGGCATGGTGTTCGACTTGTCGGTCGTTGCGGCATTGCTCGCGGTCATCGGTTATTCGCTTAACGATACCGTCGTCGTGTTCGATCGTATCCGCGAGCGATTCGAGGTGAACAAGCGGATGGAGCCCTCTGCGGTACTTGACCAGTCGGTTAACCAGACGCTCTCGCGCACGATCATGACCAGCATGACGACGCTGATCGTCGTCGTCATCTTGTTGTTGCTCGGCGGTCCGGTGTTGCAGAGCTTCTCCGCGGCGCTGATCGTCGGCATTCTTGTAGGTACCTATTCCTCGATCTATGTCGCCGCTGCTGTCGCTCTCGATTCCGGTCTAACCGCCGAGAGCCTGTTCCCGACTCGCAAGAAGCTCGCCATCGACGATATGCCTTGAGGGTGTAGCCCTCGGGCACCATGCCCCCTACAATCGGGCGCAACATCCCGAGGGGGGCAGAGACCATGAACTGGCGCATCAAGCCGCTTGACGACATCCTGGCCAACGCTGAACGTCGGAGCCTCAAGCGCTCCCTCGGTGGCTTCCAACTCACCATGATGGGCGTCGGTGCCATCATCGGCACCGGTATCTTCGTGTTGACCGCCGAGGCGGCGCAGAAGGCCGGTCCCGGCATGATGGTGTCATTTGTCATCGCAGGGTTCGTTTGCGCGGTCGCAGCGCTCTGTTACGCAGAACTCGCCTCAATGGTCCCGGTCTCCGGCTCCGCCTATACCTACAGCTACGCGGTGATGGGCGAAGCGGTGGCTTGGATCGTCGGCTGGGCACTCGTACTGGAATACGCGGTGGCGGCGAGTGCGGTCTCGGTTGGATGGTCCAACTATTTCGTCGGGCTCATGGATCGAAGTCTCGGCATCTCCATACCTGAAGAGTTCACGCGCGGGCCTTATGCGGGCGGCGTGATAAATTTGCCCGCGGCAGTGATCGCGATGCTGGTGACTTCGCTGCTTATCGTGGGTACTCGTGAGAGTGCGAGCGTCAACGCGGTACTGGTCACCATCAAGGTGGCGGCTCTGACGTTGTTCGTGTTTTTGGCGCTGCCAGTGATCAACGGTGACAACTTCGAGCCGTTCGCCCCGAACGGATTCTGGGATGCGACGGGCCTTGGTATTGCAGGTGCCGCGGCATCGATCTTCTTCGCATACGTGGGCTTCGATGCGGTCTCTACCGCGGCCGAAGAAACGGAGAATCCCCAGCGCAATATCCCGATCGGCTTGATCGGCAGTCTCGCGATCTGCACGATTTTCTACATGTTGGTCGCCGCCGGCGTGACCGGTTCGGTCGGGGCGCAGCCGGTACTCGATGCTGCTGGCCGAGCGATTTCGCCGGGTAGTCCTGAGTTCGCGGCGGTCTGTGCGTTGCCGGAGAATGCGCAGGCGGTTGCGTGCAGCCGTGAGCCGCTCGCCTTCGTGCTCGAACTGCTTGGGTGGGACAAAGTTTCGCAGTTGATCGGTCTCGCTGCGTTCCTCGCGTTGCCGTCGGTCATCCTGATGATGCTCTTCGGTCAGACGCGTATCTTCTTCGTGATGGCACGCGATGGTTTGCTGCCCGCCGCCGATACGCTCACCAAAGTGCACCCGAAGTTCCACACGCCGTATGTGGTGACCATCATCACGGGTGTCGCCGTCACGGTGTTTGCTTCGTTCTTCCCGGTTGGGGTGCTGGCGGATATCGCCAACAGCGGTACTTTGTTCGCGTTCATGGCGGTTTCCGCGGGTGTGTTGATCCTGCGCGTGCGCGAGCCGAATCGTCATCGTCCCTTCACTACGCCGGCCGTTTGGGTCGTGGGCCCGTTGGCATTGCTCGGTTGCGGCTTCCTGTTCTTCTCGTTGCCGCCGTCGACGCAGTTGACCTTCCTCTACTGGACGCTCGGCGGCTTGGCGCTGTACTTCCTCTACGGCTTCCGCAACAGCCCGCTCGCGCGCTCGAAGCAGTGACCTCGCGGCATGGCTGAGTCGGATCCGAAACTCGCCAACCGCATCCTGATGGGTCTCGTGGTGGGCGCCCTTGCGGGCGCCCTCACGTTGATCATCGGAGCCGAGATCCCCGCCGTCCTCGACGGCGCCCGATCGTTGTCGGTCGCGGTCTTTGATCCGCTGGGTCAAATCTTCCTGCGTTTGCTGTTCTTCGTCGTCATGCCCTTGGTCTTCGCCTCATTGGCCGCGGGCGTGGTGCAGCTTGGGGATCTTTCGCGTCTCGGGCCGCTCTCGGCGCGTACGTTCGCTTTGTTCTTCCTCAACATGTCGATTGCCTGCGTGCTCGGGCTCGTCATGATGAACGCGTTGCAACCAGGTGGCGCCTTGGATCCAGAGACGCAGACGCGTCTCGTCAGTGCCTACGGCGGCGATACCGAGAAGATCATGCAGCGTCAGGCTGAACAGCCATCGATGAGTTTGCAGACCGTCGTCGATATGTTCATGCCGCGTAATCTCATCGGTGCGATCACGGGTAACCAGCGCGGCACGCTCGGTGAAGTGCTGCCGTTGATTCTATTTGCGATTCTGCTCGGTGCGGCAGCGATTCGCGTGGGTGGGCGTAGGCGTGAGCAACTGCAGTCAGGGCTCGAACTCGTCACTGAGCTCATGACGGGTATCGTGCAGTTTGCCTTGCGCATTGCGCCCTATGCCGTCCCGGCGATGATCTACAGCGTCGTGGTCAAGATCGGCTGGGACATCCTCATCGCGTTAGGTCTGTTTGTCGCCGGTTGTCTTGTCGTCATGATCGTGCATCTCTTCGGCACGATGTCGCTTTGGCTCAAGTTATTCTCTCGTTATTCGCCGATGCAGTTCTGGAGGACGATCCGTCCCGTACTCGTGACCGCGTTTTCGACGAGTTCGAGTAGCGCCACGCTGCCGGCTGCACTTGCGTCGGCGCGCGGTGATCTGGGTATGAAGCCAACCACGGCGGGCTTCGTCTTGCCGCTTGGGACCACTATGAATATGGCTGGCACCGCACTCTACGAGGGTTGCGTGGTGCTGTTCATCGCTCAGGTGTTCGGGGTGCATCTCGACCTGGCCCAGCAGATCACCTTGTTGCTGCTCGCTGTGCTCGGCGCTGTGGCAGCGGCTGGCATCCCCGGTGGATCCTTGCCGGTGATTGCAGGTTTGTTGATTACCTTCGGCGTTCCCCCTGAGGGAATCGGCATCGTCCTTGGTGCCGATCGACTGCTCGACATGACTCGAACCATGGTCAACGTCGGCGCCGATATGGTGACGACGGCCGTTGTCGACAGTCTCGAGCGCAAGGCTTCGGGCGAGGAATGACGCCGGGATCAACCCTCGCGCAGGGCGTCGGTGAGGTGCGGCTTACAAAGCGCTACCAGCGCGTCGTAAACCTTGGGTGAGCCGGCGATGATGTTGCCGCCTTGTGTGTATTCGCCGCCGCTCAAGGTGCCAACGCGACCGCCGGCTTCTTCGATCAGCAGCGTTCCGGCGGCGGTATCCCAAGGACCAAGACCGATCTCGAAGAAACCATCGGTGCGCCCGGCCGCAACATAGGCGAGATCAAGCGCGGCCGAGCCCGGGCGACGTACGCCCGCGCTCGCGATCATCACGTCTTTGAGCATCGCCATGTAGGCATCGAGATGCTGCGTGTTCGCGCGATAAGGGAAACCGGTACCGATCAGCGCACCCTCGAGTCCGCGCAGATTCGTCACGCGAATGCGCCGATTCTCGAGATGCGCGCCATCTCCACGCGAGGTGGTGAAAACTTCCTGACGCATCGGATCGTAGATCACACCATGCTCGATCCGTCCACGAATACGGCAGGCGATCGAGACGCAAAACTGCGGAAAGCCGTGGATGAAGTTCGTCGTGCCATCGAGCGGATCGATCACCCATTCGAAGGGGCTTGAACCGAGGGCGCCACTTTCCTCACAGAGGAAGGCGTGGTCAGGGTAAGCGCGACGGATGGTGGAGATGATCTCGGCCTCGGCAGCCCGGTCAACATCGGTCACGAAGTCGTTACGACTCTTGCTCGAAATTTCGAGCGAATCGAGACGATTGAGGCTGCGTACGATGACCTCGGCCGCACGGCGTGCCGCGCGCACGGCGATGTTGAGTAATGGCTGCATGTTGGCAAAGAGCGATGGAAAACGCCGCTAGAATACCACGCGTGATACCGAGCCCCGCTGACATCCGTGTCGTTCTCATCGAGACCTCCCACCCCGGCAATATCGGGGCGGTGGCCCGCGCCATGAAAAACATGGGGCTTTCGCAGCTCGTTCTCGTCCGGCCGCGGGAGTTTCCGCATAGCGAGGCGAGCGCGCGTGCCTCGGGCGCCACTGATGTGCTTGAGCAGGCGAGGGTGGTCGATCGAATCGAGGATGGGCTCGCGGGCTGTGGTCTCGTGGTGGCGACCACCGCGCGTGATCGCGATCAAAATTTCCGGGTGCTCGATGTGCGCGATGCGGCAACGCGTGTCGTCGAGGAGTCAGCTCGCGGTCCGGTGGCGCTGATGTTCGGCAACGAACGTACTGGCCTCACCAATGCCGAGTTGTCACTTGCGCACCTGCTGCTACGCATCCCCGCCAATCCCGAATACGCTTCGCTCAATTTGGCGATGGCGGTGCAGCTTGTGACCTACGAGGTCTACCGCGCACGCGGCGCCCGGCACGAGCCGGCGCCGGGTCTCGTACCGTTGGCACCCGCTGACGACATGGAGCGTTTGTATGTGCACCTCGAGCAGGTGCTGCAGGAGATCGGCTTTCGCGATCGAACGACAAGCGGCAAACATTTGATGGAGCGTATACGTCGCTTCATCAATCGCGCGGAGCTCGATCAGAACGAGGCCAACATCATGCGCGGCATTCTCACGGCCGTGCAGAACAAGCGCCGTCAGGCGGGGCCGCGCGAGTGACCTCGTCGCGAGTGATCGCGCCGCTGGTGCCGATTTTTCTCGATCATGCGTCGACGACGCCTTGTGACCCTGAAGTCATCGCGCAGATGCATGCTGTTCTCGCCGGCGAGGCTGGCATCGGTAATCCCTCATCGATCACGCATCATTTCGGCAAGCTTGCTGCCGATCTCATCGAGCGCTCACGAGCCGATGTCGCTGCGCTGATCGGCGCTGATCCGAGCGAGTTGATCTTCACCTCCGGTGCGACCGAGTCCGATAACCTCGCGATCCTCGGTATCGCGCGCGGTCGTAGTGATCTCGGGCGACATCTCGTCACTTCACGCATCGAGCACAAGGCGGTGCTCGATCCCTGCAAATACCTGCAAAAACGGGGTTGGCAAATCACCTGGCTCGAGCCGCGAGCCGACGGTCTCATTGATTCCGAGGTACTACGTCGCGCGTTACGCAGCGACACGCAGTTGGTGTCGATCATGCACGCCAACAACGAGACCGGTGTCGTGCAAGACGTCGCGGCGATCGCTCGCGTGTGTCGCGATGCGGGTGTCTTGCTGCACGTCGACGCGGCGCAATCGGCGGGCAAACTACCGCTCGATGTACATGCGCTCGGTGTCGATTTGCTGTCGCTGTCGGCGCACAAGATGTACGGCCCCAAGGGTATTGGCGCGCTCTACGTATCGGCTCGTGCAAAGCCCTGGCTCGAGCCTTTGAGCTACGGTGGTGGCCACGAGCGCGGCCTTCGTCCGGGTACTTTAGCGACCCACCAGATCGCGGGTTTCGCTGCCGCAGCCCGTCTTGCCGCAAGCCGAATGAACGGCGATGCCGAACAGGCAGCCTCGCTGGTGCGTGAGTTCAAGAGTGCGCTGGCCGATCTCGATGGCGTGCGTTTCAATGATTACCGGGAGGATCATCCGGAGCGGCGCTTGCCCGGCTTGGTCTCCGTGACCCTCGAGCGCGTTGAGGGTGAGAGCTTGTTGGCAGCCGTATCGGAGATCGCGGTTTCCAGTGGCGCCGCTTGTGACTCGGCCTCGGGAGAGCCGTCCTACGTGTTGCGCGCCCAGGGCGTGCCGACAGAGTGGGCGAGATCGACCCTACGAGTGGCTTTTGGTCGCGGCAACACGCTCGAGCACGCGCGGATCGCTGCGGCCGCCATTCGGCGCGGGGTATTGCAACTGCGCGAGCAGGATGCCGATGTCGTCCCCGAGTCGATACTCGCCACAGGCTTTGCGTGGGCGGTCGGAGAGGCGGGTTCCTATCGCGAGGGGATGCGGGTGCGCTGCCACCTCGCTCTCGATGCGAGCGGTCGGATCGCAGCGGTCGGTTTCCGAGCCTACGCCTGCCCGGATCTCTGGCGGGTGCTAGCGGCGTTTGAGCGGCAGTGGCTTGGGCTTCGGCCCGAGACGGGCGATCTCGGCACCCCCGCGCAGTGGGCGGAGAAATTCCAGGTGCCGATCGAGAAACTTGGACGCTTGATTCGGGTCGAAGATGCATGGCGCGCCGCCAAAGAAGCGCTAGAATCGACCCACTCACGAGGTGACACGAGACCATGACGATTTCCTTGACGCCCGCTGCGGCGGATCGCGTGAAGAACTTCCTGGAGAGCCGCGGCCAAGGTGTCGGCTTGCGCCTCGGGGTCCGTAAAACCGGCTGCTCCGGGTTCGCCTACGTCATCAATTACGCCGACTCGACCGAGCCCCAAGACCTTGTTTTCGAAGATCGTGGGGTAAAGGTTTTTGTCGATCCCGCAAGCCTGCCGCTGATCGATGGCACCGAGATCGACTTCGTGAAGCAGGGCCTGAACGAGGCCTTCAAGTTCCGCAACCCCAACGTCAAGGGCGAATGTGGTTGCGGAGAAAGCTTCAGCGTTTAAAAAAACCTTGCCATCCAGTCACTTGCGCGCTTCCTCGCGTTGCCGGGGTGGTGCCCTCGCGGGTACACTACGCGGCTACCTTTTTTCCAACAAACCTTGAAGGATGTTTCGCATGGCCTTGGAACGCACTTTTTCGATCGTCAAACCCGACGGCGTCGCCCGCAACCTCATCGGTGAGGTCTATCGTCGCTTCGAGCAGGC
>Ga0129336_10003002_pt1 | contig 10421 bp, 18 predicted proteins | sample CPB6_02_DNA_FD_96878 | JGI IMG/M metagenome (GOLD analysis project Ga0129336, IMG submission 96878) | Freshwater to marine salinity gradient microbial communities from Chesapeake Bay, USA - CPBay_Sum_0.6_0.2_DNA | ecosystem: Environmental > Aquatic > Marine > Coastal | place: USA: Chesapeake...
CGTTCTACGCAAGTTATCAATGTATTGATAATAAAAACGGACACCACGGAGCACGGGAAGTCCTAGCCAATAGTCTAGCAAATAATGCTCAGCTAATTAGGAGCAGTCAGCAGACTGTGTGCTTTAGCAGATGGTTCGACTCCGTCTGGCTCCACTAAATATTGGGGACAGCAACAATAATACCACCCTGCAGGTGAGTTGTTTTGCAAAAGAGTACGCCAGTAAGTCCGTGGCCATGAAGAGTCAGTATAAGTTGTAATTATACCAACAAGACGGATAGCTAGGCGTTGCAGCAATTACCCAATATTTATTACTTTATTTTTAGTTTATACAAAAAAGATTGGAATTATTATGCCCGAAGTTATCTATCGTTGTTATTTCACTGAATGGGATCTGTTCATGGATGGTGATCTCATCATCGATGGCAAGATGCGAGTCTACGACTTCATCAGCCAGAAACAGTACGAAGAAGAAGACAAGCCCGAAGGCATCCCTGTACTCAACCCCTTCACCGAAAACGAAGCCCGCAAGCACCTCGCTGCTGAAGGCTATCCCGACGTCAAGTTCATCTACGAATAAAAGAGCAAACAATGACACATGAATTTCATCTCTGCGAAACAGAGCCCTGTCGGCACAAGTGTGAACAAGAAGGCTGCGATAACATGATCCTGTATCATGACGAACCGTATTGCTTCACACATAGCCCTGATGAGGGCTCCTCATTCCGTAATTATGACTCAAGATATGGAGGCTGGAAACAGTGACAACTCAAATAAGTAAAATCCCCACACCCAGGTGTTTCGAGTGTGGCAAAGAAGGTGAACTGGAAATCCCCACAGAAATCTGGTTCGCCGGCATCAAAAAGAGTCAAGAAGGTGCTCTTATCCAAAACGCCTTCCCCACTCTCAGCCATGATCAACGAGAACAGCTTCTCACCGGCATTCATCCCGAATGCTGGAAAAAGATGTTCCCTCCACGAGAAGAGAAGTAATCACATACACTAATGCACTCACACCAGAGAATCAGAATGCCCAGTAGTATCTATATGATGTTACTGGGTGTTCTCTCTCTATCTTATAAAAAATTTCTCATAGTCCTTTGGGGGGGACCCGGCGAAGCCGGGGGGGTCCCAATGTATTCTTTATATACAAGTTTGACAAAACTCGAGCCTCTGCGATAGACTATGTCTATCCTAAAAAAAAATTTAGGATAGACTTTAGTCTGCGAGGCTTTTTTGGCATACGTTGTATATGAAGCTGCACCGAACACAAATACGATTATTTATGGAGTATTTATGTCGGAATACGCAGCAAAGAGATACAAGGCTAAACTTCTACAAGTTAAGCCTACTTACACCATAGAGGTGTACCGTTTGTTGCCAGAACAAAATATAGAAATTTCTCCGAAATTACCTTTTTGACTTGCCGGCGACAAACCATCATGATATACTAGATCTACCCAAGGAGATATTAACCTAAAGGAGTAGTACACAGATGCCACGTCAGCATCAAAGCAAAGCAATAAAAGAAGTCTTCCGTGAACTAGAAAGACTCGGCTTTGTTATCAATCAGAAAAAGTCCGGGACCTACAGTATAGTTCCTCCCTCCACTATCAACGGTCCCATATATACTACACATGGAACAGAGTCCGCACTGCACCCCATTCGTAGGGACTTCAAGAGATTGTACAACGTACAACTCCATATATAACTCCTTGACGCAGGTCCAGGGGTCTGTCTGTGACTTTGGTGGTGTAGCCACAACAGGCCCCTGGTTACCTAACCAAGTCTTGGCCCTTATTATTATTATCTCTATATATAGAGACTAATAATAAAATCCGCACAAATAAAACGCTAACGTGCCTACAAACTCTTATATACAATCCCTATATATATACACACATATATAGAGGATAATAAAGAGTGTGTAAAGAAAATGTTAGCAAACCATACTAAATGGTCATTTTTTGCGTGGGCACCCATTATATACTTATTATATATATACTTATTATACACCTATATGGGTTATCATGTTAAAGCAGCATGTACAGAAAAACAAGGGAAACTTACCTAACATATGTTTCTCTTCCCTCTATTATCTATATCTATATATATCTTATAAGTATCTTTTTTATTTTCCGGCCCATTTCTAAAAATAAGGATTAATATTATGACTCAAAATAATATGGTAAATTTTATCACTCTTACAGATCTTGACGCACACAAGATCGAACTCAATCCGGCTTTCATCGTTTTCATGAAGCGAGATACCTATCAGCCTGAAGAAGGCGTTGAAATGCCTTTCACTAAAATATTCTTGACTACCAATCATCACATCTATGCTCTGGAGACTCCAGAACAGATCGCTCAGCTTCAGATGGATGGTATTAAAAATGTCATGAAATCTGTCATGGATAGCACTATCAACATGTTTGAAGAACTTGAAAATCTTGAAGAAGAGGAGCAGGAATAATGAACGAATCTCTCACGGCCAACTGGACCGCACTAGTTGACAAAGTCTACGCTTGGTGTCGTTCAAATGTACCTGATCAACTTAATTATAATAGTCGTGCGACTTATTGGGGTTCAGCTCTTCGAGCCGGAATCATCACCCAAGAAGAATACGACTATGCCCGTACCCAATATGGTAACCTTTGGGATTATGTAGGAGACTAATATGCAGTATCAATTTCCACAAAAACTAGACCACAACAATCCTTTTGCAGGATGTTTCTTCATCCAGTACAAAGAACAACCATTCTGTGTTCCTGGCAAATGTGAAGAGCACACCTACCTGCCAAAGCCAGTAGATCGATTTGATTCCAAGCAGTACCGTAATATGTACTTCTTTGCTAGCAAAGCAAGCAAATCGGGTATCTTCAAAAAGGCTGAGGCAACTCACTGGGCTATTGTTGATCAACAGACTGATCGCATTCTTATCTCAGATAAGATCATTCACGACAATCAGACCAAGCAATTCCAGTACAAAAGCTTCCCATTAGTCTGGGAAGATCAGACTTGGTTTTTCACCATTTCCTTTACTGGATCATTCATTAACTACAAAATCAGTCCTCATGAGTCATTTATCAAATCATTGATGGCTTCAGCTTCTAGTTGAACAAAGGACACTAATGCCTACATGTACAATGTGTTCTGCCGAATCTCCTAACGAGTTTGGCGAACATCAAGACGATCATATCGTCCAACCCACAGGTGGCTTACATCTGGCTATTCATACAGGATACGGTATGTTTACCGATCCTATGACTCAAGAAGCTTCATATTCTTTATGCCATATCATCCTATGTCATGATTGCTCTATTAAAGTTATAAATCTGTTTCCCCAAGAATTCAAAGAAAAATTCTTTATTGGCGGACATCCAGTTGAAACCTGCAAAGAGCAATCTGACACACATCCTGATGGCTGTCATTACGCTTGGTCAATGTCAAATGCCTAAAGATAATTTGTCTATTCTTCAACGTGTACATCGTAATCACGCCATATTCCAAGACTATATTTCCGGGAGATCTATTATTAAGATTTCTCGGAAATATGGTCTCACATATGAGCGTACACGATCAATAATCAAGGAACATAATATGAGACAATACTTTGTCATTGATCACGCAGACGATTTTGTCCTTTACCGTGGCACTCTTGAACAATGTGAAACAGTGCTTCAAGAAAGCTACGCTGGACTAATGATCGTCGGATATCGGGATCTTACTCCCGGTATGATCAAAAGTTTAGATCTACTAAATCTCAAACAAAATCCCACATTATGAACCCCAAACAAACATCACACATTTGGACCAATTGTGATAACAAACGTCGCTGCATAGCCTGCGATATTTCTTGGCATCCTGCCAGAGATAAATCCGAATGTTCTTCCAACAACACGCCTACCCCTAACAACACAAAGGAGACCCACAATGGGCACTACAATTAACGTGCATCCTTCACATGAATCTTCCAACATTCGTTCATCATTCACCACCTATGATGAACCCGTAAAGTTCTGCACAATTACCATCAATGTGTCAGATAACAATACCACGTATTTCTTTACTGACACTAAGCAACTCACAGAGTTCATTAACTCTTTTATTCCCGTCATCAATCAGGCAAATACCTACATTGGTGGTTGCCTGATAAACAGTTAACCTTTCCCGAAAATTGAAGAATCTCCCTTCTGAAATTCTTCCAAATCTGGTATAATATACCGGATGCTCCTGTAGCTCAGTTGGATAGAGCAACGGACTTCTAATCCGTTGGTCGTACGTTCGAATCGTACCGGGAGCGCTAACTCAAGTTTAGTATGACTAGCATGGTGTCTGAGGAGATCTCAGAACAAGGTTTGCTGTGTGTGTTCCTTCATGAAACACTAGTCATACTAATGTTCCGAGATAGCTCAGTTGGCAGAGCAGCTGACTGTTAATCAGCGGGTCGCAGGTTCGAGCCCTGTTCTCGGAGCATAACATCGTCAGATAGCTTTCGGGCGCTTTAGCGTTAAGAATTATGTTTAGCCTCCTTTTACATAAAACTTAGTAAAGTTCCCTATAACTTTATCCTGAAGGCTATCTGGCATTTTTATAACATACAAATCATTGAGGCTATTCAATAGCCCATGATACTATATCGGAAAGGATAACTATTATCTAAAATCATCTTGATTTTAATTAACGGTGAATTATGACTGAAAATCTAGACTCTGATATGAGTATATCTTTAACTTATTTTGAATCACTAAATGAGATTAATAAACATCTCAGTTCTCTATCAGATACACTTTGTTCTTTTCCAATTTTTGAGAATAAACAACTTAATTCTCATTTGGAAACTCTAAATAACAATGTTCGGATAGCTTACTACAATCTTTCTAAGGAAATTTTAAAATCATACCAATGTTCAATTGAACTTTTTGAAACAATTTGCGACTCAAAAAATCTTATTTACAAAGACTAAAATTGTTACACTTTAAAATTTATATATCTATTTCATAAACATATACTAATATATATAGGTTTGTAACGCTTTTTATATAAAATTAAATTTCATTTTTCTTTTTATCCTTATAATATAATTAATTATATATGTTTTTACAACTTAAGGAGAAATAAAAATGGCACGTCCCTCTAAAAATAATGACATTGAAGCCTATATAAACACTGTAATTGGAGCTATTGTTAATACCAATGCTTTAGCTAAATCCACTGGTTGCAGTCTTCCAACAATACTTAACTATATCAAGACCAATCCTTCTCGTTTTGAGAAGGCTGGTCGTGGTCGTTATAGAATTTTAGCTGCGAACAACCAAACCGTTAATCAGACAATTGTCACAAGTAACGGTTTTGAGTGGTAATAAATTAAAAAATTCGGTACTATTTGCGTTATCATTTAAAAAATGATGCGCAGGAGTGGTACTGTATAAGCGGGCGGAATCCGATTATACCACTCTTTTAGACCAGATCCACTTTTAACGAGGTCAATATGTCAGATTATTTTATGACAAATGGATTTAAACAAGATTTTACTAATCTACTTAAATCTTTATTATTGATCTCTAAAAAGCTTGAAACTTTAGCGGATGAAGTCCGTATGCTTCGAGAGGTTATACCAGTGGATCCTACTAAGGAGAAAACCACTGAATCAGTTACACCACCAAACAAAACTCTGCTATAATCTAGCATGCCCGTCAACGGGCACGGGATACTAATTCCCACATGTAACAAGGATACTTGTGAAATGAGGAAAAACTTACCGCTGCCAATTAGATAGGCATGTAGACTTCGTTTCGCAACCTGCGATATACGTGTCTTGGAAATTCCAAGATACGCTTACCGAAAGGAGCGAACCAATGCAAGTTAGGTTCAAAAACATAAGTGCTAGTTTGCGCAAGCATCAAACTAAAATAATGTTGTTTACAGCATTTTTATTTTTATTGCTTGGTGCTGTCGTTGCTACTGCTGCAGATAACTCTCAGTATACCAACGATTCAATAGTTATTACATCAACTACTGCATTTCAAACTACCACTACAACTATTCCACCTGTGACAACCACCACAACAACTATTCCAGATTATTCTGGTGTTGATTGGAACGGTCTCCGCCAAATGGAGATTGATTCCATGAGACAGATATATGGCAAGTGTGGTGAATATCACGATCTTGCTATTCAAGTTGGATGGCCTGAAGAGGAATGGCCACGTCTTCAGCAAGTAATGTGGCGCGAGTCACGTTGCATTACTGATTCATGGAATGGAGCTGATGCGGGTCTCACCCAAATCAATCAAGTCCATTCTCAGTGGCTTTCCGACATGGGATGGTCTCACCCTGATGATATGTTTAATCCAGAATATAATCTAACATTTGCTTTACGCCTGTGGGAAACCTCAGGATGGAAACCATGGAGATTTTCTGGCACAACATGGGGTGATTGATTATGAAACAGAAACTTATACTTTTTGTTTCAGCAATCACATTGTTTTGCGGAATATTCTTTGCAAATCAACAAACATCATTAGCCAGCAAGAATATATCAGCAGACCAACCTCCTATTGACTTTTCTCAAGTTAATTGGACAGAATTAGGTAGACTGATTTATGGTAAATGCGGAGAGTATCACGATCTTGCTATACAAGCAGGATGGCCAGAATCACAATGGCCGACCCTTAGCAAGATAATCTATCGTGAATCTCGCTGTAATACATTTTCCTTCAATAAGTCAGACCCTAACGGCGGTAGCCGAGGTCTGATCCAGATAAATGGATATTGGTGCAGAAAAAATAAATACAATCCCATAGGTTGGTTACAAGCCAAATCAATATTACAAAAATGTGACGATTTATATAACCCATATATCAACCTGCGTGCAGGGTGGGAAATGTGGCAATATAGTCAACAGCGTAATGGATGCGGCTGGCAACCATGGGCTACAAAATGCAGGTAGTTTAAACTACATTTTGTATAAAATTTCATCCATTTATGGGTGTTTGTGCAGGGGCAGGTTGGGCAACCAATCTGTCCCTGTTTCATTTTAATGAAACATGGAACATGCAAACCAGATGGGGAAAAATATATTTAACCCTTTTTTATGTACAGAAAGGAAAAAATGTTCGGATTCGTAGTAGTTCTATCTTTAGCTTCAACAGCTTTAGAGTTAATGCTTGCAGCTAAGATTCCTTCTTGGCGTAAGTCTGCATTTAAATATAAATTAATCAATCTTACATTTTCAGTATTGTTATCATTTTTCCTGGGCATTATGTTTGGTGCTGCTGGCTTAATTGTTATGACTGCAGCTGTTGTTTCAACTATTCTTTCAATACCTGGTTATAAATTCCTTCATTGGAATTATGACTCCTCTGCTGCTCAACAGCGAGGAGGAAATCAATATAAATATTTTTCCACTAAATGGAAACAAGTTTTCTCTGATTTTATGAATCTTCTCTATAAAATTTTTAGAGTAATTACTTTCCCAATTTGGGGTTTCCGTTTGGTTTACCAAAAATATTCTATAGTTAAAAATAAAATTCTTAGACGTACCTGAAACAGCACATACAAAGGGAGTACCATGGCTAATGAAATCTACGAACCTCAACTTAGAATTCAAGCAACATTTGGAAAGCCTCTCCTAAGCGGAGAAGGCTACCAGGTCGGCTTCTACGATGCCGGTGTTATGCGAGAAGTTATTAACTACATCGCAGAAAAAACTGGAGAAGAAGCCTTTTACCAAGTATATACTCTTCCTATTCCTGATCCTCAAATTCCTTCTCAAGCACTTTTTGCTCGTGAATATATTAACGCAGACGATGTTCTTTATTCTCTTGTAGATAAAGACAAGATTGTTGTGACAAAGACTAGTCATCCTAAAGGATGGATGTCTTATCTCAACGAACTTGGTTATGAAGTTCTTGCCGGCGCTAAGACAAACAAGCGTCTCAAGAGCTTTCATCGTCCTACCTTACTTAATGCTCATTTTGATCATCTTAATATTCTTTATGTTAATCCGACAGATTACTGTCGCTATAACTTTAATGATTCAAATGACGATATGGGTGTAGCTTCATGGCTTTCTAGCGAAGAAATAACTAACCGTCTTTTAGATGGTGGCTTTGTAATTAGTCGTCGATTGATTGAATACGCTGTTCAGAATGTTCCCTCTTACATTCCTGACGGTGTTGCAAATCACGCTTCATACTATTACGATGCCCGTTCTCGTGAAAATTGTATGCAGGATCTTCTTAACGAAACTGTATACAATGCCCGTATTATCTATCAAGATGGTTTTCTTAAGGGCAATGCTCTTTGCGTAAACCTTCCTGAAGATATTGACGTTATCACTTTCCGTGAAAATGTCAAATCTGAAATTCGTTATCATCGTGGTTTCCGATTTCTTGCTGAGCCCCAAGGCCCTAAGGATAAAGTTATTACTGACGACCAAACTGTCATTAACTTGCCTAAACTCTTTGATCCTAAAGATCTAGAGATGTGGCTTGTTAATGAATACGACAAAATGTTTGACGATGCTATCAACAATCGTATGTTGACAAGCTGGAAAAACATTTACAAGCGTACTTGGAAAGATGACGAAAATCTCAACGACGCAGAGAGCAACGCTCAAACCAACTATGTTGGTCATCGTTGGATCGCCGGCGGGAATAATGTTACAGATTCACCTTGGCTCTTTGAGTCTGTAGCTATTTCTCACGCTATGCCACTTAAGGGACGCGTTCCTATTCCCTGCTCTTGCTATGAGCAAGTAATACCTGAGTCACTTGCTCGTCTTGCAGGCTATGATATGATCGTTCCTGAAGACTCTATTGTCCGATGCACGCCTCTCGGAGTGCATGTGGTTAACGATCTCAACTGGCTTGAGATGTACGAGTCTCACGGTGGCATGGATGAGGATGACTTTTTTAAGATATTTTACCGCACTATGTGTGGCGGTGATTATGATCAAGAGAAAGTTGTCATCATTTGTCGTAGCCCAAATGGTTTCGGTGAATACTCAATTCTCAACTATGTTGAAGGTCAGTGGGCACCAAGTTGGGAGAAAGCAGATGGTACGGTCATTCAGTTCCCAGAAATTGATGGAACAGAATGGCCTCGTCGTCTTAGTGAAGCTATCTTTGCTAATCAAGTTAGCTTTACCGGTCTTCCTTCTGAATCATTACCTAAGAAGATTTATTCTGGAAATTATACTTCCAGTAATGTTGCTAACGAAATTGCTGTAGCTATGGCAGGTGGCAATGTTGGCGGTTTCGTCAACGCTGCTATGGCACACAGCATGATTGTTGCCAATCACAGACCAATTCAGCTTTGCACTCTTGAAACTGTTATTGACAAATGCATCAATCCAGATGATATTGATGATGTTTTGGCAATTGATAGAGAAGCAAAAGCTATTATGAAGGAAGTCTTATCCACAGGCAAGCCTATGGATAAAGACTTCTTTATTGGTCGTGGTCTTCGTCGTTTCCTTAAATATGGCGAAACAATTGAATTTTATGATGGTCCAATTACAACCATCAATAAAATGTGCATGTCATATCTTAAGGCTTATCAAGCACGTATTCGTGAATGGTCGCAAACGAATATCAAGCCTCGTCAGTCTGTAGAAAGACTGTCTAAGCGTTTGTATTTTCATGCGCTTCCAGTTCTTCGTAATCATCGTATGGCTCTTTACAATGAGAATTCTTCTCAACTAACTCAGGCAACTGGGGCTATTGAAAGAAATTCTTGGGAAAATCTTTATGATGGTGTTGTTGCACATATCAATACATTTGAACGTCTTGAAGATCGTCACGACTTCATGATCTCTCTCATGTATGCTGCTCTCACTGTTCCTACGGAAACCTCAAATAAAATCACTGATCAGATAGTGATGAATAGACAAGTCTATCCATATCTGGAACAAGCTATGCAATTTTATGGTCTTTCCATTATGCAAACTGTTGTTCCTAGAAATGGTGATTTGGTTATTATTCCTACTCGGAATGTCATTTTCCCTTACCCTGATGAAAATGATCACCTTATTCACCATACTGATCCTCTTGATTTTCAAAGAGCACACGCAAAGTATACTATGGTTGTTTTTGATTCAGAGAAACCTGTAGTTACTCAGAAACTTACGAAGTCACTATACTGACATGTTACGCCCCCCAGATTATTCTGGGGGGCAGCACGTCCAAAAAAAAACAATTTCCATATACATATAATTATTATCTTAAAAATAATTGAGGTATTATGACTGATTTCAATATTTATAATTCAGACGATGATCCGTTTGATTTTGAAAACTATTTTGCTGGCACCGACACAAGTACTGATATCGTAACTGAAGAAGATGACGCTCCTCCGAGCGATCTTTTTCGTCAGGCGTTTCGCTTCTTTGACTTTAATCAGCGAGTCTTAAACAAAG
>Ga0129336_10003003_pt1 | contig 10418 bp, 7 predicted proteins | sample CPB6_02_DNA_FD_96878 | JGI IMG/M metagenome (GOLD analysis project Ga0129336, IMG submission 96878) | Freshwater to marine salinity gradient microbial communities from Chesapeake Bay, USA - CPBay_Sum_0.6_0.2_DNA | ecosystem: Environmental > Aquatic > Marine > Coastal | place: USA: Chesapeake Bay...
GAACTCTAAAAAAGCAGCTGCAATAATGACAACCATTGGTCCTGTTGGCCCTGAAATCTGACCAGGTGTTCCACCAAACATCGCTGCTAAAAATCCAACAATAATAGAGCTATAAATTCCAGTTAACGGTCCAAGCCCAGAAACGGCCCCCCACGCAAGACCTAATGGTAAAGCAATGATCCCTGCTGTGATTCCTCCATAAATATCGCCTTTAATAAATTTGATATTAAATCCATGAAAAATTTTCATTTATTAAATTTTTTTATTTAATTCTAATTAACAGCATATATTAATCAAATTTAAAAAATTAAAGTTAAAAATGAATAATAAAATTTTAACTACTATTTCAGGCAGTCTTCCTAAACCAAATTGGCTCGCCGAGCCTGAAAAGCTTTGGTCCTCGTGGTTATTGCAAGGTGAAGAACTTATAAAAGGAAAAAAAAATGCAATAAAGATTGCTGTTGATAATCAAATAAATTCTGGACTATCTATTATTGGTGATGGTGAACAAACAAGACAACACTTTGTTACTACATTTATTGAGCATTTAACTGGTGTTGATTTTCAAAATAAAAAAATTGTTAGAATTAGAAATCGTTATGATGCGAGCGTTCCTGTTGTGGTTAGTGAAATAAGAAGAGAAAAATCTGTTTTTGTAGATGATGCTAAATATCTAAGGTCTTTAACAAAACTTCCAATCAAATATACTTTACCCGGACCAATGACAATGGTGGATACTTTATATGATGAATATTACAAAAGTAGAGAAAAACTTGCAGAAAAATTTGCAGAAGTTTTAAATAAAGAAGCTAAAGAACTCGAAGATGCAGGTATTGACTATATACAATTTGACGAACCTGCTTTTAATGTATTTTTTGATGAAGTTAAAGATTGGGGTATTAAAATTTTAGAAAAAGCTGCAAGTAATTTAAAAGCAAAAACTATTGTTCACATTTGTTATGGTTATGGAATTGATGCAAATATAAAATGGAAAAATAGTTTAGGTAATGAATGGAGACAATATGAGCATGTATTTCCTTTACTTGCAAAAAGTAAAATTGATCAGATTAGTCTAGAATGTCAAAATTCAAAAGTTCCAATGGATTTGATAGCATTGTTAAAGGGTAAAAAAATTCTAGTAGGAGCTATTGATGTTGGTACAAAAAAAATTGAAACACCTGAGCAAGTTGCTAATATTTTAAGAAAGGCGATTAAATTTGCTGAACCTAAAAATATTTTAGGTTGCACTAATTGTGGACTAGTTACTTTTTCTCAAGATGTAGCAAATGCAAAAATGAAAGCTCTTGCTGATGGTGCCAATATTTTAAATAAAGAACTTGGATTATAATAATTATTATTGAGCAGTCCAACCACCATCAATTGGAATATTAGCTCCTGTAATTTCTGATGCACTATCCGAACACAAAAAATAAATTAAATCTGCAATATGAGTTTTTTGTACAAATCTCAATGAAGGTTGTTTGTCTTGAAGAAGTTTAATCTGTGCTTTTGCATTAGATATTTTAAATTTTTTAGCAAGCACATCAATCTGATCTTGAATAAATTCAGTAAGGACAAATCCTGGGCAAATAGAATTACAAGTAATTTTTTCTTTAGCGGTTTCTAATGCTGTTACTTTAGTAAGGCCAACAATTCCATGCTTAGATGCGGTATAAGCAGATTTATTGACTGAACCAATTAAACCATGTGTAGATGCAATATTAATAATGCGCCCCCATTTATTCTTTCGCATTACAGGTAAAATATACTTTGTCATATAAAAAGCAGCATTAAGATTAATATCAACTAACTTTCTCCAAATATCTTCTGGATATTTTTCTAAAGGAGACACTACTTGCATGCCAGCACAATTAACAAGAACATCAATTTTTTTAAATTTTTTATTAGCGGCGGATATTAATTTTTTAATATTATTAACTTTTGTAAGATCTAAATTTAAAATTAAAGATCGGTCTTTATCAAAATTTTTTTTTAATTTATTTATAACAATTGTCTTTGCTTTACCCACAATAACAACATTGTAATATTCACCATAAAATTTTTCTGTAATAGCAAGACCAATTCCACTAGTTGATCCTGTCACTAAAATTGTTTTTTCCAAATTCATGATTATTTTATACAATCTAAAATTGAATTATCAAATATTATAACAGATAAAATATAAACTTTTTACATAAGAAACATCAATTGTAGCTTTTTGTTTTGTATGATTAAATTAATAAATCTTAACAACAATATAAGGGGATTATTAATGTTAGATGAAAATAAAAATATGAAGAAATCAAAAGTTTCTTCTAGAAGAAAATTTATTAAAGGAGCTGTAGCTACAACAGGGCTTGCGGTAGCCGCAACAACTTTAGCTGCACCCGCGATAGCTCAGTCTAAAACTGAAGCTGTTATGGTTTCTACTTGGCCAAAAAATCTACCGGGTCTTGATACAGGAGCAAGAAGATTTGCTCAAAGAGTTGAAGCAATAACGGATGGTAGAATTAAAATTAATTACTATTCAGCAGGTGAGCGCGTTGGCGCATTCGATGTATTTGATGTTGTAGGAAAAGGTGATGCTCAAATTTACCACGGTGCTGAATATTATTGGACAGGTAAAGAAAAAGCTTTTGGCTACTTTTGTTCAGTTCCAATGGGATTAACCTATACAGAATTTAATGCATGGATACGTTTTGCTGGTGGACAACAGTTATGGGATGAGCTTTCAGGAAAATTTAATATTAAACCATTTATGTGCGGAAACACAGGCGTACAAATGCAGGGATGGTTTAGAAAAGAAATCAACACTCCGGAAGATTTAAAAGGTTTAAAAATGCGTATTCCTGGAGTTGGAGGTCAAATGATGTCTAAACTTGGAGTCTCAGTCGTTAACGTCCCAGGTGGACAAATTTACGAGCAATTAATGTCTGGAGCAATTGATGCTACTGAATGGGTAGGTCCATGGAATGATGAAGCTTTAAAATTCTATGAAGCTGCAAAATTTTATTACTACCCAGGTGTTCATGAACCAGGTTCAATGCTTTCTATTGGTGTCAATAAATCATGGTTATCAAACCTTTCTAAAACTGATCAATTACTTATTGAAACAGCAGCAACTGCTGAAAATGAGATAATGATGTCAGAATTTAATGCTAAAAATGGCGAAGCATTAAAAAGACTTGTTAACAATCATGGTGTTCAACTAAGAAGAGTTAGCGATAGAATCTATGACGCTTTCGGCAAAGCTGCAAAAGAAGTTGATTCTGAAAATCAAGCAAGTAGCGATATGGGAAAAAGAGTAGTTCAAAGTTTCCATAAAGCACGACTTGAACTTGGTGCTTGGAACAAAATTGCTGATCAGGCATACGTTGCGCAAAGAAATAGAGTGCTAGGTATTTAATTAACAATCCATAGTGGGGTTAACAAACCCCACTATAAATATTGCCACCTATGTTTTCGGCGCCAAAAATAGTTAGGATATTTTGTTATCTTGTAACCTCTTTAACGTTTGCTTTTTTAATTAATAATATTTTAACTTATTATCTAGGCTGGCCAGGCACAGATAAAATTTTTATAAAAACTAATGTAAATGATATAAAAAATTTATATTTATCTTATATTCAATTATTTATTTATTTTTCTGCAGTTTTTATTCCTTTTATATTAGTTTATTATTTTAATAAAAGGTCACTACAGCAAGACTCGGAAGCTTTATCAGCAATATCCTCATACATAGTTAATGCTGTTTTTTGGACTGCTCTAATTGTCGGAATAGTTGATTTTATTATTTCGTTTTCTGTTGTTGAAAAAATTATTCAAAATAATATTAGTGAAAAAATTCATTTATTTTTATCAAGTCCTCAAAATCGAATTAAATTTATCCACGCTCCAATTACACTTTTAGGTTTTATTATTGCATTTTATAATAAAAAAATTGGATTTGTTTGGCTTGCTACTCTTGTAGTAATTGCTGAAGGTTTAATTGTAATTTCTAGATTTGTTTATTCTTACGAACAAACTTTTATGGGTGACCTCGTAAGATATTGGTATGCAGCATTGTTTTTATTAGGTAGCGCCCATACACTTGTAAAAGAAGGTCATGTTCGCGTCGATATTTTATATGCTAGAGCAAAAGAAAAAACTCAAGCTTTACTAAATATTATTGGTTCAGCTTTTTTTGGCATACCTCTTTGTGCATTGGTAATGATATACGGAATGGAAGGAAGATCTAGTACTATCAATTCTCCAATTGTTAATTTTGAAGTTACCAGTCAAGCAACAGCCGGTCTTTATGTAAAATATATGATGGCAGGTTTTTTAGGAGTATTTGCAGTGACTATGATTATTCAATTTGCAAGCTACATTTTATTTAATGCAAATAAAATTTGTAAAAAAAATTAAGTGTAATTGATGGAAGTACTTTTTATATTCATTCTAGTTTTAATTATGATGGCAGCCCTTGGCACAGGTTTTCCAGTAGGATTTGCTTTGCCTGGCGCTGGAGTTATAGCAATTTTTATTGCTGCTCTACTTGGTTTTATTATTGAGGGAAATACTCATGCTTATTTTATAAATGAAGGTCCGGCGGAATGGATAAGTGTTGGAATTAATAATTTTAGAGGCGCTTATTGGGACGTTAATAGAGATACTTTGATAGCGATTCCATTATTTATTTACATGGGATTAGTACTACAACGATCTCGAATAGCTGAAGACTTATTAAACACAATGGGTCAATTATTCGGAAGCATCCCTGGAGGACTTGGAATTTCTGTGGTTTTAGTTGGTGGTTTATTGGCAGCTACAACAGGTATTGTTGGAGCAACTGTTATTGCTATGGGACTTATATCCTTACCATCAATGCTAAAAGCTAAATATAATAAAAATTTAGCTACAGGAATAATTACAGCCTCTGGAACATTAGGACAAATTATACCGCCATCTGTAGTTCTGATTATTGTGGCAGATCAGCTTTCTAATGCATCTGATATAGCGGACAATATTAGAAAAACTTTATATCAAGGATTCAATGGCGAGTCTTTAATGCCTGGCTTTTTAAATGTAGAGTCAACAAGTGCTGGGGAAATGTTTCTTGGTGCAATCATTCCAGGTTTGCTTTTAGTTTTTTTATATGCCGCATATGTTTTAATTCACGCAATATTCATAAAGAATTCTGCTCCTGCAATTCCAAATAAAAAAGGATTTGATAAAGAGTTTTGGATAAAAGTATCTTCAACTTTACTTCCTCCAGTATTATTAATTTTTGTTGTTTTAGGATCAATCTTATTTGGAGTTGCAACAGTTAATCAGGCTGGAGCGATTGGCGCTTTAGGCTCAACTGTAATGGCCAGTTACAAATTATATCCAAATAAAAAACATACCTATACTCCAACAATTATTGCAACAATTTCAAGCATTGGAATACTGATTTTACATTTTAGCTTAAATTTAAATATTAAAAATATTACAAATAATTACCAGCTCATAGGATTAGCAGTCAGCACAATATTTGTTATTGCGCTTATTATTTCTTTAGTTTGGAGTTTTTGGAGAGTTTATAAAGCTGAGGATATTTTAAAGTACGTTACTACCGAAACAGCTCTAACAACAACAATGGTTTTTATTATTTTAATTGGTGCAGCTATGCTTACTGCAGCATTTAGGGGTTTTGGAGGAGATGAGGTTATTACGAATTTTTTAAAAAATCTTCCTGGAGGTTTTTGGACACAGTTTTGGGTTGTGATGTTCATTATATTTATACTGGGATTTTTTATCGACTATATTGAAATCGCAGTTATTGTTGTTCCAATAATTGCTCCAATTTTACTTGCAAATCCTGAGGCAAATGTAACTGCGCTTTGGTTTGGAGTAATGGTAGGCGTTAATATGCAAACATCATTTTTAACTCCTCCTTTCGGATTTTCTTTATTTTATTTAAGAGGAGTTGCTCCGCCTTCAATTACAACATTAGATATATGGAAAGGAGCTGTTCCTTTCATATGTTTGCAATTAATAGGTTTATTTATTATCTGCTATTGGCCAGCACTATCAAATTACGTTCCTACGCGTAGTTATTTAACATCTGATTTATCACCACCCCCAACAAATCCTCGTCTTGAGCGATGTTTATTAGATTATACATTTAATCTTTATGACAAAGACGGGGCTAAAATAAAAATTGCAATTAATGATGCAAAAAAAATAAATCTTGATTCATTACCTCAAAATAAAAAAGAAATGTTAAATGATCATTTTAATAAATCTTTAGCAGCTCTAGATTTAGTTAAAATTGTGCAAGAAAAGAAAAAAATATTAGATGATTATTCTAAAGATTATTATGATATTCACTCTGTAGCCAGAAAAAATCAGTCCAAAATTTTAGATATCAATAAAAAAATTAGTGAAATTGAAAAAGATATTAAACAATCAAAAAATGAAAAGAAAATATCTGAAATGAAAGAAAAAATTAAAAATTATAATAATGAAATAATTAAACTTGAAAAATTAATACCCAAAGAATTTGCAGAAAAAAACAAAAAATATAAAGAACTTTATAATGATTATAGAAAATCTCTTAATGCTTATTATAATTCAGTAGATGATAGCTATAATAATTTTAAACAAATTAAAAAAAATCTACAAGACTTAGAAAAATTAAAAGCGCAGCAAGATAATCTTAAGCAAAGTATTAACGATATTAAGAATAATGCTTTAGATAAGGGTTCCAAATCTTTAAATGAAGTAATGGAGAGATTAGATAAAGTTTCAGGGACTAATGAAATAAAAGATTTAATATATAATGTAATAAGTGATATTCAAAAAGGAAATGTTGATCGTCAAGCAAGCAACCAAAAGCTTAATGAAATTTTAAATTTATTTAATAAAGAAATTAATTGGAGAGAAAAACCTGCAAAAGTATTGCTTCCTCAATTAGAAAAATATGATGAATTAATTAGAGACACCATTGGTATTAGACAACAAGATAAACTGCCTAATAAACAGGCCCTATCAATTGCTCAATGTGAATCAAATCATCATAATATCTCCTTACATTTTTAAGAATGAATGATTTGTTATGGTCGCCTAGTAAAACAAAAGTAGAAAATTCAAATTTATTTAAGTTTAAAACTTTCATTGAAAAAAAATATAAAACTAATTTTAAAACTGATTATCAAAAGTTATGGAAATGGTCTGTTAAAAATAATGAAAAGTTTTGGTCCGAGTGTTGGGATTTTTTTAAATTAGAAGGTTTTAAAGGAAAAGAAATAATAAAAAAACATTCTACTTTTCATAAAACAAAATTTTTTCCTGATGCTAAGATAAATTTTGCAAAAAATTTACTATCTAAAAATAATTCAGATTTAGCAGTATTTTTTAGATCTGAAACTGGTTTTGAAAAAAAAATAAAATGGAATGAACTATATGAAAAAACTTGCATATTTTCTGCATTTTTAAAAAAAATTAATTTAAAAAAAAGTGATCGAGTAGCTGCTTATGTTCCAAACACGATTGAGACTATAATTACCTTTCTAGGTACTGCAAAAAATGGTGGGATTTGGTCATCATGCTCTCCTGATTTTGGAATTCAAGGTGTGGTTGATAGATTTTTGCAGATCGAACCTAAAGTTTTAATAAGCTCTAATCACTATTTTTATAATGGAAAAAAAATTTCATTAATTGATAAGATTCCAGAAATTTTAAAAAAAATTCCATCTATTAAATATGTGATTATTTTTAATTATGATGATGAAAAAACTCAACATTCATATATTTCTCTTGATAAAATTTTAAAAGAAAATCGAATAGATGAGAGTTTTGAGGAATTTTCTTTTGATCATCCTATATACATTCTTTATTCAAGTGGAACTACCGGATATCCAAAATGTATCGTACATGGTGCTGGTAATGCTTTAATTGAACAAATGAAAGAACTTATTCTTCACTGTGATGTTAAGGAAAATGATAGACTTTTTTATTTTACATCTACTGGCTGGATGATGTGGAATTGGTTAATCGCAGGTCTTGCTTGCAAAGCTAGCATTTATCTTTATGACGGGTTTCCATTTTTTAAAAATACCGACTGTTTAATTAAGTATTGTGAGGATCATCAATTCACTTTATTTGGTGTTGCTGCAAAATATATTGATCAACTTAAAAAAGAAAATTTTGATGCTAGTAAATATAATCTAAAAAGTCTAAAGACTATTACTTCAACTGGAAGTCCTCTTGTCAAAGAAAGTTTTATTTATATTTATAATAAAATAAAAAAAGATGTTCATCTAGGATCAATTTCTGGTGGTACTGATGTTGTTGGTGTTATTAATATCTGCAATCCTTTTAGCAATATTTATGCTGGAGAGATCCAGGGTCCTAGTCTTGGAATTGATGTTGATGTTTTTGATGATAATGGCAATTCAACGAGGATTGGTCAAAAAGGTGAGCTTGTTATTAAAAAACCTTTTCCCTCTATGCCTGTCATGTTTTGGAATGATAAGCATGAATATAAAATTTTAAATGCATATTTTAAAAAATTTAAAAATATTTGGCATCATGGAGATTATATTCAAAAAACAAAAAATGGTGGTTATATTATTTATGGAAGATCAGATTCAACCTTAAAACCAGGCGGAGTTAGAATCGGAACCTCTGAAATTTATAGACAAGTTGAGTCTTTAGATGAAATTTCTGAATCTATTGTTATAGGACAAAATTATAAAGATGACATAAGAATAATTCTTTTTATAAAACTTTCTAAGGGATGTCTGCTTTCCACCGAACTAATAGATAAAATTAAAAACAAAATTAAAACAAACTGTAGCCCAAGACATATTCCGTCTAAAATTATTGCCTGTCCTGACATTCCTCGAACTAAATCTAATAAGATTGTTGAAATTGCAGTAACAAAAATAATAAATGGTGATAAAATCGATAATTTAGAAGCCCTTGCAAATCCTCAAGCTTTAGAATTTTTTAGACAATTAAAAATAGATGATTAAAAATATTATTAAAATTGAAAGATAATTTGTTGAAAGATAATTTACTTACAAAAAATAAGGCAATTGTTGTATTTTTAGTATTTGCGCTAGCATACTTTATATCAACTTTAATAAGAGCGAGTACCGCTACTTTATCACCTATATTTTCACAAGAACTTGGGCTGAAAGCCGGTGATCTTGGATTATTGGCTGGGGGATATTTTTTAGGGTTCGCTGCTATGCAGCTGCCTAATGGATTTTTTTTAGATAAATTTGGACCAAAAAAAATAATTCTTTTTTTTCTTACTATCGCACTATTTAGCACTATTGCCTTTTCAAAATCGGAGAGTTTTTTAAGTCTATTAATTTCTAGAATTTTGATCGGGATTGGAGTTTCTGTCTGTTTAATGGCTCCCCTTACAGGATATAGAAGATGGCTAGCACTTGATCAACAGCAGCGAGCTAATGCATGGATGTTAATGTCAGGAGCCTTAGGAATGCTGGCGTCCACCCTTCCGATTCAATTACTTTTACCCGAAATTGGTTGGAGAAATATTTTTTTAATTCTTGCTGGTTTAATTTTAATTACAATAATACTTATCATTTTAATTATTCCTTCATGGGAAAAAACTGAAACACCAATAGAAGATAAGGGACTTTCAAGTTATAAAACTATTTGGACGCATCCTTATTTTTTAAGCTTAGTGCCTCTTGGTTTTTTTAATTATGGGGGATTGCAAGCTATACAAACTTTATGGGCTGGTCCTTGGATGACAAATGTAAGCGGCTACACCCCTATTCAAGCTGCAATAAATTTATTTTGGTTAAATTTATCAATGCTTGTAACTTTTTTTATTTGGGGTTTTATTAATCCTTATTTTCATAAAAAAGGAATTTCAACAGATAAAATTATTATAGCTGGTGTACCTTTAAGCTTTTTAGCACTTGGATTTATAATTTATTCTGGGACAAATGTAAGCGGTTTACATTTTGCACTTTTCTTAATTGCTAGTGTATTTGTATCATTAGCTCAACCTGCTGTGGGCATGACATTTCCAAATGCAATTGCAGGCAAAGCATTATCAAGTTACAACTTGGTTTTATTTCTTGGAACATTTACTGTCCAGTGGGCTATTGGAGTTTTGATCGATTTATTTAAGTCTTTTGGCTACAATACTATTTTATCATATCAAATTTCATTCTCTATATTTGCTTTATGTTGCACACTCTCATATTTATATTTTTTTATTCATCACAAAGATCATTTAAAAAAAAAATACTTTTAATTTTAAATTTAGGATTATAATGGGGGGGGAGATTTAAAGTGCTAACCAGAAGTTAGCACTTTAAAAAAAATGCTTACTTCTTCTTAGCAGGAGCTAAAAGAGCAGAAGCTGCATTGATTGATTTAACGCAATCAGCTTCTTTTTTAGCTGC
>Ga0129336_10003004_pt1 | contig 10418 bp, 11 predicted proteins | sample CPB6_02_DNA_FD_96878 | JGI IMG/M metagenome (GOLD analysis project Ga0129336, IMG submission 96878) | Freshwater to marine salinity gradient microbial communities from Chesapeake Bay, USA - CPBay_Sum_0.6_0.2_DNA | ecosystem: Environmental > Aquatic > Marine > Coastal | place: USA: Chesapeake...
ACCAGTGCCTGAATCATATGCTAAACTGCCATCGCCGCCTGAATCAGTCACACTAATGGCAGCACGTGAACGTGTATCTGTAAACCAAAGATTGACAGGACTTCCATCTTCAGCAATATCATCTGTGACAAGAGTGCGAGTACCACCCAATGATACACTGGTACCATTAATGGTGATGCTGCTATTGGTTAATGAACCGTTGCCAATGTTTGTTAACGTGTTGTCGGCACCACTGATGGTTTTATTTGTTAACGTTTGTATAGACGCTAATGTAACCAGGGTGTCAGTTGTTGCAGGAACGGTGAGCGTAGCAGTTCCGGAAATGGCAACAGTTAAATCACCTGTGCCAGATAACCCCAGGCTGTTGCCCGAAGCACCAACATTGGTGATGGTGTTGCCATTGTTGTCTATTCCGTTTTTTGCTACAAACCTTTTGTTAGTTGTCGCCATGATTCTCTATCCTCATGCGTTAATGGCTGTTGCCATCACTTTATAGGTTGTAACAGCATTTGTGGGTGTTGTTAATAATCGTAGATTACCCCCAGAGACATCGGCTGTGAAGGTTGCCAAGGATGTTCCTGTGGTGATGGTGCCATATTCTGAAATGAACGTGTCCGTGCCATCATGAAGCACCGTGACTTCTGTGACATGATAGCTGGTGCTGGATGTGACTTGTATTTGATATTTCACACTACGATATGTCGTGGCAGAAATTGAATCTAACACTTGGTCAGCTGTTGTGGCAGAGGTGGTGAGTGTCACACTTCTGACACGTCCATGGGCAAGATTCACACCAGCAAATGTTGGTGTGGCGCCTGTATGAATGTCTTGAGGTAAACTTATTGTGAGGTCTGATGAAACACCAGCTTCACCTGCCACGGTGATTTGATTGGTGGTGCCTGTCAATGTGGCGACAAAAGGAGAACTGCTGATGTTGATGGTTTTAAATGACACAATTTCCACGATGTCATTTAATGCAGCACCCACATCCAATACAACACTGGTTCCGTTAGTTGCCGTGTAATCATCAGCAGACAACTTCACACCATTCAAGAATACAGAAATGAATCCTGGTGTGTAATCCAAGGTTCGAGTATTGTCATCCACACCCGTGAACGTGGTTTGTAAATCTGTAGCAGTATATTGATAGTTTTTGAAATCGGAATTGACATCATTCCATAATGTCACAGCTTTAAACGAAACAATTTCCAGAACTTCACCTGCACTGGCACCGGTATCAAGAACCACACTGGTTCCATTGGTTGCCGTGTAATCCGATTCGGCAAGTTTGATGCCGTTCAAAAACACATTGATGAATCCGGCAGCATAATCCAAGGTCACGGCATTATCATCCACACCTGTAAACGTGGTTTGTGATGCCGTAGCAGTGTATTTGTAAATTCGGAATTGTGAGAGAATTTGATTCAATACATTGATGGTCTTGAATGAAATGATTTCCACTAAATCATTCAAGGCGGCACCACTGTCAAGAATTAAACTGCTGCCTGAGGTGGCAGTGTAATCACTCTCATGAATTTTAATGCCGTTGATGTATACGGCAATGTTATTGGCGGCATACTCTAACGTGTTGCCGTTACTATCTGCCCCTGTAAATGTTGTTTGTCCTGAGGTGGCAGTATATGAATATATTTTAAATTGTGTGTTCGGGACCGTGGTGCTACCACCTCCCCCCACAGAAAAATAATCAATTTCATCGGCACTTGTTTTATAATATAAACGTCCATCCGTGTAATTAAGCGCCAATTCACCATAATCAAGGTCGCCTGTGGTGGGTGCTTTTTCCGCCACGGAGGACCGTTTAAGTATAACCTTGTTTCCCATGTACAAAGCTCCTAAAAAGGAATGAGCTAGATATAAAAATATCTAGAATGTGGGAATTAGAGGGGAGGTTGTTTCCCCTCTAATTCTTTTTTCAACTTCTCAATTTCTTCTGTTAAAATCTTAACTTGTGTTGACAACATCACTTTTTCCATCATGGCATTTTTATATAGCTCACCTAATGTTGTAACATACTCATTGAATAATTTTGTGTTGTCCATGTTATGTCCTATTAATATGTACCACCATCAATCACGTTTGACCAAGTAGGAACACCTGCGTTCGACTTCAAGATGTAGGTGTCAGTACCTTGAGCTGTGGCTTGGATGGCACCTGTGCCATTACCATACAACACACCGTTCGTGGTGAACGTGGATGCTCCTGTACCGCCGTCGGATACTGCCAAGTCGGTGGTCAATGATGAAATGGTGCCACCTGTCAAGTTGGCAACAATGGTACCAATTGAGTACCCTGTGCCTGCCACGTTCACCGTGGTTGAAGGTTCTGCTTCAAGACCTACGAAGAACTTGAAGATGTTGCTATCTGATGCATCACGGAACCAACCTGCATATTTTGTGGTTGCTGATTCAACATATTCACCGTACACACCTGTATCTACAGAGTTGCCAGTGTTGTTGTCAGCCAATTTCAACAATACGTCATCAATAGTGACGGTTGTTGAATTCACAATGGTTGATGAACCGTTCACGGTCAAGTTACCAGCAACCGTTACGTCAGCTCCTGACAATGTAAGAGCTGTTGCACCTGTTGATGACTTGATATCATTACCTGAAACTTGTAAATCACCTGCCACGGTGACATCGGCGCCTGACATGCTGATGGCTGTAGTGCCACCTGATGCCTTGATGTCGTTGCCTGTAACTGTTAAATCACCTGTGATGGCAACATCACCTGTACCTGACATGGTGATGACAGTGGTACCACCTGACATCTTGATGTCATTTCCAGAGACTTGCAAATCACCTGCCAATGTGGTGTCGGCTGAACCTGAGAAGGTGATGGCTGTTGTGCCACCTGACATCTTGATGTCATTACCTGTAACTGTTAAATCACCCTTCACTTCAACGTCAGCACCTGACAATGTTATGGCTGTTGCTGATGATGAGATGATGTCATTACCTGTTACCGTCAAGTCACCAGCTACAGCAACATTGGCACCTGAAAGTGTCAAGGCAGTTGCAGATGATGAATTGATGTCATTACCTGTTACCGTCAAGTCACCTGCCACGGAGACATCGGCACCTGACAATGTTAAGGCTGTGGCTGTTGAGGACTTAATATCATTTCCTGTAACAGTTAAATCACCAGCAATTGTGACATCAGCTGTGGACATGGTGATGGCAGTTGTGCCACCATTGGACTTGATATCATTCCCTGAAACAGTTAAATCACCATTGATGGTGACATCTGTGGTTAATGCAAATGTTACTTGATTGTCTGAAACCGTTGTGGTAATTTGGTTGGCAGTACCTGCAAATGTTAACGTTTCACCTGTGTTTACCGTGTCGGTATTGGGTGTGCCTTGATTGTCAGAAATGGTGATGGTGCTGACAACTTCTTGCCAAGAAAGATTTCCTGATCCATCCGTACGGAGAAAATATCCGTTGGTGGGTGTGATGGGAAGAACATATGTTAAATCGGCAGCCAATAAGTTGGGTGCCTTTAAAACAATCTTGTTGCTTCCATTGCTGGTGCCTTCGAAGAATTCAACACCTCCGCCCACAGATGATGTGGCAGGAGTCAAGAACTCATCTACAGTATTGGTGTAGTATTTACCACCAATCTTGTCAATGACAGCAGTTGTGCCATCGGATGCAATGCTTTCAATATAAAGAACAGCGCTGGCACCATTACCAGAACGGTCTTCTGAATACGCCAATTCACCTTCGGCTAAGTCACCTGTGGTGGGTGCGGCGGACCCAGTTGAGCGTTTAATTTGAATTACGGTCATGTTTTACTCCAAATGTGTTTAGTAGGTTCCACCATCTATGTTTTGTAAATTTAATGCAAGTTCATCTGCTGATTGTGTAACCCATTGGTTGGTGTTTGCATCATAAACAAGAGTATAACCATTTTCTAAATCACTGGAATTCACGTTTTTCAATTCTTCTAAATTGACCAACGGTAAGGAAACTTTTCGAACAGTTGTATTTATTGTGGGTGTAACGTTTGTTGTAACCTTTAAAGCCATTAGCGTGTAACCTCAGGTGTGACGGTAATGATACCTTCAAGAACTCGGGTCACTTCACTGCCATCAGCAACAGGAGAAACAATTTCCACGTCATAGACATATCGTCCTGCCTTTAATGCCGATGTTTGTGCATCCGTCAATTTAATGGTGAGGTCTCCCGTGGTGGGATCATCATCAATGGTCACGGTGAACGCCGTGTAGGACGTGGCTCCGTAACTTTTCCTTAACTGTGCACGTGCTGTATAGCCAGTCAAATCTAGAGGATTGGCATTGGCGTCTGACACCGTGATGGTCAAAGAATAAGTGGTTCCTTGGTCAATTGTAAGATGTTTGATTGTCGCCATGTTTTTCCCCAAAATATCTATAACTGTATTTATAACATTCTGGTGTTAAACCATTGATTCCCACTTTCCCAAAGGACAAGAAGCTGTAGCTAGCTGTGTTTTCACCTTCATGAAACATCCACATTCTCTGCATCTACTAGAATCCGACTCAAATTTATCACAACCTTCACACGTTTGAAGTCTATGATATCCTACTTCAGCAGAAACAATGATTGGTAACCCCTTTGCAGCCTTTTTTCCTGTCTCCCAAACCTCTTTGGCAAGATTTCTTGCCATTTTAAATGTGCTAGGATACTTTTCAATTTCTGCGGTTTCTTTTTCTAGAAATGCCTCAACTCGTTCAATGGTTTCTCGCTCTTCTTTTGTGAAACGAGCTTCCGCATAAGACTTTCCTAAACTCATTTGGTGAATGATTTCCACATCATCTTTCAATGTAGGAAGAATATTCATATGTCTCCAAAATGCTACATTTTGATTTTTTGGTAGGAAAAAATACACGGTGGGTGTTTGTGTTCTAGGAAACACCATGTCTTGTTCAGAAATACACCATTTATAGAAAATGACAGGTGTTGGATGTTCTTTTAATGTTCGTTCAATTTCTTCAGCTATAGGCGCAGGACGGTTTTCACACCCTTCGGCAACAGTTAGTATAAGAACCGGATGCTCAGCATTGTTGATTATATCAGCAATGAATGGAATGATGTTAGGATGCATGAGATATCAACTCTCGGTTAAAGTAATCTCCCAATCTTCTTCTATATGTAGTTTTTCCTTTATCAGGAGATTCGTAAATCCAAGGACCTTTCACTTGTTCTTCAATCCATTTATATGTTTCTGACAACCCATGTTCCAACATTTCTTGAGGTTCCCATTGTAACATTTCTTTGATAAGGGTGTTATCACTTGTTCTCCCAGCTACTCCAGTAGGACCAGAGACATGAACAATATGAACATCTTTATTTGCAATTTTGGAAATAATCTTCACTAGCTCATTTATTGAAATGAATCTGCTGCTACCTAAATTCACAGGTCCTAGATAGGAAGAATTCATAAGTCGGTGTATTCCTTCTATGCACTCATCTATGTATAGAAAACTTCGAGTTTGTTCACCTGTACCCCATACTTCCACATTTCCTGTGGACTCAGCAACTTTTCGACATAATGCAGCAGGTGCTTTTTCTTTACCATTATTCCAGGATCCTAATGGTCCAAACACATTATGTAATCGAGCAATACGTATATCAATACCATAATTTCTATGATAACTTAGATATAGTCGTTCACTGAATAATTTTTCCCAGCCATATTCTGAATCTGGATTGGCAGGATATGCTGTGGATTCAGCACATACAGGATTGCCAGGATCCATTTGGTTATGTTCTGGATATATACAAGCTGATGATGAATAAAATATTTTTCTAATGCCAGCTTTACGTACAGCTTCCAATACATTTAAATTAATGGTGGCTGAATTATGTAATATGGCAGCATCATTGTCACCAGTGAAAATGTATCCTGCCCCGCCCATGTCAGCTGCCAATTGATATACTTCATCTATATCTGAATTAAACAATGAAGGCATAACATTGGCGTCACGTAAATCCACAATATGAAACTCGTGTGCTTCAGTTGTTGAATATTCAGGATATTTCAAATCTGCTCCAATAACATAATGTCCTTGTTTTCGTAAACTAGACACTAAATGAGTTCCAATAAATCCTCCTGCCCCACAAACTAATATTTTTTTCATAAGATATTCCACCCCTCACAATAAAGGTCTTTTAAATCGTAGTGCTGATAATAAGGTCCAAACCAAATTTTTGGTGCAATAACTTTTTTATGCTCATAAGAATTCAACCAAGCACCCCACCAACTAAATGTACTATTGGCAATGATGTTATGATTACACATACTCATAACACACATATCTATACCAGTATCAAAGTTGGAATATATTGCGTTAGACACAGGAAGATGTTCTTTACACCATTCAATGTCATCTGAAATGACAACAAATTGTACATCACTCGGAAAACTATTTATAGCTTCTTTATAATAGTCTAGTGTGCAAACTGGATGGTAATTGGGTTGAGGAACATAATCGCCACGACGCACATGAATAGAGACTTTAATTTTATCAGCAACAGGTTCTAGAAATTTCTTTGCCTGCTCTTGAATTGAATCACGAAAAACAAATTCATCTCGTACTACATCTTTGCAATGTGCAAAATATTTCTCTGTTTGAAAGTATCCTTCAAAATTCATATAATCTTGAACTTTTTTGAAAAATCTGGTATCATAATGAAATCGTTCTTCTTTATAAGTTTCTTTATATGATATATCTCGTTTATTATAAAAATGAGCGTGTTTTATGTTAAAGGTTCTTTGTAACTCAAATCTACCATAAATGGATTCACTATCAATACTCTCATTCAAAACGATTCGATAACCAAATTTATTTTCAATACCTAATAGCAGTGCATATTGAAACATTTGGTTTCCTAATCTTCCATTACTTGCAAGTTTATCAAACGTAATCATGTTAAATCCTTGTTATATTGGATGTAAATTTCTTGGCATTGTTCAGGTGAAAGATACTGCCATGGTTTGTGATATCCTAATGATCCTAACATAAATTCAGTTTCCACACTAAATTTAGCAGAAGTATTTCTATCTGGAAGCTTACCTAAATTATGTGTTACCATCATTTCAGAAAAAAATAAATCTTCTCCCTTGTTTGCTGGCCAGCGATATGTTTTACATATATCAAGCATTAATTGAGGATTTCGTAAGGATAATCCTCCATTACAGCAATAAGGATAATATGCGATATTATTTTGTGGTAAGGGAGCGCCTATAAAATCATATTGATAAAATTCTTCTATCCCAGGTCGTAATAATCCTGAATCAGGTTGAAATATCAATACTCTATCAAAATTTAAAAAATGATTCCAAAATGATTCTCCTTTCCATGTCAACAATATATTATATTCATGAACGCTATTATCATTCAATGATACATATACAAACTCAATTTCTCTATTAAATTTTTGTAATTTTTCCTTACAGACATCAACTTCATCAGTAAATACAAAATATTTTACATCATTGGGTAAAAAATATACATGACGGTCAAACACCTCATCTATATTCTTAACATAGTTATTTCCACACATCACTGTAGCCGCAGACAATCTCATAATTAATTTTTATTTAAATGAGTTTTATATGAGTTTATTAACACTTGTTGATAATTGACATTTTTAAATTCAATATCAGAATATGATTCACCTTGAACTGCCACAATAGGCAATACGGTATAAATGTTGTATTTACTATCTCGCATCACATCCATGTACCAAGCATCTATCACCAAGTATTGTTCTATAGGACCTGCTAATAAAGTATCATAGAAATGTTCAGACACAATATAGGCGTGAGCGCAATATCCTCCAGTTAATTTTCCTATATGCGGACTCAATTGTTCGATTGGAGCTAATGCGTTTGCTCCCAAATATAACATATCCCATTTAGGCAAATATTTCAATTCTTTGATGGCTTCATTCAATATTTCTTGAGCTTTAGGTAAAAATACACAATCATCTTCTAGAATTAAAACATTTTTCCATTGTTGTTCTTTTGCATGTTGAATTGCCTTGAGATGGCTTTGAAAACCTCCAATTCTTTTTTGAGATTGTTGAAAATTCTCTGTTATTAAATTGGTATGTTTTTTCAAAAGAATATTGGTTGTGATTTCATCAGAAGCTTCTATTCCTTCACAGCGAAGAATGGTAGGGACATCAATTTTCAAAATTTCCTTTTCAATCATTTCCCTTCTATCATTTCTATTTGGTAAATTTATATAATATCCCTGTGGAAACATTTCACCAAAAGTTTTTTCTTCTATGGAAGTTTTATATGTAAGGTTTTTTTGATAGATGATGCTGTTACTTGAAAAATCTTTCAGAGATTGTACATCAATGGTTTCACCACACAAATATTTTAATGCCAACCCATATGCGTTATTCATGTTGGTTAATTCCACATCATAGAAATCAATTGCAGGTGATACTGTATTGATGGCGTTAATGAAACATGGTGATATAGGATAGAAATAATGCTTTCGTTCCATAACATCCTTTGTAGAGGCGTTTGGAATAAAGATTTTTCCATAATACTTGAAAGGTGTCACATCTGGAACACTCTCAAAATAGGTGTTACCATTTTCTACATGATACAAATAATCATCTACGTGTCTATTCAAGTGATGGACACCAAAGAGAAATCCTTCTCGTTCATTCACACTTTTTTTCTGACGATTTAATCCTTTTAATAAATCAAGTACATCCTCAGATTCTAATTCAACAAGATGCTTTAAATTAAAAGGTAATGTGAACAAGAGATTATCTGGTACAACCAAATTAAATTCATCAGGAACAAAATATTCTTCAATATTACATGATTCGTGATTCACTTTCACAAAAGAAATATGAGAAAATTCATTTTTAAATTGTAAAGTGGCACCTCGATGCATATGCGATACAGCAGATACATCATCATACAATATAGTGATGTTTACTGGGTAGTAGGATTGCATACAATAATAGAAACTCTCTATTAATGCCTTGGCTTGTAAATCACGATTCTTGAATAGAATGAAGATGTTTAATTTCATAGGTAATTTAAATCAGGTTTTCCTGTTTTTGCTCGATCCGATACAAACTTTGTTTTAAAATTTATTCCTGCATATTTTTCATATTGTTCCAATGTTCTAACATTTCCTAAACCATATATTCCCAATGGTATTTCACCTGTTTCCATTAATAAACTTTCAATTCTTTTTGCACTAGTTTCCAACAATGAACTCATATGATTATAATGGTCATCACTGTACACCACCCGATATGCTCTATCATGTTTGTGATACGCCATAGTCTCGGTTGTAGCGTAATGATTATATCCATGGGTAAATGAACGAACTGCTAATGAAATTTCTTCACCCATAAAAAACATATCTGGGTCATATGGAATTTTTCGTACCCAATGTCCGGGTCCAAAAAGATTGCATGCAGTTAAAAAACTATTCAACTCAGGCTTATCACTTTTGTCTCGAACATCATACATTTGCAAAAGAATACTACCCCAAAATTCTGTGGCTCTTGGAGCAGCTCTTTTGGTTGAATCTCCGTGCCAGTCAATATGACCATATGGAGGATCCCATTGAGAAACAGCACATGATAACAGAGCATTAGGATCTTCTGTTTGATAATATTGATGAATTAATTTTTCATCCCAATCTTTAATTACAGAAAGATGTGAGTCAAGTAACCAGAAAAATTGTTCATCCGTATACAATTCAAAAGCTAAACTTCTCGCCCAACAAGCTCCTTTACTTTCTTTGGCTGGCACCTTGATGAGCTTGATGTTGGCATCTTGGAAAGGTAGTTTCTCTATTTCTTCATCACCATATTGCCAACAAATACCAAAAGTTAAATTCTCCGGATGTTTAGCATTATCAATTACACTAGCTAAAGTATACGGAAGCATTGGATCTCGGTAGCTCGCAATGTTAACAAATATTTTTCTGTTCATAGTACTCGTTCTATTCTGTTGATGAATCCTTTGGATTTTGAATGAGGCCAGAATATCCATTTATATGGTTTTGTCTCTGTATGGAATTCTCTCCAAATTTTTATATAGCTTTCATGTTTTTTCATGAACCAATTGATTTCTTCTTGTGTGACGTCCTTTCTAAACAATTCTTTTCCATCTTTATCTTCAAATGCCAATACCCATAAATCATAATCCTCTTCTTTCATATCATCATAGGAAATATCTACACAATGTTTAAATATCATTTTCCAAGATGCTTCATATTCTTCAGGTGAAAGAACAGGATTAGGAGCAATTTTATTATCTAACGTGTATTGTTGAACTGCGCGTTTTTTAAAATGTAATCCAGCATATTTTTGATAATCTTCTAAACTACGAACAGTACCAAAATCATATCTTCCAAAATCAAT
>Ga0129336_10003005_pt1 | contig 10416 bp, 12 predicted proteins | sample CPB6_02_DNA_FD_96878 | JGI IMG/M metagenome (GOLD analysis project Ga0129336, IMG submission 96878) | Freshwater to marine salinity gradient microbial communities from Chesapeake Bay, USA - CPBay_Sum_0.6_0.2_DNA | ecosystem: Environmental > Aquatic > Marine > Coastal | place: USA: Chesapeake...
GCAACAGGAGCAACCATTCCCAGAGCAACAGGTGCAAGCATCAGTTGTTTGAGTTTCATAAAAGTTTTTTTGTTTGTACTAAACGACAAATGTGGTTTTAGATAAAACCTCAGTATTTAGAGGGACTTAATCAAATCTTAAAAGATCATTAAGTTAACAGTATCATAACATAACCGTATCAGATGTGTCAATTAAGATACGGTTAAGAATTTTGTTGCTGTTGAGCAGAAGAATTTTCAGTCACCCTACCAAGATATGGATCATAATTCATATAATCTTTAATGTCAATATTTGCGCCGTTCTGTTCCCAAAACTGGGACTGTGCTTGATAATTCCCTTTATGAAAAGCATCAACGTGATCTGGATGAATACTAGATCCAAGTTCAGTTCTATAAAGAAGTAATGGAATACTATAAGTATTACCCGAATTATAGATCAAATCGTCTGCTACGGGACGTGGTTTGACACCATTATCAAGTTTATATTTGTCTCCTCTGACGTGATGTTTTAAAAGTTTTTCAGCGTGATGACGATTGATTAGATAACAAGCCGTTGAAAAATCATTTACAAATCTCTTATGAAGTTTAACGTGAATATCACCTGTACAAATGATAGCAATTTGTACAATGTCCCAATCATAAGGAATATTTGCATAAAAATCTTGCCAGGTAAAATTCCAATACCTGACCAAATCTAAACTACAATCATCTTCCATCATAATTGCATACTGACTGTCGGAAGTTTCATACCAGTGTTTAATTGCTTTTAGATGCGAAGTGATGCACCCAATCTCACCAGATGTCATCATCTCAGGATAACGACCTGTGAGAATATCACTTAGATCATCTTCACGACCATCATATGCAGAAATGCGTGTGTGATTTTCTATTTCCCAATATTCGAACTGGGATTCCATATACTCTTTTCTATCAGGTTGACCGTCTAGATTCAAATAATAAATTGGACCAATCCCTTTTAGTTTGTATGCAGATTTATTTTTATCCATTAATAATAGATTCAACACTTGGAATATAATAGTTTTTTAAAATTTGGATCCAATCAAAAGATTTTGAATATTCTAAAATAGATTCTCTATTTTGTAAAGAATATTCTCTATTTTCTATTATTTTTTTCTCAACGTATTCAATATCATTTACCTTTTTTTCTGGAATAATCGTGATAAATTCTTTACCATCATCCAGATTTGCTTTTCCCCATTCCGTTACTACCACACCCAAACCAGCAGCAAGTGCTTCCATACAAACAAGAGGGTGTGCTTCACCATCACTTAGAAGAACAAGATTGCCATATTCAGTTAATTGATTATGAAGAGTTTGTTTATCCCATTCGCCAAGATAATTTTTTGAAGTATCAAATCTGTTATCAGCATTATTACCAGCATACCAAAGAGTATCAATAGTTTGGAACATATGCTGTCGCTTACGATAATCAATTTTAGCAAGATAAAGACTTCTATCTGCATATTCAGGACTATCAGTATATCTAAAGGCAGATGTATTAACTCCATTAGGGGTTACAAATAATCGTTCTTCAGAAATGTTCATCAAAACTTTATAGACGTTTTTAATTCCATCAGAGAGGCAAAATATATTTGGTTTATAGTGAGAAAATGCATTAGCAATATTTGCATACCCACCAAACATTTCGGGTCTTTCCAAATATCCAAAGTGACTTGTAATTGCTTTTGGATATTGAATATATGGATAGACGCCAATAAATTCATCATAATGAATATGCACAAAATCGGGCCTGAAATAATTAATTTCAGAAATAATTTGATTCGGATCTCTTGTGTTTACAATTTGAACGGTATGGCCAAGTTTCTCTAATGCATTTTTTGTATCCCAAACAAGAATCTCAACCGCACCCCAACCTGTTGGTGGAATGGGCATAATACCAGGACCGACTAAAGTAATTTTCATCTCTTACCTAACTCCACAAATAATGACATATGCTTTCCATCATATCGTTCATAAATTTCATAATCCTCTGGATTATTTTTAATCAAATACCCCAAGGCAATTTGCTCATTATTTACAAATCCTTTTGCAAGCATTTTATTCAAAAATACATCTTCAATATCATTGGCAACCTTAAGAATTGCCTTCTGCCCTCCACCAAACATTGATCCAAGAATGTAAGATCTATTATCTAAAAGATAACTCTCATCTAGAGTTTTTGCAAGCGCAAGATCTTTGTAGTATTCCATATTCATCTGAATTAGAAATTTATCTCCCATTTCAGTAAGTGCTTCAACAGCATTTGGACTTGGATATTCTTGGTTCAAATCATAATCTTCAAAAAATCTAGAGCCACCGGCATCCATCCAAAAGAAAAATTCACTATTAAATGGATTTTCTTCAATTACCTGATGCAACCATTTAAATTTAGAATACTGAACTATTGAATATAATGAATGTTGACATTCAATTCTGCTAGGATCAGAAATCAAATTTTTATATTCGTCAGAATTAATAACAGCATCAATCTGTTCATTAAGATGCTGATATGGAATTTGATCTACTGACTGAACGATTATTTCTGTTGGTACATCTTTCCTTCGTTCTTCAATGAAGGAAATCAAATCTTCCGAAACAAAAAGAACCATTGGGCATTTGAGTTTCAAAGTAATATCAAACCATTTTAAATATTCTTCCCACGTCCTTCCATCCATTCCTTCTCTTTTGATATTAAAAAGAGAAGATACAATAGTTACATCTTTCATACTAAACTCATAATAGATTGAATTCGGTTCACATAAGTGTGATTTTCTTTAACGTAAAGCATTGCTTTTCTTATGTATTCATGATCCAAACGTTTATTCATTGCGTCATAAAACATAAGAGCAGTATCGGGAGAATATAGACAATTACCATCAAGTTCTTTGAATACCTCATACGAATTTGTGGTTCCAAGATGTCCCCAACTAATTGATTTAAAAACTCTACAGGGAACATATCCATTTTTAATGTGTTCTAGACCACGAATATCTGCACCAAGTATGGATTTTTTAGTTCTCAGAATAACTTCTTCTTCGCTAAGAGGATTTGCAAATGGGTCATTATGAATAAATTCTACATCATTCTTAGCACATTCGTCAATGAAAGGTTTAAAGGTACTATAATTTTCACAGCGACCATGGGCCGAAATATTTCCACTAAAATAAATTTTATTTTCTCTTGGATAATCAATATCTTCAAAATTAAATTCCTCTGGAAGAATATTAGTTGCCCAAGTTACATAAAACTTATCATAATCTTCAATCCAATATTGATGATAATCATTTAATACTTGAACTCTACGATTTTTCTTCTCTTGAAGGTAGCAACAAGGCCCAACTTTTGTTACTTTATCCTTGTTTAGAGAATAATCATAAACATGGTCTTTATGCCAAAGATGATTATATCTAACATCAACAAATTTCTTTACTCCAGCATTAATATATTTTGCAGGATCTGGGCAGACGTGGACGAAATATGTACTTGTTTTATTTAATGGAATATTTTTATCAGCAAATCCTTCTGTCCAAAATACACAATCATTCCAATCAAAATTATCAGGATATTCTCCATCATGAAACCAATAAGTTTCATATCCTAAATGATTGAATGCCTTGTAAAATGCGGCATGAATATATGAATGAGTATGAGAATGGAGAGGGTATCCCCAAATAATGATTTTCATAATGGTTTAATCGCCAGAATAACGTTATCTCCTCTTCCTTCGTCAGGAACTCCCCCTCTACCTATCACATTTTTCCTCAAATCAAAAATTTTATATTCATACTTACCGTCTGGAATTTTTCGAATTAAACTTCTAATAGTAGGATGCTCAGATAATTCGTCTCCTTGATAATCATATTCAAAATCAACGATAATGTCTTCAATAAACATTATTCCATCAGATTTAAGTTTTGAAAGGTAGAGTTGAATGCACTTTAATTGGGTGTTTAATGTATGGGGTCCATCATCAATTATAACATCAAATTCGGGTAGTTGATCTGCAACACTCTCATCATAAGCATCATCGCAGATAATTTTTATATTTTTTACTTCACCGCCTATTAAGTCTTTAGATTTATTTTTATATTCTTCCCCACAAGAAAAATTATCAACTCCATAAATTTGAGCATTTTTAAAATAATCATTCCAAAGACGAATTGATCCACTAAAGGATACGCCGATCTCCAACAAATTTATTTTTTTATTCCTATATGGTGCAAGATACTCTTCATATACATCTTCAATATATGAATGGCAAGAGTTTTTATCCGAAGGATATTCAACATCATTTAGATTGTTGTATTTTTCAAATAGTTCAAGTAATGTTTTCATTTTTTTAAAATCTTGGTACAGAAAGTTGAATGGGATGTCTTTCGATGTTTATCATCATTTGGTCTAGAATTTGAGTATGAAGAGTTTCATTATCCCAAACATTATTTCTATGAAATTTTGTTAAATCAAAGACTCTTTGGAACATGGGAAATACTCCCATAAAAACATCCATTATATCAGACCCTCCAAAACAAATCCAGTCGTTAATGTGAGGAGGTTGTTGCATCAATGAAGTACAATTGAAAGAACTTTTATTATAATTTAAAAGATTTATTTTCTGATGAACATTCACATCTGTTCTTATTTTAAATACCCAATCATATTTAAAATTATTCTTATACTCATATTTTAGTTTTAGTCTATTGACCTCACTCATACTATAAAAGTTTGAAAGTGTATTTTTAATCTGTCTCTCCATATAATTAGGTTCACCCACAGAACCTTTCCAATAAGTATTTTGAGATAGTTGAAAATTTTCTTCCATATAAGAGTCATAAAAGTTACAACTCTCTTCAGTAATAAGTTTGGTTGGAGAATATATTTTTTGAAAGTCTTCGATTGCTCGTGCGGAAATTCTTTGATTTTGCCAACCACCATCCCCACCGTACTTATAAGGTTCGTTTAGAAGTTTTTCATCAAACCACAAATGAGCAAACACATCTACTGAATAATCTTGAAATACATTTTCTAAAATACTTTTAGAGCACTCTGGTACAAAACGAGGTTGTCCAGAAAAACAAATTGCAATTTTCATCGTATAAACTTTGGATATCTTTCTTTATCTATTGTATCTCTGGTGATTAGATATTGGGTTGACATTTTATTTAATCTAACATTGTTCAATTCTAAATGCTTCCCAAGAATAATTTCTTGAATGAAATCCACACCATATGAAAAATAATATGCAGGTAGAAATAAAAAACAATCTCCATAAGTGTCTAACAATTCACTTGATGCACAAGCAAAATGATCATTGACAGTAAGAGTTGTGCTATTATGAAATGGAGCATCAAATACATTTAAAATATTCAAATCCATTTGATTTAAACTGATATTATCGTACAAATATACATCTGGACGTATTCTTATTACACAGTCATACTTAAAATTAGTATTTTGTTCATATATTTTTTTGAGCTCAATTGCCTTGTAGAAAGAATAAAATTGCGATAAAAAATTATAAGGAAAACTACTATAACAACCAAATTTAACAACTTCTAAATCTTTATAAAATTTAAAATCATTCTCCTCTGAAGGAACTGGAAAAAATTTTTTATCTTCTCTTGACTGTTCTAATTGATTTAAGTAATCATCAGATGTGGTTTTTGAATTAATGAAGTAATATGGATTTTTCTCAAAAGTCTTTTGAGTATCGACTAGAATTAATTTTGGTTTAATTTTTTCTTTAACATAATCAATTTCATTCTGATACTCTTCCACATCCCAGGTATGAACAAAAAAATCAACATAATGAGTATCCAACATTTTACTCATGATGTTTGGAAATGTTTTTTGAATATTTCTCAAAAATCCACTGTAACAAACTGCTATTTTCATTTTAGTTTAGAGACATAATCACTACAAATTCCATAGCAAAGAATTTTTTTACATTCTCCCAACTCATCAATGTCAGTTTCCCATTCTGGCATAACCACAACAGATGTCTGAGTAATCTCTTTTCCTGGATAAGTCCAGATATGATTTTTACTTGTTAGTGTGTAATCATCCTCTTGATGCCAAAAATAATTAAACTGCACTGAAGCACTTGACATTTTTTCAAGTGCTTCACGATTCTTACAGTGAATCCAGAGAACGTCTTTGTATTTTCTCAACCATTCTAACGTCACAGAATATTGTGATTCATCATGCCCAAGATAACATTTATTGCCTTCTACTCTTAAGTCAATCTCAACATCAAATCCTTCAGCAATTGCCTCATCAATATAATCAATACTATTTTCCCTAACTGGATTTGGTCCAGTTAAGTTTCCCCTATGTGCAATCAATTTCATTTCTTGTAATGCTCCAAGAAATAATTTAGATCTTCTGGAGTTCCAATTCCCCACATTCTTTCAACTTCTTTAACTCTAACTTTTTTATCATCAGAAATTGCTTCGTTGAAAACGGGACAAATATAAAACTCATTGTTTGTCCTGATATTTTTTTCAATCATTTGTTCTGTATATTTTACATAATCAGATCCTTTCTTCCAATAGTAAACTCCAACAGTTGCATTATCACTGATTGGTTTTTTCTCAGCTACTTCAGAAACAAATCCATCTTCACCGATTTTTGCGTAAGACCATTTTGGATGAGTTGCTTTAAATGTAAGTATTCCTGCGTCAATTCCATCCGCATTAAATGCATATAAACATTCATTACTATTCCACTCCATAAATTGATCAGAGTTTGCAAGTAAAAGAGGAGCATCATTATCAATATATTGTTTTGCAAGAAGTGTTGTACATGCAGATCCCTCAGTAAGACCATCAACTTGCACGATATTACACCCAGGAGCAATCAAGGTTAGTAGATATTGCAAACTATATTTTTCATAATGTTCTTTGCGAACCACAAATGTATAATTAGCTTCAATGTTTAAGTTTTCAACAACAACTTGAATCATAGGTTTACCATTCACTTCAATGAGTGGTTTTGGGAAAGTATATCCTGCGGTAGCAAATCTACTGCCAGCACCTGCCATAGGGATAAGTACATTCATTTTTTCAGATTTCCAAGGAACAATAGTTAGTTTTTTAGATGCAAAAATTTTAAATACTTTGTCAATTTTTTCTTGATCTAAATCATATCTATTTTCAATTGCAATTAAGTGTGCTTTACTATCTAAAGCACCTTGCCTACCAATATGACTGTCTTCAAAAATCACAGTATCTTTTGGAAGTGCATTGCAAGCAGTCATACACTTCCAATACATTTCGGGAAATGGTTTGTTTCTGACTACATCCTCATTACTCACATAATAATCAATAAACTCCAATACTCCCAAACGAAGTAAAACCAGTTTAACAGTATTACGAATACTATTAGAAGCAACAGCGACTTGATATCCTTTATGTTTGAGTTGTTGAAAATAATGCATCAACTCATAGTCGTGCTCTAAATCGGAAAAGATTTCAAGAGTTTCTTTCTGCTTGTCTTCCCATATTTGTTGATGCTTATCTGCAGGAAGTCCCTTCTTCTCAGTAAGCATAGCAAGTTTTCTTGATGTGGGAAGACCATCATAAACACTAAGATGTTCCTCTCTACTAATTACATAATCGTAAGAAACTTTTTGCAAAGCACGATTAAGTGCCTCATAATGCATTTCTCTACTATCAATTAATACACCATCCAAATCAAAGATTACAAGTTTATTCATGGTTTAACAACATACGCGGAGGGAGCAAAAAAGTTTAAAGAATTAATTTTAATATTTTTATCTGCAAAAAAGTTATCTACTCCAATAGATTCTGACCAATTATGGTATGCATATTCATCAAATATAACAATTCCACCACTGCTCACTCTATCCCATAGAGATTCAAGTGCATTATACGTCGGAACTTCTAAATCTAAATCAAGATATAATAAAGAGATTCTAGCGCCAGGCCTAGTCTCTACATATTCTACTACCGTTTTAGATATATCTCCGGATATAAGTTCATACTCATGATCCAAAAATCCAGATTTACGAATCATTAGATCTAATTTATCTTTAAAAGTAATATCGTGTTTAAAATTTCTACCTTCAAATAAAGTTGTCATTGCATCTTTATCTTGATCGATCAAACTAGAAGTTAGTTCTTCAGAATTAAAAAAATCAAATCCAATTACTTTTTTATAACTATTGGGACAAAAATATCTTTTTAATTTTAAGAAAGTAAAGATACCTGTTCCTTTAAATACACCACATTCAACAATATCTCCAGGTATATTTTTAACTTTATCAAAAAGTTGTATTCTTGCTAAAAGTTTTCCAAATACTTTTAAATCGGAACTTAGCATAAAAGTATTGAAACTATCATAAAAATTTTGGTCAAGGGGAGTGACAAGTTCTAGGTCTTTCAGATTCATATTTTTATTATTGATGATATTTTGAATTATCTTTTGATAAGTGTACTACTTTTTTAGAAAAATTGCAATAATCTGAGAATACTTCAGGGTACGCATATTCGGGACCTAACGTATTAACTTTATTTTTATTTTCAATGAAAAATTTATTTAAATGACTCTCATCGTGCCAAACCGCGATTACATCATTTTCCAAATCTTGATTGGTTCTTTTTTCAAGTTCACCAATCATATTAAGAACATCAAGAACTTTTCCTCCCCATAAACATCCTTGATAATAAACGGAAGTGTCATCAGTATCAGTTACACAAGCTTTTGAAAGTGGGTTAATTTCAAATGCTCCTGGAAGTTGATCGTGAGGCGGCATCTGAAGATAATGGCAAGGATGATGCACACCAAAGAAAGACTTTGTATCTTCAAAGAAGTCTTCCTCCGTAATCGTATCAACAACTAAAGCATCGGCATCAATAAAAACAAACCAGTCGTTTTGTGAGATGATATCTTTTGCTTTTTGAATAATTTCAAAACGAGTTAGAGTGATATAAGGCCATTCCAAATGTTCTTGATAATAAGGAATGATGTTCTCTGGAGTTTCATCTAACTGTCCATCAGTAAAAACTAAAATTGTTTTTTCTGATTTTGGTAGAAAATACTTTTCAATGTTCTCGTAATATTTTGGAAGAAAGTTTAAATACTTTCCTGTGCCTATAAAACAAATTACAACTTTCATCAAATAACCATCCAATCCTCAGGAATTATATCTTTAGTATCTAGGTGTTCATTATTTGAACCCTTAAACCATCCAGAAGGAGCAACTACTTTTTCTTGTTCAGATAACCACGCACCCCACCAACTAAAAGAACTATTAGCAATAATGTGTTTAGAACATAACGTCATTAAACAAAGATCAACATAATTTGAATTTCCTTCAGCAATTAAAAATCGATCATCAGAAAAAATTTCTTGTTGATTACACCACTCAGGATCATCAGAGAAAACAAGAACTGGTTCATTACCAAACTGATCTAGTGCTTTTTGATAGTAATCAATCCCAAGAGCAGTATGATTTGGATTAGTGACATAATCTGTTCTACGAATGTGCAAAGAAATAGGGGAGTCTAATTCAGATAACATTTCATTGCAAGGTTTAAAGATTTCATCCTTAAAAGAGAAGTCTTCTTTGATTTCATCTTCAATATGTTTAAAGTATTTTTCTGTTTGAAAATATCCGCGAAGAGAAATCCAATCAGGACACTCATTAAATAACTTTTCATCAAAAGAAAAACTACTCTCAGTTACTATTGGCCTACTTGGATCTATAAACTGAACGTTTAACTGTGTTATATTAGAAAGATTGAAGGGATTGAACAATTGATGATCAATCCACTCGTCTTGATTTTTTGATGGAGGAAGACAGTATTCAAATCCACGATTTCTAGCAATCCCCTTAAGAGCAGCAAATTGAAACATCTGGTTCCCAAGTCTACCCAGATTCCCCAAATCATTAAATCCTATCATTTTTATACCATTCGTAAGTTTTTTTAATTCCTTCACGGAGAGAAATCTTTGGTTCCCATCCAAGTGCTTTGATTCGATCTACGTTCATCACTTTACGGGGAGTGCCATTTGGTTTTGATATATCCCAATTAATGTCGCCATAATAACCAACAACATCAGCAATCGTTTCTGCAAGTTGTTTGATGGTTATGTCTTCACCAGTACCAACGTTAATATGTTCTGCTTCATCATACTTCTGCATACAAACATAACACGCCTCTGCAAGATCGTCAACGTGGAGAAATTCTCGCATAGCAGAACCATCACCCCACAATTTTATCTGCCAATATTCACTATGATTAAGAGCAGCATGAAACTTATCAATCATTGCTGGAAGAACGTGTGAGGTTTCTAGATCAAAGTTATCATTGGGCCCATAAAGATTCGTAGGCATCAAAGAGATGGCATTGAATCCATACTGCTGCCGATATGC
>Ga0129336_10003007_pt1 | contig 10416 bp, 2 predicted proteins | sample CPB6_02_DNA_FD_96878 | JGI IMG/M metagenome (GOLD analysis project Ga0129336, IMG submission 96878) | Freshwater to marine salinity gradient microbial communities from Chesapeake Bay, USA - CPBay_Sum_0.6_0.2_DNA | ecosystem: Environmental > Aquatic > Marine > Coastal | place: USA: Chesapeake Bay...
CAGTAAGGTTCTGAAAAGTTGGACTGGATGATGTAGTTAATGCTTGTGGATTAACTGCAATAACAGTTGTAGCAACTCCTACACCAGAAGTATCTTGTTTTAAAAATAACTTACCATCATAAAAATTTATAGCTAACTCACCCAAAGATAGATCAGTTGTTGTAGGAGTTTTTCCAGCAACAGATGATCTTTTGATGCGAATATTTGATGCCATTTGGCTAACTTCTCCTGGTATTTACCGTTGATCCGATATATATCGGAATAAAAAAATCCTCTGATATATTTATCAGAGGATTAATTATGTGAGTTGAATTATGCTTGAGATTCAGTCCATGTAATTCTCGCCTGAGCAGAGAATGGAGATGTTGATGTAATCTCAGAAGTATCAACAGGAGTAACCGCAACTGTCAGAATATCTGGACCGTTGGGGAATACCTGTTCTCCACCAAGAATTGAGTTGCCAAGAACCGCAAGTTCGTCCAGAGTTACAGATGTTTCACCATAACTTCTCTTCTTGGTTGTTGTATCAATAATTGCACCACCAGAGGCACGGAAAGAATACACAATAGTTCCATTTGTAATTTTATCCGACACTCTATGTTTATAGAGTTGAGATAGTGAAGGTTGTTGTACTCCAGCAAATTCATCATTACTTAGCTGACCATTCAGAATGAGAGAAACCTGACAGTCATGTGTAACAAGAACACCTGCAGATCTCAGGATCAACTGCATTCGATTGATTAGATCTCTATATCCTAAGTTACCTGTCAAACCACTATCGACAGAAGGAGCAAGTCTAATTGATACAAGAGGAATTGGAGATAGACTTGCAATATCTACGTTTCCGCCTCCAACTAACCATTGTAAAGATCCAGAAACATGTGTGGTTGGTTGCTGCGATAGATAAATTGTTTTAAAGTCACTGCTTGCACTTCGAATAGTTGTTCCAGATTGTAAAAGTGTTGGATAAGTTTTTGATTTAATTTCAGCACCAACCCTAGCCGAAGTAATACCAGTTACTGTTGTTAGGTTGGTAATTTCAATTCTCCAATCATTTAGATTTGAACTTGAATAAGCATTTTTATTTAAATAACCAGAAAACTGTGTCTGTGTTGCAGCAAAAGTTAGAGTGTTTGAGTCTGCAGTGAAGAGATAAGCTTTATCATCGTCAAATCTTCCATCCATGATAACTGAAGTTCCCCAGTGGAATAGAGAAGGATTCAGTGATGGATAATTTCCAGTTTCAACTTCATATCTGCCAGGTAAGTTACCAGATCTTAAATAAGCCTCAGTTAGTTTATTATTATGTAAGAATTGATGTACATATCTTACTTCACCGTTTTGATCTTTAAATCCAAATCTTACTTTACCTGCACCATACCAAGAGTAATCCATATAAACCATTTGAATCTTATTGATATCAAGTTTATATCCATGCTTACCCTTTCCATCACATTTATCAATATTCCAATCTTTTTGTCTCACTTTTGTATCAATAGTTTTAGTTGCGACGACATTGCCAATTGTAGCTCCTCTATAGAAAGGTTGTACATATAAGTTAGTATCTGAGTCAATTTGAACAACTTTATATGACTGACCTCTGAGAATTATAAAATCACCTTCTGTTAATTGAGAGTTGAATTTTGTATTTTGACCCGAAACTTGATTACTACCAGAAATAATAGAAACAGTTCCAGCCAATTGTTGTGTTGAATTTCTTCTTACGCAATAGAGATCTTGACCATCATATTCAAAGAAAATTCCATTTTGGAAGTCAAATAATCCACATCTTACTTTAGCATCTTGCCATTTTTCGTGATTGTATTTTGGAAATCCTCTAGCGATATTGAGAGAATTTGAACTTGTCAAGAAGAAATCACAACTTGATCCGGCTCCAGCAGCTGTTGGTAGTGGTGAAGAAAGTGTGATGATCCTATTGTACCTATCTACAGTGGAAACTGTAATATTTGATGATATTCCAGTAGAAGTTTTCAGAGAGGTTACAATTCCACCTGCAGAAACAAAGTCTAGTATATTCATTACTTCAAATGTAAGATTTGATCCAGTTAAACCAAGACCTACATATGGTTCAATTGTAATGGTATTATCCAATCCAGAGTTAGTTGGATACTTATCAACTGCAAGAATTTGACTATCTACAACACCATAATCAAGATTTCTAATTCTCATTCCTGGTTGTAGTAAATTAATTGCTGTTGAACCAATTCCAGTAAGAACATCTGTTCTAGATACTCCAATGTTTGCTCTAAAGAATGTTGTAATTCCAGTAACAACATTTGATCCAGCAGTTGCAATTCCAGTGAAATTATAAACTGGAAGTCTATATGAAAAACTATTTGGAGTTGGAGTATCAATAACTTCAAATACACCATTATAATTTACATGAGCATTAGTTGGATTTTCTGCTTCACTAACTCTAATTTTATAAGTTGTTAATCCAACAATAATTCCATGTTCTTCTTTTGTTGTTACGGTTGCAATTCCAGAAGAAGATCTTAGATCATCTACATCATATGGTGGGTTAAAGTTAATAGCGATAGAACATTGAATACCTTTACCAGACTGATAACGGAAGTATCTTCTTGTTTGTCTTACAAGACTGGTGTTTGGAATCATTGAACTACTCAAACCAGTTTGCATTTTAACGCCACCATCATAAGGTTTGTGCAATGCAACAGCATTTGACTTAGGATAAACGTTGGTTTTAATTAGATAGTTTGCGCCAGTTGCATAACCTACTGGTGCCTGTTTAAGAGAAAGAACATAATCAGATTTAACAGAATCAACAATTCCTTCAAAAATATCTCCAGGGCCATTTGGCAGAGTAGTGAATCCTACAATTGAATCTCCAGATGAGAAGAATGATAGGAAATTGGTTGATGTTGTTGAGTTAATTCCATTGATAGTGACATAAGTATCTGAAATTAAAACGGAATCTTCACTAATATTAACTGTTCCTAGACCAACAATTGCGCCATTAATGTTTGATGACGTAAAGAAATGAGATCCAGTGTTAGCGTCTGTCACATTGACAATTTTATCAGATACATCAGAATTTCTATTAATAGCATTCTCATATGTTGATGCAAGACCAAACCAGTCCTTATCTCTAATTACAACAAAATAATTAGTATTACTTGTTAATCCAGTAAAAGCAACTGCACCAGCAGTTCCATCTTCATTATATTTAATTCTAATACCATCTACAAATTTATGATCTGCATATTTCAATGCTGTTTGAAGACCAACAGTTGCTGTAGTTACTCCAATATTAACTGTTTGCCCCTGTCTTCCATATCCAGTCGATAGACCAATAAAAGTGGGAGTATTTCCATATCCAACTCTCGTAACTGTTACTCCTTCTTCCCAATAGTCGCTGGTTATTGTCATACCAGTTCTAATTCCAGTTACACTATCAAGATTGATTAAAGCTTCTCCTTTCAATAGAGATGCAGCTAAACCTCCTGTTCCAGCTAATCCAACAATGAGTTTCTGACCTACAGAGATGTTTCCATTTACGGAAGAAATGCCTGATGATCTAATAATTGTTGGAATTTCAATGGAACTTTGACAACTAATCATATTAGTTGTTGTAGATGAAGATTTATAAACACCATCCAAAGCTCTATCATCAGATTTCAATAGTGCTTGAGTTGCATTACCAATTCCAACAAAATCAAAACATTTGTAAATATTTCCTATCTTATCTCCACGAACTCCAGCTTTAACATTGGCTCCAAATTTTTGTGCAAAATCATAAAAAGCAGTTGAGTTTTTCCAAGTAGGAACTCTTACATAAACAGCTTTTAAAGTTTTATCCCAAGTTGATTTTCCATTTGAAACATAACCAACATCAGTAACTTGGTATATATCATTAGGCCAATCATTATCATATGGAGCATTTCCAGTTGGAACATCATGCCATACTATAAGATCTCCTGGAGTAAATTCTGTATATCTATCAGTATGAGAATTTGTCCAAGATTTCTTATATACTATTCCAATTACTGTACTGCCAATTCCCGCAGAAATATCAGCAGAAGCCCATTTAAGTAATGGGTTACTCCAACCACCATTTCCATTAGAAGTAGCATAAGATTTTGCATCAGACGAAGTAAATGCAAATCCTACGTTTGTACCGTATCCAACAGGTATTCCTGCCGCTCCAGCTCCAAATCGAGTTTGAAGTGGATAATAACCAGCATAATAATCTTTGAAGACATAGGTTTCAAAAGTAGGAGTACCCTGAGGGGCAATCCTTACTTTAAGTTTTGAAGGATCACTCTCAGCAGTTAAACCTGTCTTAACAGTATAGAAAACACCAGATGTTAATTCTGCAACTGATCCATTTTTAGTAGTTGTAACTCCAGTAGTAGAGTTTTGTCTTTCATATCTAATTAATCCATTATTTGTTAGACCAGAATCTTTTGGAACTTGAATAGTCTCTCTTTGATAATTACTTTGCATTCTTTCTACTGAATGCGTAACTGTAGGTGTATCGTAATTTACTCCATAACCAGTTAAATTGATATATTCTTTTGTAGTATTTGTAGATGTTCTATAATGACCTTTAGATTTTAATCTGATTTTTCTTGAATTAATTACTTCAACGTGATAATATTCTCCATTTACAAGAGGAGCTATAGCTAATCCACCTGTTTGATAATATCTAACATAATCATTGGTCAATAATCCATGATCCGAGGGAAATTCTATTGTATTTGATAATCTGTTTGTTGAAGATGTAAAATCATCTGGTTCGGAAACAGGTACAATATAAACAGAAGCTATTGTTGATGAAAAATCAAATACTCCACTTCCAGTGGTCAATGCAACTCCTGCAGATTTTACCCAGTTTTCAGCTCCTGCAGTAGTTTTTGATAATCTTAATTGATTAGATGTTCCAGTTTGTTGATTTACATAATAAACGTTTGGACCACCTTCTAAAGCAGCATAAAAATTCGATGTATGGGGTTCAGAAGCGTAAGAAACTCCAGCTCCAAGAGCTAACTTTCTTCCATTAAATCTTGGAACTAAAACTACTTTTTGACCCGCAGATAAACCATCAACAGTTTCGTCACAAGTAATCATAAAATCTGAAGAACTATAAGATGTTACTTTAAAAGCTTTAATTAATCTTACGGGTCCATTATGATGTGTAATTCCACTAACATCAGTAAGTGTAGTTGTATTGATATTAAAATCTGAAGTTGAAGCTGTTAAAGCTATAACTCTACTACTACCAGATTGATGAACTGTTTGAAGCACATTAAATGTGCCAATTCCACCTCTATTATTTCCTGTTGGAATACCTACAAAAACAGGGCTACCTGATGGGAATGGTGGAGTAGTTCCTAAAGTTTCTCCAAAATCGAGATGAGTATTGGTTCCATTTACTAGTGCTACCGTATGATTAATTGGATTGATAGTTGTGTTATTGACGAATAGTAATCTTTCAAATTGAGTAGTATTTCCTAGAATTGACCCCGAAGCTGGGGCAACTACACCATTTGCAACTGAGAAAGGCCCATGCCAATTCATGGCATTTATGAATTTTACATTATTATATGTTGTAGAATCTAAATTATAAAATGAATTTGTTTGTCTTACTGATGATCCTGAATTGACAGAATTTAGAGTAATTGTTGTTGTTCCAAAACCCACACTAGATGGATAATTTAAATCTTCGTGACCATAAACATCTACTGGTTCAAAATTAATTTTTTTAGTACCAACAGTGTTTGTTAAATAAAATTCGTTTGCGGATACAATTGATGTAGTTCCTATTCCAGTATTTGAAATAAATCCATGTGGGGAAATAGTTTCAATATTTAATGTTGATGGGTTTAATGCGTCAGATGAAATTTCTTTAGTCTTTAACGATGAACCAGTATAAAAAGATCCTGGAATTACTGTACTGTAAATCGTAAGAAGATTTAAATTATATGCAGCCTTAAACCCAACACTATAAGTAAAAGATCTCGTGTCAGAATCAATACTTTCTACAAGGAAAGATCCTTCATATTTACTATCTGCAAGATTTGAGATTTCTACAGGAGTTCCTGGAACAATATTAAATGGTTCTAATTCTGGGTTCAGATAAACACTAACTTTTTCCGAATTTTGTGAAACTGAAATTGCAGTAATTGTAATTGGAGAATCACCACTTCTTGAATAAAAAGTAGGAACATTATTTACAAGTTCTAATGTTTCCCACTTGGATGATTGCAATCCATACTCAAAGTCAGTATCGATTAAGTTCTCTGGGGCACTAATTCTTAGTTTAGAAACAGGATCTAGAAATGTATCCTCTGGAGCAAAATTAGTAAATTCTTCTTCAATAAAAATTTGAAGTCTATCAGTAGCTGATTGTGAGCTAACATTAGCACTTAAATATAAGTACGTTTGATTTGTATCAGAGTAATATACTGGTTCAGTAGCTAAAGTATAAGATGGATCAGAAAAATTATAAATTATTATATTTTTAGTTACATTTGTAATAATTAAAAGTTTTTCACGAAGAATATTGCCTTCCAGAATAACCAGACCTCTGGAAGGATCGAAAGAATAATTTGAAGAAAGAATTTTTTTTGCCATTTTCCTATGATAGAGCGACGACTAATCCGATAATTTGTGAAGTAAGGCTAGAACCGTTTCTGTAAAAATCCGTATTGGTATTTATGATGCCATCTGCTGTAAGTGTTCCCTTAACATAAAGAGCAGTTGTTGGATTTGTGGTCCCTATACCAACAGAACCATCAGCAGTAACTATGAATGAAGAAGATCCTGTACCAACTTGCAATTTTCCAATTGGAATTGTTGTTCCAACTCCAACAGATCCACTGGTAGTTGTAGAAAATACTGTTCCACCAGTTCCTATTTGCAATCTTCCTGGAATTCTTACTTCACCAGATTGAGTGAAATCAATGATTGTTCCAATAGTATTTCCAGCAATACTTGTTATTCCAGAAACAGAATTATTTCTGATTAAAAATGGACCACCTACAAGTAAATTTGCTGATGTCCCATTCCAAGACATAGAGACATTAGTTCCATTTCCAAATGTTAGTGATTGATTATCTCCAAAAAACAATCGACTGTTGATATTATCAAACTGAATATAACCAGTGTTTGTCAAAAACTGTGCTGAACCATTAAAGGTAGAAAATCCAGTAAAAGTAGAAGCAGTAGATACTACTAATCTTCCAATTGTTGCAATACCAATGTTTGAAGCAGTAATTGTTGAGTACCCAACTGTTGCAATACCTATTGTACTAGCAATAGAAACTGTAACACCTGTTGATGAAGTTGCAATTCCAACTCCATTTGACCCACTAAATGTAACAATTCCAACAGATCCATCACTACCACTTAATCTAAAACCACTTGTAGCGATTCCAACAGAATAAGTTGTATTTGTATCTGTCGATGAAATTACTAACTTTCCAGAAACAATATTAAGTGCAACATTAGATCCAGCGGATAATGTTACAGTTGTTCCTGCACCAGAATTGGGAGTTAAAGTTATTAACTTATCACCAGAGGAATCAGTAACACCAATGGTGTAAGTAGTATTGGTATCTATGTAAGTAGATCCAATAGTAATTTTTTTATTTGCAAAATCAGGAGTAAGTGTTACGTTACTTCCAGCAATAAATTGAACCTCATCAGTATTAGATGTAGCTGAAATTGTTGTACCAATTCCAGTTGCACTTGATGTAGTTTGAATTCCAATTTTTTTAAAAATAGCTTGAGAAGAACCTCTATCACTATTTGTGATAGTAGGAGAAGATCCTTCTCCTGTCCCACTAGAAATAGAAACACCACTTCCAGCAGTTAAGTTCTTGACATATTCGCCTGAAGTATGAGTTCCTAAACCAACTGCATCTGGTTGCAGTGTCTGAGAAATGGTTACATTCTGAGAACCATCAAAAGATACCGAACCAGTTGTTACACCACTTAATGATATATTTCTTGCATTTAATAACCTTTCTGCAGTTCTAGCTGCATCAACAGATCCTTGAACAGTAACTGTAGTTACACCAAGAACGTTTAAATTACCATATACCGTTACTACACCACCAGTTGATCCGAGACCAACGTTACCAAGTGAAATATTTGAAGTATCAGCTTTGAAAACTGTGCCGCCTAAGCCTACTTCGAGACCATTTTTAATTACAAAATTCTTGTTTAGGTCCGACATAGGAGTTCCACTATCCCCCCTTTAGATAGAGTTATTATTATTTAGTTTATAATTGTTCTGACTACCTTGAATGTTGTAATTCCAGATTGATGTGGTGTTGCACGAAGTCTTACATTTGCACCACTAATATCTGATGTGAAGGTTGCAAGAGTAGATGTTCCTGCACCAGTAGATACAACACCATATTCGACAGCAAACGTATCAGTTCCATTTGAAATTACATTGATATTTGTGCAATGAATTGTCGAACCAAAAGATACTTTTACAAAGTATTGAGCTGTATTGTAAATTGATTTATCAAACGAATCAATTGTTGAAATTGAAGTTGTTGCAGTTGTTGTCACTCCAGTAGTAATAATAGTATTATTATCCAGACTTATGGTTGAAATAGTAACAACTCCAACATATCCATTAGTTATGGTTGCGAATCCAACAGTTGCAAGACCAGTGTAACTATTAGTTACTGTTGCAAATCCAACAGTTGCAAGACCAACATATCCATTGGATATAGTAGCAACTCCAACAGTTGCAAGACCAGTATAACTATTAGTTATTGTTGCAAAACCAACAGTCGCATTGGCAAAAGTGGATATACCCGTTACATTAAGAGTACCTCTAATATCGACGTTTGAAGTTGGATTTGTTGTACCTACTCCAATTCTTGAGGTAGTAGTAATTGCAACTGGATTTGAAGAACTATTGATTTGTAATTTTAGACCTGTCGTTACAGTAGAAGTTCCAACACCTACAGATTGCCCAGATCCAACAGCAACTGTTAGATTACCGATACTTACATCAGCAAAGTTGGTAACGTTCTGGAATGTTGCAATACCTGTTACTAATAGTCTGTTTGTGTCTAATGATTTCGTTCCAATAGACCCATTAATATTTTCGATGGTATAGAAACTTGAATCAGTTCCGATTCCAATTTTATCTACTGAAATACTAAATGAATCTCTATCAGTAGAAATGAATCCATATCTTCTCCAACCATTAGATGCATAAATCCATCCTTTGTAACTACCAGAAGTTACATCACTTCTATCGACAACATCACCAGAATTAGCACTATCTGTTGGTGTTGATATGCCAATTGTTCTTAATTTTGGAGATCCTACATTACCTACAAGATAAAGATTTTTTACTTCAATATCATTTGTTGATGTAATTTTTGAAGTAAATTCAACTGGACCATAGAATTCACTCTTAATTTTTCCTGTTGATCCACCTTCAACTTTAATTCTTTGTCTGACAATTAAGTCATCATAAGTTCCACTTAACAGTCTATCTGGAGACTCTTCCCCATAATATGTAATGACTGGGGAATCTAATGTTTCTTCTTGTGCAGTGTTCGAACTTAATCTCTTATTACCAATATAAAAATCTCCAAAAGAATTCATACCAGTATAAACAACAATACCACCTTTGTTTTGTTGTTTCTGTGAAAGATTTTGCTCGTCTTTGGTTAAAGTTCTTGTCTGTCTTTGTGGCAAACCAGTTGAATAATTTCCAGGTCCAAATCCAACATATTCAAAAGTATGACCAGAAGCACGAATAAATGAAGTTCTTCTAATTTCACTTGGAATAACTTTAATTCTTCTTACTTCCTTTCCAGAATCGTGAGATTTTGAACTTGATCCCAGAACACCTCTGAATACATTAATTGTTGTGGATGAAGGAAACTCTTTAATTCTTAAAATTTCATCATCAATCTCAATGTAGTCACCTTTTGCAAAATTGTTGATGTTTTGTACAGTAATTGATGTAGAACTTGAAGTTACAGAACTTGTAAGATAAGTTGTTTTTCTATCATAAATTGAAATCTGTCTAGAGGAAAGAGACTCATCATTGGAACTAATTTCAGAATTATATGCATCAATATAATTTGAAAGAATATAACCAGAACCTGCATAAGTTGATCCAATTCCAGTACCTACATATGCAGTAAAGGTTGAAAGACCAACAATCTCTTTAACTATAAAAGAACCATTGAAGAATGAAGAGGATTCGGTAATTTTAACTTTATTGCCAACATATAAACCATGAGAAGTAGAACCAGTTGAAACTGTAGCAATACCACTTGTGGAATTGTATCTGATTGAAGTAATACCAATTGCATTACCACAAAGTAAAACAATACCTCCAGCAGAGTAGCTTCCAGTTCCTAATCCACTGTCAGTAGTGTATTGGAA
>Ga0129336_10003008_pt1 | contig 10414 bp, 10 predicted proteins | sample CPB6_02_DNA_FD_96878 | JGI IMG/M metagenome (GOLD analysis project Ga0129336, IMG submission 96878) | Freshwater to marine salinity gradient microbial communities from Chesapeake Bay, USA - CPBay_Sum_0.6_0.2_DNA | ecosystem: Environmental > Aquatic > Marine > Coastal | place: USA: Chesapeake...
GTATGCTGATCTTTGGCTGACGATCGTATGGGTCGTCTATCTGCTCATTTTTTTGACTACGCTTTGGAAGCGCAAAGAACCCCATATCTATGTCGCGAATTGGTTTTATCTTGCTTTCATTGTGACGATTGCAGTTCTGCATCTTGGCAACAATGCCGCGATTCCGATTTCGATCTTTTCACCAAAATCCTACATCGTCTGGTCCGGTGTTCAGGATGCAATGATTCAATGGTGGTATGGTCATAATGCTGTGGGCTTCTTCCTCACAGCAGGCTTCTTGGCCATCATGTATTATTTCATCCCCAAGCGTGCCGATAAGCCGGTCTATTCTTATCGTCTGTCGATCATCCATTTCTGGGCTCTGATCTTCATGTATATTTGGGCCGGTCCCCATCACCTTCATTATACCGCATTGCCCGATTGGGCGCAGACACTCGGCATGACCTTTTCAATCATGCTTTGGATGCCGTCATGGGGTGGCATGATCAATGGTCTCATGACGCTTTCAGGTGCATGGGACAAGCTCCGTACCGATCCTGTGTTGCGTATGATGGTTGTGTCCGTTGCGTTCTACGGGATGTCGACCTTCGAAGGTCCGATGATGTCAATCAAAGCCGTGAACTCACTTTCTCATTACACGGACTGGACCATTGGTCACGTACATTCAGGTGCGCTCGGTTGGGTTGGCTACGTCTCCTTTGGCGCAATCTACTGCCTCGTTCCCTGGTTATGGAAAAAGAAGGAGCTCTATTCACTCAAGCTCGTGAATTGGCATTTCTGGCTCTCGACCATTGGTATCGTTTTCTACATCACATCGATGTGGGTTGCGGGTATCATGCAAGGCTTGATGTGGCGCGCTTACACAGCGCTTGGTTTCCTTGAATATTCTTTCATTGAAACTACCGAAGCGCTTCATCCGATGTATGTGATCCGTGCATTGGGTGGTGCACTCTTTGTGCTCGGCGCCCTCGTGATGGTCTACAACATCTATATGACAATTCGCTCGCCTAAGACTGCCTTGATCGGCAGCCAAGCAGCGCTTGCCCCCGGCGAGTGAGGAGATAAGACAATGGCTAACTCACCAACACACAAGCCAAGCCTATGGCATCGTCACGTCATTTTCGAAAAGAACTCGATCATTCTCATCATTGGTATTCTGGTGGCGATTTCGATCGGCGGTCTCGTCGAAGTTCTTCCGCTCTTTTATTTGAAGAGTACAATTGAAACAGTTGAAGGTATGCGACCTTATTCACCTCTCGAACTCGCTGGCCGCAATATCTATGTGCGAGAAGGCTGTTACAATTGCCACTCGCAAATGGTGCGTCCATTGCGTGATGAAGTAGAACGATATGGTCATTATTCGCTCGCGGCCGAAAGCATGTATGACCATCCCTTCCAATGGGGCTCAAAACGTACCGGTCCGGATATCGCTCGCGTCGGTGGAAAATATTCCGATGATTGGCATCGCGATCATTTGAGAAATCCACGTTCAGTTGTACCGGCTTCGATCATGCCGGGATATCCCTGGCTTGAACAAACGCCCCTCAACATTGCTCATATTGGCGAAGACATGGCCGTCCTTTCGATTGAAGGCGTTCCTTACTCGCAAGAGATGATTGCCGCCGCAGTATCAGATGCCAAAACGCAAGGTTCGGCAGACGATGCCTCAACGGCAGCATTTCTCAAGCGTTATCCGAAAGCGATTACCCGCGATCTTGGTGGCAATATAGGCAAGCTTACGGAAGCTGATGCGTTAATCGCCTATCTGCAACTCCTCGGAACGCAGGTCGACTTTAAGCTCTATGACGACAAAGCGAATATTCGGTGAGGAGAAAGAGACATGAACACCACATTTGAATCTCTCTCTGCATTCGCGGCCTCTTGGGGTTCGATCTATTTCGCAGTGATGTTTTTTGCAGCCGTCGCTTATGCGCTCTGGCCTTCAAAAAAGTCACTCTTTGATCATGCGTCCCGTATTCCGCTTTCCGAGGACTGAACCAATGACAAATAAAACAGAAGCAAACGTCGATCCGCATAAAGTCGTTGGCACAACGGGCCATGACTGGGATGGTATAGCTGAGCTTAATACACCCTTGCCGCGCTGGTGGCTGTGGACCTTCTATCTCACAATCATCTGGGCACTTGGATATTGGGTTGTTTATCCTGCAATTCCGCTTGCAACGTCCTTCACAAAGGGCGTGTTCGGATGGACATCGCGTGAACAAGTTGTGAAAGACCTTGAGGGGTTGAATACGCTTCGTGGTCCTATGACGGCGAAAATCGAAGCGGCATCTTTGCAGGATATCGCAAAGACACCAGAACTTCTTTCATTCGCACGCGCGCAAGGGGGAGCGGCTTTTGCGGTCAATTGTTCGCCTTGTCATGGTGCAGGCGCACAAGGCTTCAAGGGCTATCCGAATTTAAATGATGATGATTGGCTCTGGGGTGGTTCTGTCGATGCCATTCATACGACTCTGCAACATGGTATTCGGTGGGATGCAGATAAAGACACACGGTCCAGCATGATGCCGGCCTTTGGCAAGGACGGCCTCTTGAAGCCGAATGAGATCAGTGCATCGGCTGATTATGTTCGCTCACTCGCGGGTCTACCGACTGAGAAAGATGCCGATCTCAAATTGGGTCAAAAGCTCTTCACCGATAATTGTGCCGCGTGTCATGGTGAAACGGGCGAAGGCAATCAGGATGTCGGCGCGCCAAAGCTTAGCGACAAAGTGTGGCTCTATGGTTCTGATAAAGCAACGATCATAGAACGCATTACTCTTGGCGGCGGCGGCCAAATGCCGGCATGGTCACAGCGACTTGATTCCCCAACCATCAAATCGCTCGCCATTTATGTCCACACACTTGGTGGCGGTCAGTAACGGTTCGGCTTAAAGAATAGGGGTTGGCTCTCGTAGCCGACCCTTGATTACACCGGCATTCTTTGGGGGAAGATTGCGCTTTTGGAAAAAACAATGTCACTCACGACGTCATTTGACCCCCATCTTGATGAGCCTGAAGCGCCACTTTATGCCGCGCGGAAGAAGATTTATCCGCAAGGGGTCAGCGGCTTTTTTCGCCGCACGAAAACGACAATCCTTATCATTACCCTTGGCATTTATTATTTCTTGCCCTTCTTGCGCTGGGACCGCGGACCGAATGCGCCCAATCAAGCGCTTCTGATCGATTTGCCTCACCGCCGCGCATATTTTTTCTTCATCGAAATCTGGCCGCAGGAAGTCTATTACCTTACAGGGCTTTTGATCATCGCGGCGATGGTTCTATTTCTGATGAATGCCATGGCCGGCCGGATTTGGTGCGGCTATCTTTGCCCGCAAACAGTCTGGACCGATCTCTTCATGGCTGTTGAACGCATGATCGAAGGAGATCGGCGTACACGTATGAATCGTGATGCGGAGCCAATGAATCTTGAAACCTTTTCTTACAAGCTCCTCAAACATTCACTCTGGCTTTTGATCGCGTGGTGGACCGGTGGTGTTTGGGTTCTCTATTTCGCCGATGCGCCTACACTTGTAAAAGATTTGATTCAGTTCGAAGCTGATCCGATAGCCTATGTGTCAATTCTCACGCTGACTCTCACGACTTATGTATTTGCGGGTCTGATGCGTGAACAGGTCTGTCTTTATATGTGCCCATGGCCTCGAATTCAGGCCGCTATGACAGACGAGTATGCACTCAATGTAACTTATCGTGTCGATCGCGGTGAGCCCCGTATGTCTTTTAAAAAGGCCACCCATGCGCGCTCTCTTGGTGAGACAGCCGGTGATTGCATCGATTGCCAACAATGTGTTGCGGTATGCCCGACCGGCGTGGATATCCGGCACGGTGCCGATCTTGGATGCATTCAATGCGGCCTTTGCATTGATGCCTGTGATGAAATCATGGAAAAAATCGGGCGTCCGACTCGCCTCATCGCCTATGATACAGAAGTTAACCTCAAGCGCCGGAAAGAAGGACTTACAGAGATATTCCGTCCCTTCCGAGCACGAACGATTTTATATATGGCGATTATCACTGCCGTAAGCGGCGTGATGCTTTATGCACTTCTGACTCGAGCTCCTTTCACAGTGAGTGTTATTCACGATCGCAATCCGATTTTTGTAAAATTGTCCGACGGGCATATTCGTAACGGCTATACGGTGCGTATAGCCAATATGTTACCAAGTGAACGCATCTTTACCTTAGCGGTTGAAGGCCTTCACGACGCGCATGTTGAAATCATTGGCGGCGAAACATTAATTGATGGTCGGCCGTCAGTAAGTGTCGGTCCTGATCAAACCCGCGAGTTGCGTGTAACTGTGAGGGCACTCGATGGGCGTGAAGAAGAGCCCACTCATCTCGAATTTACAATTCGTGATGAATCTGACGGACGAACCGCAGAAGCACGCGATTATTTCAGAACACCCCACTCGATCCATTAGTGCGGACGTACAAAGAGACGCTCTTTCAATTGAAAGAAGGGAATTAAAATGAAGGCAACAATGATAAGCGAATCGAAAGATAGAGAATATCGGCTTACAGGGCGCTTTGTGCTTGTGGCAATGATCAGCTTTTTCGTTGTTGTCATGGGTGTAAACGGCATTATGGCTTATCTCGCGGTTGAAACCTTCTCGGGCATTCAATCCGAAAAGCCTTATGAGAATGGATTAGCCTTCAATCGTGATATTGCTCGGTCACGGGCGCAAGATGAGCAAGGGTGGAGCGTTAGCGAGAAAATCATTCGGTCTCCCTCGGGCGACGTCTCGATTGATGTCAGTATTGCCGACTCGTTGAATCAAATTGTTTCCAATCTTGCTATCACTTCAATCCTCAAGTCTCCCGTTGATAGCCGCATTGATTGTAAAGTCATGCTCACAGACCAGATGAACGGACACTACACAGGCGTTACTCCATGTGGTCCTGGGCAGTGGGATGTTGAAACGATTGTAAGTCGTCGTGGAGATATCGTTTATCGATCAAATAACCGGATCATTCTTCACTAAACTCTCTTTCAGGGACATTTCGTGAAAATCGCCGCCGACTATTCTTCTTTTCTTCGACCTGAAGCCGATGGCCGCTTCAATCTTGAATTGGCGATCGAGGGTATTTCGTCAGCTGATTCGATTGTAGAAATTGAAGGCGCGCTCGCTTCTATTCCGGGTCTCTCAAGGGCTCGCCTGAATTTCACAACGCGGCGATTGACGACTGAATGGACTGAAGCAGATTGTGATCCCTCGCCTGCCATTCGAACCCTTGAGCGGCTCGGCTATCGTGTTGCTCCTTTTGTTAGTGATGTCGAAGAGAGTGAAGAAGATCGTTATACAAGGTGGCTTTTGCGGTGCCTTGCAGTTTCCGGTTTTGCCGCCATCAATGTCATGCTGCTCTCGGTTTCTGTTTGGGCCGGGAACGTAACAGACATCACACCGGAAACACGCGATCTATTTCATTGGCTCTCTGCGCTTATTGCCTTGCCTGCCGCGGGGTTTTCAGGCCAGCCCTTTTTCTACAAGGCCCTGCGCGCGTTACGACAAGGCGATATGACGATGGATGTGCCGATTTCAATCGGCATCATTTTGGCTTTGGGTATGTCAGTTTATGAAACCGCGCATCATGCTGAACATGCCTATTTTGATTCAGCACTCATGCTGATCTTCTTTTTGCTTTCAGGGCGTGTGCTCGAACATGCGATGCGAAAAAGAACTCGTTCGGCTGCGGCAAATCTTGCGGCACTCCGAAATCCTGTCGCTTCAAAAATCAGTCCTGATGGTCATATGAGCGACGTGCCTAGCGATGCTCTGGTTGCAGGCGATCTTATCCTTGTTACGGCCGGAAGCCGGATAGCGGCTGATGGTGTTATCGAGGCGGGTCAATCACAAATTGATGCGAGTTTGATGACAGGGGAAACCGAACTTGCCGCTGTGAAGCCTGGTGATCTCGTTTATGCTGGTACTTTTAATCATCACGGTGCGTTGACAATACGCGTATCAGCTGCCGGATCACGAACGCTCCTCGCCGATATAGAAAAGCTGATCGATGAGGCGCTGACAAGCCGCTCTCGCTATGTACAAATCGCTGATCGGATTGCACGGGTTTACGCCCCGGTTGTTCATATTGCTGCGGCACTCACGGCGATGATGTGGATCGCATTAGGGACGAGCGTTCATGATGCGCTTATCATCGCGATTGCTGTTTTGATTATCACATGCCCCTGTGCGCTTGCTCTTGCTGCGCCTGTTGTACAAGTCATCACTGCGGGCGCTCTGTTCCAAAAGGGTTTGCTCATCCGGTCGGGCGACATGATTGAGCGGATGGCCGAGATCGATACGATCATCTTCGATAAGACAGGTACACTGACCTTACCGGAGCCATCATTAATCGATGCGAGCCAGTTGTCGGATGGAGCTTTGCTCATGGCTGGTCGCTTGGCACTCTCAAGTCATCATCCGCTGGCCCGTGCGGTGAGCGAAGCGGTTCGTGAAAAACAAAAGCGTCTTGAACCCTACCCTGATGCGCAGGAAATAACAGGAAGCGGTATTCAATGCGTCATCGATGGCGTTGAAGCGCGATTAGGTAGTCCGTCTTTCTGCAGCCTACCGGCACCACTATGGAACGAAAATGCCTCAGTTCTCGCTTTTCGTTATGGCAGTGAAGCGGGACTCGTTTACGTGGGTCAAAGCCTTCGCCCAGATGCGGTAGAGACGATCAAAAAACTTAAAACGAAGGGATATCATGTGATGATCCTTTCCGGCGATCACGCTGATATAGTACGTAAGGTCGCGAGTGAGCTCGGTGTTTCGGAATGGCGCGGCCATGTGTTGCCTAAGGAAAAACGCGACCTTCTCGTCGCGATGAAGGAACAGGGCCGCAAAGTGCTCATGGTCGGCGATGGTTTGAATGATGCCCCTGCCCTAGCCGCCGCCACCGCTTCGCTGTCTCCCGCCACAGGGGCGGATCTTACACAAGCGTCGGCGGATGCTATTTTTACAGGCAAGCGACTCTCACCCGTTTTTGATATGCTAACGCTCACGCGTAAAGGTAAGCGCGTGATGATTGAGAATTTTGGTCTGGCCTTGATTTACAATCTCATTGCTGTTCCCCTTGCGGTGCTGGGATTCGTTACACCCTTGATTGCGGCGGCTGCGATGTCAGGGTCATCAATCATTGTGGCGCTGAATGCTTTGCGGGTGCGGCGTGCTGAGACGTTCAACTCATGACGATCCTACTCTATCTTGTTCCCGCGGCGCTCGGTTTGGGTCTCTTATCACTTGCAGCCTTTATGTGGAGTTTGAGAAGCGGCCAATATGACGATCTCGATGGTGCGGCGCATCGTATTCTCAATGATGATGATGTGAGGATTGATTAGCGATGGCGCGCGTTGATTCATTCCGCATGCGCGCTGGGCAAATTTTCTGCGCCTGCGACATCGATGGTCTACCGCTCGATCTTGATTCACTTCCGAAAGACGCCTCCGTTTTACGTATGGCCTTGGCGTTTGGCGCCTCGGTGCTTGCGCAAGTCTTGACACTGTCTGTATTACCACTTGCGAGCGCATCCTTTGCACCTATTAGCGGCTCTCTTCCGTGGCCCTATTTGGCCTTGTTGCTTGGCGCAGCCTTGGCGGGCTTTCCCGCTTCACTTCTTCTTGATCGCCTTGGTCGACAATCAGCTTTTGCGTTGGGTGCAAGTCTTGGACTTGCGGGCGGTATTCTTGCGGCCTTTGCGTTTGTTGAGCGTTTATTTCCGGCCTTTATTATCGGGATGTTATGGCTCGGCATGGCACAAGGTTTTGGACTTTTTTACCGACATGCGGGCGCGATGGCCGGGCGTGCGGGCGGTGTTGTTTTTGGAGCCGGTGCCCTAGGCGCTCTGATAGGACCCTTTGTCATCGAGATGTTGTCGAGCAATTTTGGTCCCTTGGCGGCCGCGTCTATATTGGCGGCGTCGGGTCTTGCTCATCTTCTTACACTTGGTTTAGCCATTGGCCTTCCCGGTCGACAAATTGAAATCACGCTCGCGGCGCATGATGTTAATCGGCCTCCCCTTTACGTGTTGATCAAGGCGACCTCTATCGCAGCATTCGCTTGGTTCGGTATGAATGGTGTGATGGCACATGCGCCGCTTGCGATGGCCGGTTGCGGCTTAACATTTTCGATGTCAGCAGTCGCGATGGCAGCACATTTATCGGCGATGTATTGGCCAGGGTTCACCATTGGCCATTTCGTTTCGCGCGTCGGTGCATTACGAACATCACTGGTTGGGTTGGCGCTTCTTAGTGTTGGTGGCCTGAGCCTAATCACCCAAACCACATTGATTGGGTTTACGATAAGTATGTCGATTGCGGGTTATGGATGGGGCATGGCCACTATAGGTGCAACAGCAGCTATCTATCGCGCGGGGCATCCCTCAACACCTTCGCTTGCCGCTCACGATGTGATTTTATTTTTGGGCGCCCTTACGGGTGCTGCATTATTCGGCCGCTTCTAAAGGCGCTGCAGCGAACTCTGTTTATGCCGGATTGAGTAATACAATCGCGAGATTTAAGAGCGATGCGAACGCGACCCACGCAGCATATGGTAATTGCGTAAGTGCTGCCCTGCGATCATATTTCGCAAACACAAGAATCATCGCGATCACCGAGGCTTCCAGAAAAACAACAACGAGAAGTCCGGCTGCGGGATTCCGCATTCCGAAGAACACAATTGACCATAGCGCATTGAAAAAGAGTTGCGCGATGAAGACGAGCGCAAAATTAACCTTATCACGCTGCGACTCGATCCGACCAAACACGCGCCAAGCCGCATAGGTCATCGCCGCATAGAGCAACGTCCAAACCGGTCCAAAAATCCAATTGGGCGGATTGAATGACGGTTTGATCAATCCTTCATACCACTCGGGGATATTGGGAATGGTCGCGCGACTGCCGATGGTTGCCGTGATGAACACCAAGGCCGCAATAACAAGCGCCTCAATAATACGTGTCTTACGAGACTTTTGAAGGTAGCCGTCCAAGTTGATTATCCTGTTCTGATCAGCCATCGTCTGCGTGGAAACCAAAGTGCGTACGCAAGCGTCATCTTCTCAATACGTATGAATTGAGAGGCGGATCCGAATTGTCCTGTAAGGATCAGTACGCTTGAGGCGTGTTATGCCTCGTCTGCCTCGACATTCAGACGCGCGAACCGTTCAGCCGACACATAACCTAGAGACTCACGCTTTCTCGCTACGGAGAACCGCTCCTTGGCGGCGGCATACCAATCGAAGGGGGCGAGCGTGATTTCCGGGAAGGTCTCTTTCTTTACCTTCTCAGGGACTGCTTCTCTGAGTGGCGCTTTCACTTTGACCGGAGCCACGGGCTTGGCCTTTGCTGCCTCTTTGACAGGTGCGGATGCCTTTGCCTTTGACGCAACTGCACTGGCTTTGGCCTTCGTTTCGGTCTTCGCCGGTGCTGCGGCCTTAGACTTGGCGGCAGGCTTTAGAGTGGATGCGGATTTGGTAGCCGCCGACGCTTTCGCCTTAGCCGACGCCTTAGAAGAGGCAGAACTGGCCTTTACCTCGACGATTTTCGACTTTGAACCGGCCTTTGCCGCCGCTTTTTTGGCAAGCGGGGCCAATTTAGTCTTCACAGACGGAAGGGCCGTCTTCTTCTTGGTCGCCACGTCCTCTACTCCAAACTCGAAAAAACCCTTGCCTTAATTCAAGCACAACCGGCGGGTTGAGAAAACGAAAAAGCGCCGAGAACCGGCGATTAGTCGCGAGACAGGTTAACGCAGGCTCAGAACGGCAACCGTCGGATGATCTGGATGCGGCGTAATGTCGCATTTTTAAAGGCCTCGGGATCTACCCTCCCGCGACGGCCGCCATAAACGATCTGAACCCCCTCGGTTCCCCGTATGCGTCCTTAGATAATGTCAAATGTGTTTGGTGGGAATTATGTTGCGTATTTTTCTGCTCATTGCCGTCGCCGTTTTAGGCTTTACGCAATTTCCAGGTCAGACCGCATTGTCTCAAGAGGCAAAGCAAACGGTATTCGGGGGGGGTCAAACTCGGAACCAGAGCGGATGCTCTCGGCTTCAAAGTGGATGAAGACCGGCCTTGGTACGAATATAAAAACAAGTATTTTTTAACAGGTGATTTCAATCAAAAAGGGCACCCAATTAATCAAATTCAGCTCAATTGTTCAAGTGCGAGTGATAAAGATCAATTAAATGGTATATCGTGCAAAAACAAAGTTGCAGATATTTTGAATCGATTTGGAAATGCAATTCTCCCACGCTGCGCTACTGACGAGCCCATGAGTTGGGACGATTTCAGCAAACCCAATATTTATTATAATCAAGAAACAAATCAATTTTGGTCCATTAACACAACAAATGGAGATATTTTTTCATTTGGAATTGCGTCAAATTTTTCAGAA
>Ga0129336_10003010_pt1 | contig 10412 bp, 13 predicted proteins | sample CPB6_02_DNA_FD_96878 | JGI IMG/M metagenome (GOLD analysis project Ga0129336, IMG submission 96878) | Freshwater to marine salinity gradient microbial communities from Chesapeake Bay, USA - CPBay_Sum_0.6_0.2_DNA | ecosystem: Environmental > Aquatic > Marine > Coastal | place: USA: Chesapeake...
ACCATAGGTGTATCAGAACGCATCTCTTTTAAAACGCTTTTTGGAGCAGAAAGTAGTGGATAATTTTTCATTTTAAGTTTAATCCCTCTTTGGTCCGGTGTATTTTGTCTTAATATTTGGGAATGCAGAGGTCATTAAATCAAAATTCTTAATATCGTCGTCTGAAAACTCAATTTCAACATAAGGAGTTGATTGAATCCCAAGTTTTTGATTTAAATTATTTACATAATTCTCAAAATTATTCATTGCTGATACTTTTAATTGCTCTGGTTTGGCAGCGCCGTCTTTAACGCCATATGAAACTGGATAAAATCTACACATATCCAAGTAATCATCAATTGTCATTACTGGTCTTTTAATAATATCAGCATATCTTTTTAAGTTTTTCTTTAATTTAGAACGATCAATACCTTGATAGTTCATTCTGATTAGTTGCTTTGCGCCTCTTTTCAAAGTTTCAGGACTATGACCCCTTGCTGTGATAATAGCAAAGATAGAAGCAGTATTAATTGCTTCCACAAAATCAGGCCACGCTTCGGCAACTGGGGGACCAGCAGAAACATCTTTAAGAAATTGTAGATTTCCTTGTACTCTGAAATCTCTAAACGAACCTTCTGTAAATTGATAGTTTTCGTATTTGCCTGGTTTTCCAATAAGTTCTCTTATCTCAGCAAACTTGTGAGTTGAAACGCCAACTTCTGTTGTAGTTCCGTCTTCAACAACATTAAAGTAAATCTCGGTAGGCATAAATAAAAGGTTGTCGTCCCAGTCAAAGGCATAGTATCTACCATCGTGTTGATTGGTGATTTGGTTTATCCCTTCTTCCACTTCTGCTTCTGAAAGAAACTTTCTCCATCCTTCGTACAATAACTTCATTATTAAACCTCAACTTAAATAGTTTTAACTTGTTAGTTTTTCTATTTTATCAATTACATTGGTTCTTATTTGTTGAATGGTTCCGCCGTTCAGGCAAGTAACAATAATGTAATCATCATATTCAAAGTGTTTTGTGTGTTGGACTTTCTTCCAACTTTTCATACCTTCAAGATTAACAAGTTTATTTATTTCTTTTACAATTGCTATATGTTCCATACCGTAATTAACAAGCATAAGTTCTTCTTTCAAGGTAAAGGAAATCAAATCACCTTTTTTAAGATTAATATTTGTGTATTCGGATTTGGGCATTATCTTCTTGGTTTGCCGTCTCTGTCTCTAACAAAATCGCCAAGGTCATTTGCCAAGGAAGGTTTGATTTTGCTTATCTTGCTCATTACCAAATCCAAGACATTTAAATCTTCGTCCATTTCCAGCATTGGAAGAACATGATGATAAATGTACATAAATAATTGTCTTTTTTCTGTGTCGTTTAAAAAGTCAAGAAGGTTAGAAAATACTGATGGTTCAACATTTTCTTTGATATTTTTAAAGACCAAATCAACGCCAGCAAGGTCATAAGCAAGTTTATTAATAAATTTTCTTACTTTAAATCTTACAGTATTTTCTTTTTCATCACCTTCTGCATTTATCTGTTTAGCAAGTTCAATGGCAAACTGACTTAAATCTGGTTTTGCCATTTGTTGTAATTGTCTTTCCCTTCCTGCTTTGCTGTCTGGGTTTGGCAAATGTTGTGTGACTTCTGGGGGCATAACTTCCAGACCTGTGCTATGAGGGCTACCATACAGTCCTTCGTTTAAAACTGCTCTTCTATTCATTTCTTCTTTAACAAGTTTGCGAAGATCATTTAAATTAAATTTCATATTAAACTCCAATATATCAAGGGTCAAAATAAATAAACTTTGGATTACTAGGACGGGAAGTAGGATCAATCCCAATATTGCCAGAATGTAAATCAACAGAAGAATTTAAACCATTTACTGAAATAAATTCTTCAATCATATCAAATAAATTATCTACATAGATTTTTAGATATTTTCCTGGGATATTTGTCCCTGCCGCCAAGTTGTCTTCTAGTAAATCTTTTAGATCATTGTAATTTTTTTCATCAACATAAACAACTTTATTGTTTTTCTTATCTTTAAAAGTTCTTGAACTTTTCAAAAGATCAGCAAATTCTTCTGTTGATATATTTCTGTTATTTGTAATATAAAGATAATAATCTTTACTGGACATACTATTGTATCTTATATCACTTGGAGTAGAGATAAGAAAAAAATAAACATAATTCATTATATCATGAAGTATTTCGTCAAATTCATTTTTTGAATCTTCATCCATAAAGTCAAAAGTTTTATCAACAATATCTAATTTTGCCATTTCAACATAAGATACTAGCGCCCTATCACGAAGATCATGGTAATTTCCATCCATACCTTTTTTCTTAAAGACATAATCAAATATTACTTTCCCAGAATCATAGATAGGCAGGGTACTTCTTGTCGCTTGTCCTGAAAATGTCATATCTTTTGATTTTTTATAAAAATCATCTTCTTTTTGTCCTTTTAAATAACCACCAATATAAAGTTTTAATACATGTGAATTGTCAAGATTAAAAACAACCCCCTTTGTCCCAGAACCAGCAATACTTTTTATTTTGTTATTTTGTAGAGTCGATAATTTACTAACAATTTGTTCTGGTTCTGTTTTTTTTAATGCGATTTGTAAATCCGCATCGAATTTACTACCAAGAAGTATTTTGTCCATATTATTTTTAAGAAATTGTATATTATGAGAAACAATAGGCGAAGTTTCTGCTTCAACAAGAAACTTTCTCCAATTATTTATATATTTCATTTTTTACTATTCCTTTCCATAATTGCTGCCATTGTTGAACCTGCTTTTTTTGTTGGGTTTAAAGGTTGATTCATAAATGCGTTTATGTCGTCGCGAACGGAAGCATCAATAATCCTAAACTCTCCCTTTGAATTTACGCCTGTATTTTTCGTTCTTATTTCTGCTCTTGCGATTCCATATCTTTCTATTGTTTTCTTTAATTTATTTATCATAGGATTTGTATCTACATAAAGAATCAATTGTTCTGCCAACAATGAAGGCAAACTAATACCAACATCTTTAAGAGATTCGTTTAAATTAAACAAATGAGTAAAAATTTGTGGTTCTTGACGCAACGCATCCAAGTCTTCTTTAATACTCTTCTTTTGTTCTTCTGTTCCTTTGGTTAGATCAATATTTTGAATAACAGGAATAAAAATCTTGTTTAGATAAATTGGACTTTTATTATATTTTGTAGATTCTTCCTTCTTTAAAGATAATATTTCATTAGTAATTCCAAGATATCCAGTATAATCGTAATTTGTATTTATCTTATTTTCTTTTGGATTAAGAAAATATTCAATCAAATAAAAATAAATCGTTCTTTCACTGAATCCAAGTTCTGTAAACAATTCGTTTACAGGGCCAAAGAAACTAAGAAATTCTTTTTCTTCATTTATTACCCTCATTTTTTCCATAACAATCCAAGAAAAATTATCTGAGTGTTTAAATACTTTTGGAAATAAATTAGAAGAATCTTGTTGAAGATTAAATTCTGTCTTATTCATTGTCATACCTTGGGAATCAAACGCAAACTTAATAACATAATCTTTGTCTCTTTTAGGAGTATAGACTGCTCTGAAAGATCCATTACCAAGAAACACTAAGTTATCATCGTTTAAAGTTTCTAATGGAAGATCTCGTCCTTCTGGATCGTGCCAAGTAATAGAGACTTTTTTGCTGAAACTGTCAAGATAATTTTCATCAATCCAATTGCCAAAATGTTTTGTTTCTTCTTCTGACGCTTCTTGAATAAACCTTCTCCAAGATTCAGTAATAAGTTGATGCTTTTTAAAAGACGAATACATTTTATATTTTCACTTTATTTGTTCTAGGAATTCTAACTTTATATTTTATAGCTCCTGGTACTAACTGAAATTTTTTAAAATCAGCAACCATACTTGGAGTTAAAGAATTAATTTTCGTCATTAAATTTGTTATGAGATCAAAATTATTCACTTCAGCCCAAATATTTGTGACTTGATTTATTCTTGTGATAAGATTATTTATTATTTTTTTATCTTCAATATCTTTTCTTGTTTGATTAGGAGACAATAGTTTTTTGAATTTTTGAAATAAATTAGGTTCTTTTGAAGATGTGGTCAATTCTCTTTTAATAGCTCCCGATGTAACATAAATTAAATTATTTAAATTAATATTATTTTTCAATAAATTAAGAATACTTTTATTAATATCTAGCTTTAATTTTGTTAAAATTTGAGTATAAATTAATTTTATTTTATTTTGTTCTGTAAACAAATTTCTTAAATAAGTTAATTCTATTTCATTTGGCTTTAAATTTTTATAATAATCAAATATTGCTTGGCTTTTCTCTTGATACGTATTGCCTTTTTCAAAGTTAAAAAATAAAGTTTCAAGAGATTTTAATTTTTTATTGATTTTTATCAGCTTAGCAGAACGCTCAGCTTGAGTAAGATTCTTTAATCCACTTTTTTTATATTTTCTAATATTATTATCAATTTCAGCAAGGTAATATATAAATTCATTTAATTGCTCAGAAGTTGCCGAAGGATTCATTAATTTTGCTGTTTCAATCTGTACTCCTGGTATTATTGTAGATAGTAAATTGTTTACATTGTCTATTTTTTCTTTTCTGTTGGACAGAATTATATTTTTTTCATCTTCATTTTCTTGATTGTTTTTAGAAAAGTCATAAATAAAATTATATTCTTTACTATCCAATATTTCTATAATATTCTCAAGAATTTTAGATATTTCTGGTGTGATCTGATTTATTGCTTCTTGAACCGTTAGAACGTCAGATTCGGCAATATTTATTAATTCTTCTATTTTGGAAAATCTTTCTTCTTCTGAAGCTTCTTGGATAAACCTTCTCCAAGATTCAGTAATAACTTGATGCTTTTTAAAAGACGAATACATTTAATTCTCCGACACAATAAATAGTTAAAATAATCAGAAGGTTTCAATAATAACATTAGATATAGAACAAGTAGTTCTATCATACGCCCAAATCTGGAATTGTCTTCCTCTTGCTGTTCTTGGAATCCAAATACCCAAGGTTGTTGAACCAGAACTGTTCGCCGTCGCAAACCCAACCAATCGCAAAGACCCAACAGGCAGAGTTCCGGCGCATCCCGGTATCTGGGTTGAACCAGAACCAACCCCAGCAAGAAACCCAATAGAAGAAGCGGGACTTGCGCCAGAAACAGATAAAGTGTTTAAAGCACCACCAACGCCGGGGGTTATTGGATCAAGAACAATAGAAGCTTGCTGTGGTGGCAAAGAAGTTGTTTGGTGGGTGTAAGAATCAACCATAATCCAAAACTGACGATCACCACCGTCATAAGTCAGCGCCCAAAAACCAAAACCCGCCAATCCTTCGGCAATTGCCCAATCAACTTTTCTTTCCATAGAATCCAAATCATCAACCCAACGCTGGGAAGTTTGAGAAGGAAAACAATAAGGCGTTTGAGAAACTTGATCAAACAACCTTGAACAACCAGACAACCCAGAAGAATAAACAACGGAATTTGTTGTGCCAGTTGAGACACCGGGAATGGAGTTATTGGTTGTCGCCCACTCGCGACCATAAAGTGGCAATCCAATCACAAGTTTATTATCAGGGGCAAGATAATTACGATAATCTTGAATGGTCCAATCAATAGACCAAATTGACCAAGGGTTTCCACCATAGAGAGGTCCAACCGGTCCTGGATCACCACCAGACCAGTGATAATCATAACCCATAATAAAAAGTCCATCAGAGTTATTGGCAAGAACATCATAATCCCAAGAACCATTCCAATCAACAGCAGGAGTGGCAATCCAAACTTCTGGAACAACTTGTTTTAGTTCTTGGATAAACAAAATCATGTTTTGTCTTTGCGAAGAATCCAAACCTTCAATATCAACATTAACACCGTGGCCCCCAACTTGCGACACAAGAGAAGACAAGTTTTGAACTGCTGTTTGCCGAAGAGTAGGAGAAGATAAAACGGCATTTGTTATTGAATCAGAGAACGAAGTAACGGTCAAGTGAATTTTCACATTCCAAGGAGAACCAAGTGCAATAGCGTTTGGGGCATTATTCAACCAACGACTTTGATTTGCAAGACCACCGTTTGCTTGCAGTTCAACAGAGAAGATTGCAACGTGGGTCAGTTGGTCCCATTGCAAAGAATCCAATGGCGATCCCCAATAAGGCCAAAAACCATAAACAACTTTATCTGGGTTATCGCCAACAGCGCGAATGGGCGCTGGCGGTGGATTGTTTGCCACGGGCAATTGCTCTTGATTTTTGTTTCCGCCTTCAACGCCCCAATTGGCGCAAGACATCAAAAACAACAAAGATAAAATAAATGATTTAACCATAATATAAATAGATAAACGGCAGAAACAAAAATGCCCTGCTCAGAAGAACAGGGCATTTAATAAACATTTTTTAAAGAATGAATATTTTATTCTAGTCTAGAATAAACGAGAGCGTAGTTTGAACCACTGCCGGTTTGTACAATCTCACCTGTAATCTCATAGTTCTCAAATAATTCAGATTCAATGCCAAGGCCCTCTAAAAATGTTTCCATTTCTCCCGAATAGGAAAAACCAGAATAATCTGGACCATATTCAGATTCTCCACTCAATATGCTCATACCTGCTTCTCCAAATTGGGCGGTGGATTCATATCTTTTACCGTCAAGAGTTGGGTCTTTTCGAATCATATCTTTAAGTTGTCCAAAAGCTTTCTCAATGTTATCAAAATCAGCACTAAGTTCGGAATCGGAGAAGTAGTTTTCTTTTAACATTCTTCCAAGTTCTTCCTTAATAATTCTTTTCAATTGAGATAATGTAATCTTCATTTTATTCTCCTATAACTTAAAGTGTCGCGACACACTTTCATCAATAAATAGTCTATTTCATCACAAACTTAACTGCTTGTGTTAGTTTTTTCATAACCTTTGAAGCAACCGTATCTGGCGGATAACACAAAGCCATTTCGCTTTTCTTTTGCAATCCGCCCATCTTCACAATAACCTCTGGGTTGTCTTCTTCCCCAACAAACCAAAAAGAGAATGAAGTATCTGTAACAGAAAAGACATTTTTATTTACATCATATTCAAGGTTATAAGTCCAGTAATCTCCTGAATCAACATAATGAATGTAAAGCAACAAGTTATTTGGATCAATATAAAAGCAAGCATCCTCCGAAATAAAGAGGTTTGCTTGCTTTAGACTCCACCATTCATACTGGACAACCTCGATAATACTTTTTTCCGCTGTCTCAACAACAACGCAAGCAAGAAGACCAAGGGCAAATACAAGACCAAGAATAAATTTTTTCATTATAACTTAAATAGAAGAACAACAAACAAAAACGCCCTGTCATAAAGACAGAGCGCTTGGTTAGACAAGATTACAAATCAGCGTTTGCGGAGGGTTCTGCGACGAGATTCGTACACTTTTTCATCTGGATTCATTGGATTTTTATTTATTTCATCAATAGGAAAATCTTCAGGAATCGGTCCTTGATTAAGTGGACCAGGTACCTCAATAATTTTCCCAGGAAGAACAAGATTTTTTAGCTTATCAAGTTCTCCAATGTAATTTTCTATCGCGGCGAGGAGGCGACTCCTTAAAAACAAATTTCCATCTCTCACATCATAATAATCTTTTCTATCATCCCACTTCGCGCCAGAAACTAGTTTAAGTGTCTCATCGTTTTTTTTGTTGGAATCCAGCTCCCGAAAATTGTTTAGCCAGGTTTGAAAATCCTCAATACTTTCAATTTTATTTTGATCTCCATCTTCCATTTCCATAATTCTTCCAACTTCTTCTTTGATAATTCTGCGAAGTTGATTTACTGTAAGTCTCATTTCATTCTCCTTTTATTAAATGCATTTATAAAGTGTCATGACTCACTTTCACCAATAATTAGTCAAAAAATCTCAATTTTTCCCCTGGGATTTTTTTGACCCTCCTCCTTATAGCAATTTTTTTCCGCATTACCTTTTCTGCTATGCTGGCAGTAATGCGGGGGGCAATGCTGGGAGGGTTGCTGGGTGGATTGCTGGGTGCTTTGTCCGCCATAGTGTCGGGTGGGGTGTCGCCCAAGGTTGGGGTGTGAAAGTCAAAATCTGGGATTTTTCCTGGGGTGTCGCGCACGTATTAAGCACGCGCAATGCCAGCACCCCCATATAGCACTTACAACCTGGCGTATCGGGGAGGGGGGAGGGGGGTGGTACTGTATTCGTGAAAGACAATGCAAAGAAAGGCAGGAATAAACCTGCCTTTCAGTTGCGACATTGTATCAGACAGACGCCGGAAGGATCCAACGACCACGAACAAACTCAGGGTCTTGCTTGATAATCCCGGCGTCCTTCATTGCATCCACTTCCGCCGCAAGGTCAGTGTCCTTGACACCCGCTGCAATGCAAGCAGCATCAGTCATAACATCCTTGCGCTGAACGCAAACCTTGCCATCATTGAGCATAGCAAGAATGGTGGAACGAACCGTATTGCGCGCGTTCTGAATGGTGGCAGCATCACGGCGACCACGGGAAACCTTGGTTTCACCAGCATCGACAACATCGACAAACGAGTCAAATGCGATCCAGCGCGAGTGCTTGAAACCCTTGTGCTGGCGAATGACATGGTCATTCATCAGGTTTGCGGCGGCCTTTGCCACTTCCGTCCGCGACACCTTGGCAGACATGCAAGCGTCAGAGGCAAGAACCTGTCCGGGCTTGACAATGCCGTCGCCCGTGGCAAGCAGGGTCTGAATGACAGAGGTAGCAACCTCAACAGCCTTGGCAATGTCAGAAGCAGAACGACGGGTGGTAGCAGGAACCTCAGGAAGAACGGTCATAGTAGCGCCATTGGAAAGGGTGGTGGTGGAAACAGGAGAAACAGTCTTGGTAGCCATTGTAATATCCAAAGTGTGTATTGTGTTTGTCGGCTTCAACGCGAACCATTCGCGCCGTCCCCCGACCCCTTCATAGTAACCGGTCCCGTCCGCCCCGTCAAGCCGTCCGCGTCGATCGGCCCGAACGTACCGTGCCAGCGGTGGTTGCCCGATAGCGACCGTTTGACGCCGACTATCGCAGGACTGGGGAAAGTGACCGTTACTCCTTGGTTCTGGGGGAGTGAAAAAGATTAAGGTTTAACCGTTATTTTCGTTTAAGGCTGATTATTGTTGAAATTATTTCAGGGCAAAGTCGCAATGGTAAGAACCCAAGCGCAACCCGAAAGGCAAATGGAAGCAATAACAATGAAATTATCGAACATTAAACACCAGTTTGTTTGTGGTTTATTAGTATTTGGGGTAAGGGAAGCAAGCGACAAGGTGTCGCCCCCCGCCCGTACAACCTCTTATCCTGCCCTTGGTTGTCGTCAAGTGACAGGTGATGCAACCGGGTTGCTGGTTGCTTTGCGGTTTGGGCCGTGATAGTACTAAATCGCAGGCACATTCCTACTCACACCTACACCCTATCCTATCTCACTCTACCACATACACTCTCTCTCAGCATTACTAATGCTTTACCCTTACCTTACATTACCCATAATCAATACTTAATTAAATGTTTTAATCTGGAATAATAATATTTTATTTCTTTTTTCTTTTTTTGTTATTATTGTTTCTTTTTTTCTTTTTTGGGACTAATTAATCTTTTTTCTTTTTTCTTAAATATTATTATTGTTTTTTATGTTCTTTATTCTTTGTTTAGAAAAAGGTGGTAAAGGGAAACAAGATTCTCAAAAGGAAAGCATTTTCTCGGGCATAATATTCTTAAAGTAATACCTCTCCACATAATCATCAATGAATATTCTATTTCCGTTGTGACGCCTAAAAGAATAAAGGGGAAGATCAGAACAAACAATAATTGCTTCTGCTGATGTATTGTTTAGTTCATCCCTTTCCTGGGTAATAAGAAGAATTGTGTTTGATGATATTTCCTTGTAAAGATGACCAATCTTAAAGTAATTCATTGTCCTTCAAAAGAACTGTTTGTTCATCGTAAAGAGAAGAAAGATAAGAATCTTTTCTTTGGGTTTCAAGATAAACATATCTGTAATAAGGTTTAATATCTTTGTATTTGATTATTTCTTTAATCAACATAATGGTTTCTTCTTTGGGATTGTCAGGAGACATCCATTCATACTTCCAAACAACCAAATCACCTTTCTTGTATTTCATTTGTTTATCCTACCTTGTCAAAGTGTAAGTCGATGTAAGAAACATAAAGTCTTTCTTTTGATCCAACCTTTAATAAGCGTGAATCTGTTCTTAGAATAAACAGCACATAACAAGTATTACCAAGCATGTCCCTACTGTTTGTTTCTTTTATGATGGCAAGACACTTGCTATGCTTATTTAAGACCAAATCGCCTTTCTTGTATTTCATTATCCTTCCAAAAGTTTTGTG
>Ga0129336_10003012_pt1 | contig 10410 bp, 10 predicted proteins | sample CPB6_02_DNA_FD_96878 | JGI IMG/M metagenome (GOLD analysis project Ga0129336, IMG submission 96878) | Freshwater to marine salinity gradient microbial communities from Chesapeake Bay, USA - CPBay_Sum_0.6_0.2_DNA | ecosystem: Environmental > Aquatic > Marine > Coastal | place: USA: Chesapeake...
GAGCGCTCGGCGACTGCGCAGCGGACTGAAGGTGTTCGCTCCCCTCATCGACACGGACTGGGCGGCGACCCTCCGCGAGGAACTCGGATGGATGGCCGCGGGGCTGGGCCTCGCCCGTGACACGGAGGTCATGCAGGAGCGACTCGACACCCATGCCGCGATCCTCGACGACGGCGACGCCGACGTTGCTAGGGCTGTCATCGATCTCGCCCTCGCGACGCAAATGCTCAAGGCCGAGGCGTCGGCTACCGCCGTCGTCGACTCCCCCAGGTACGCGCAACTCCTCGACGACCTTGTCGCGGGCGTCCGACGGCCCCCGTTCACAGCCCGTGCCGACCAGCCGGCCGACGAGGTCCTACCGCTGCTTGTGGCGAAGACCTTCCGTCGGCTGGTGCGCCGCATCGCTGCACTGGCGATCGACGGACCCAGCCCGGCGTGGCACGAGGCCCGCATCGCGGCGAAGCGAGCTCGCTACGCCGCCGACGCCGTGGCACCGGTCCTCGGCAGGGACATGGCCCGTCTCGCCGAGCGTCTGGCCGACGTCACCGAGATCCTCGGCACCCACCAGGACGCTCACGTGGCCCAGCAAGCCCTGCGGTCCATGGCGGATGAGGCTCCACCGGCCGCTGCCTTCGCCCTGGGGCGCCTGGTGGGGGTCGAGGAGGCCGCCGAAATGGCGGATCGAGAGGCCTTCTTCACGCTCTGGCCCACGGTGGCCAAGGCGGCAAGACGGGCCCGCGTCGCCTGAAAGCGGCGAACGGCACGAATTCCGCCCGGTCTCGACGTGAAGGCTCCCTGAGTGTCGATCACGGGCGGAGACGGTGCACAGCCCTACCGGTGGGGGACTTCCACCGCTCCTGGCCCTCTGTTCACCTTCATAGGCAAGACTGCGCCCATGGCCGACTCGGAGGTGGCCCGGCGGGAGGGCGAAGCCGCCCCTGACAGGCCGGTGCGCGCTGCTGGCGTGGTCGTCGTTCGCGACAGCGCCTCGGGCCCCGAGGTGGTGGTGATCCATCGTGGTCTACGCGCGGATTGGTCCTTGCCCAAGGGCAAGGTCGAGCCTGGCGAGCATGCGGTGGTCGCGGCCGTCCGCGAGTGCGACGAGGAGACCGGTCTCGTGCCCATCCTCGGCCCGCCCCTCACCACTCAGGAGTACGTCGCCCTCGGCTCACCCAAGGTGGTGGACTACTGGGCGGCGCGCGTGGGCTCCGACGAGGGTTTCGCCCCGGACGATGAGGTCGAGGAGATCGCCTGGCTGCCTGCCGAGGTGGCTGCTAGCCGGCTGACGTATCCACGCGATGCCGATCTCATCCGCGAGGCAGTGGCTCTCCCGTCGAGTAGCCCGCTGATCCTGCTCAGGCACACCCAGGCTCTCAAGCGCGCGGACTTCAAGGGCAAGGTGGATGCAGAGCGACCGCTCTCCGGCAAGGGACGCTCGCAGGCGAAGGCACTGGTGCCCTTGCTCGCGGCATACGGAATCGAGTGGGTGCACTCGTCGGACGCCACGCGCTGCCGGGAGACCGTCAAACGATACGCAAAGTCCGTCGACACGAGCGTGCAACTCGAGCCGTCCTTGAGCGAGGAGGCGCACGCTGATCGACCCAAGCGTGCGGCGCGCCGGATGCGCGAACTCCTGCTCGACCCTCGACCCATGGTCGTCTGCACGCATCGGCCCGTGCTGCCCACCCTCGTCGAGGTCATCGCCGGACTGCGCATCACCGGCCCGCGCGATCTGGACCCCAAACTCCCTCCCGGCGGATTCCTCGTCGTGCATCGCCACTTCCCCGACAATGCCGAGGATCCGATCGTGCTCGGGGTCGAGCGGCACAGCGTCTCTCCCGAGTGAGGCTGAGCCCCCAGGGCTCGCGGGGTCACCATTCATCCGATCGTGCGGATTCGTTCACCTGGAGTTCAGCATCACCCCGCCGCGGTGTCATCCGGGCTTCCTAGGTTCCTAGGCGTCCAGTCATCGACATTCAGGAGGACCAGGGTGACTCGCACCCGCACTGCCGCCATCGCGGCTCTCGCCATCTCCAGCGCCCTCGTGCTCGCCGCCTGCGGCGGTGGATCCGGCGGCGACTCCAGCGGCTCCGACCTCACAGGCGCCGTCCGCATCGACGGATCCTCGACCGTTTACCCTCTCACCGCACTCGCAGCCGAAGACTTCATGGCCGCCAACCCCGGGGTCCAGGTCACTGTCGCCGCCTCCGGCACCGGCGGCGGCTTCGAGAAGTTCTGCCGCGGTGAAACCGACGCGAACGATGCGTCCCGCGCCATCAAGGATGAGGAAGCCGCAGCCTGCGCCGAGGCCGGGGTCGACTTCGCCCAGCTCACTGTCGCAACCGATGCCCTCACGGTCGTCGTCAACAAGGAGAACACCTGGGCCACCTGCCTGACGGTGGAAGAACTCGCCAAGATCTGGGCGCCGGATTCCACTGTCTCGAACTGGAACGAGGTCCGTGCCGACTTCCCCGACGAGCCGCTGAAGCTCTTCGGCCCCGGCACCGACTCGGGGACCTTTGACTACTTCACGGACGAAATCAACGGCGAAGAGGGTGCAAGCCGCGCCGACTACACGCCAAGCGAGGACGACAACGTCATCGTCCAGGGTGTCAGTGGCTCGAAGGGTGGCCTCGGCTACTTCGGCTTCACCTACTACGAGGAGAACGCCGACAAGCTCAATGCCGTGGAGATCGATGGCGGCGCCGGGTGCGTCGCGCCCAGCGCAGAGAACGCGCAGAACGGCACCTACACGCCGCTTTCGCGCCCGCTCTTCGTCTACCCGTCCAAGCAGGCACTGGCACAGCCGCAGGTGAAGGCGTTCTTCGACTTCTACGTCGCCAATGACGCATCGATCGCTGAGGCAGCTCTCTTCATCCCTCTGAATGAGGAGCAGCGCGCCAAGCTGGAGGCTGACTACGCCGCCCTCTCCGGCTCCTAGTCCACGGCATTAACCACCTGAATAGGTTGTCATCATGAGCGCCACACTGGCCGAGTCTGCCGCGGGGGGTCTCAACCCCCTGCGGCAGACAAAGCCGCGCTACGGAGAAAAGGTCATCCGCGGCATTCTTTTTGCCGCTGCCGCTGTCTCTATCCTCACGACCTTCGGGATCGTCATCTCCGTCCTGATCCCATCGCTGGAATTCTTCGCAGAGATTCCTCTCACGGAGTTTCTTTTCACCACGACGTGGACACCGCTCTTCGCCAACCCTCAATACGGGGTACTGCCGCTCGTCATGGGCACGATGGTGATCACCATCATCGCGGTGGCCATCGCAATTCCTCTGGGGCTCGGCAGCGCGATCTACCTCTCGGAGTACGCCAAGCCCAAGGCTCGCAAGGCGCTCAAGCCCACCCTCGAGGTGCTGGCCGGCATCCCCACAGTTGTTTTCGGCTTCTTCGCGCTCGAATTCATCACGGAGTTCGTGCTCAAGCCCATCTTCCCCCAGATCGACATCTTCAACGCCCTCTCTGCCGGCATCGTGATGGGCATCATGATCATCCCCACCATCGCCTCCCTGTCCGAGGACGCCATGGCTGCGGTGCCCGCGGGCCTCCGCGATGGCGCTTATGCGCTCGGTGCCACGAAGCGGCAGGTGGCACTCCGAGTGGTCGTGCCGGCAGCGCTCTCGGGTATCGTGGCAGCGTTCGTCCTCGGCATCTCTCGGGCCATCGGCGAAACCATGATCGTGACCATCGCGGCCGGACTACAGCCCAACATGGCCTTCAATCCCCTCGAAGGCATGCAGACGATGACGTCGTACATCGCCGCGGCAGGTGCCGGCGATGTGGCAACCGGAAGCATCGAGTACAAGTCGATCTTCGCAGTTGGATTGCTGCTCTTCGTTATCACATTCTTCATGAACATGATCAGCATCAGGCTGGTCCGCAGGTATCGGCAGGCCTACCAGTGACCACGACTCTTATCCCACCGGCAGACCCCCGTCAGGTTGATCTCGCCGGCAAGGGACAACCCCTCGCGGACAAGACATTCCGCTGGATCCTCTTCGTCTGCCTCGCGGTCGGCGTCGTCTTCCTCGGCATTCTTCTGGCCTATGTCACGATCAAGGGCTGGCCGCGCCTCACGCCCACGCTGTGGGAGAACATGCCGTCGCTTCGCCGCCCGGAGCAGGCAGGAGCACAGTCCGCGATCACGGGCACGCTCTGGGTCATCGGCTTCACGGCGCTCTTCGCGCTGCCTATCGGCTTCCTCGGCGCGGTCTACATGGAGGAGTACGCGAACCCATCCAGCCGATTCACTCGATTCGTTGAGATCAACATCCAAAATCTCGCTGCCGTACCGTCAATCGTCTACGGCATCCTCGGGCTCGCAATTTTCGCCCGCGCGCTCGCCCTCGGTCAGACAGTGATCACCGCCGGGCTCACGCTTGCCCTCCTTGTGCTCCCGGTGATCATCGTGTCGACCCGCGAAGCTCTGCGGGCAGTGCCCCAGAACATTCGCCATGGCTCGCTGGCCCTCGGCGCCACCCTGTGGCAGACGACGTGGCGGCAGACGATGCCCGCCGCTGTGCCGGGGATGGCCACGGGCACGATCCTGGCCCTCTCCCGCGCCATTGGTGAGGCTGCACCCCTGCTGCTCCTCGGGGCTGTCACGTTCATCTCGTTCAACCCCACGGGCCCGTTCTCGGCCTACACGACCCTGCCTATCCAGATCTACAACTGGACCAAGGAGTCACGTGAGGAGTTCCAGATCCTGGCCTCGGCCACGATCGTTCTCCTCCTGGTCATCCTCTTGGCGATGAACGCTGTCGCCATCTTGATTCGCAACCGAACCCAGAAGCGTTGGTGACATGATGAGTAGGACCATGAGCGACATACACGATTCCGCCGCCCCGCAGTCCACGAACGACCTGGCAAACACAGGCCGCATGGACGTCTCGGCAGTGCTCGAGGGTGCTGAGATTCCCGAGACGGTCTCCAACATCGTCTTTGACCTGAACAACGTGCAGGTCTTCTACGGCGACTTCCAGGCCGTGCGCGACGTAACGATGCAGATCGGCCGCAACGAGATCACTGCATTCATCGGCCCGTCGGGGTGCGGCAAGTCGACCCTGCTGCGCAGCTTCAACAGGATGAACGATCTCATCCCAGGGGCACGTGTCGAGGGCCTGCTCGCGTATCACGGCTTCGACATCTACGGTCCCGGCGTCGATCCCATCGAGGTTCGACGCCGCATAGGCATGGTCTTCCAGAAGCCGAACGTCTTCCCCAAGTCCATCTACGAGAACGTCGCCTACGGTCCCAAGGTCAACGGCATGAAGGTCAACATGGACGACCTTGTCGAGGAGTGCCTCACCAAGGCGGCTCTCTGGGACGAGGTCAAGGACGATCTCAAGAAGAGCGCCTACGCGCTGTCCGGTGGACAGCAGCAGCGCCTTGTGATCGCCCGATGCATCGCGGTCAAGCCCGAGGTGATCCTCATGGACGAGCCGTGTGCTTCGCTGGATCCCATCGCCACGGCCAAGATCGAGGACCTCATGAAGGAACTCGCCAAGGACTACACGATCGTCATCGTGACCCATAACATGCAGCAGGCCGCCCGAGTCTCCGAGCGCACGGCGTTCTTCACCGCCGACGTGGACGCCGAGGGCGTGCGCCACGGTCGCCTCGTCGAGTACGGCCCGACCCGGCGTATCTTTACCGCGCCCCACGATCCGCGCACTGAGGACTACATCTCGGGACGCTTCGGCTGATCAGTCCGCCAGCGCGTATCCCGCCTCATCGACGGCCTCCCGGACCTGCTCAAGGTCCAAGGGCCCGTCGCTCGTGACGGTGACCGCACCCTCCGCCAGGTCGACGTCGACCGAGCGCACGCCCGGGAGCAGCACGAGCTCGGTGGTCACCGCTCGTACGCAGTGATCGCATGTCATCCCGCTGACGTTGTAGGTGGCTGTCGTGATCATTGCTCTCCCTCCGCGAGTGCCATGAGTCGGGGCAGGGTCTCCTCGATGGCACGCGCGTTGCGGTTGTACGCGTCCATGAGCTTCAGTGCCCGGGCGGATCGGGCGGTGGTGGCATCGAAGGTCTCCGTGACTCGGGTGGTCCCGTCGGGCAAGGACTCAAGCTCGTAGCGCCAGCGATGGCCACCGAGATGAGCCCAGGCGATTCTGCGTCCCTCATCGAACTCCTTGACCTGATTGCCGATCCGATAAGGCACCACCAGGCGCATGTCCATGCCGAACTTGGCACCTATCGACAGTCTCTCGGGACCGGAGACAGAGCCCTTGACAGAGCCCGATCCGTCGAAGTCCGCGTGACGGCGCGGGTCTGCCAGCAACTCGAAAATCCGCTCCGCTGGAGCTTCCACCTCGATCGATCTCGAGATGATCCACGGCGATCCCGTGTCTTCGACCTCCACCTGCGACATGCAGGACACGCTACGGTAGCCGACGCTCGGCATTCGACCTAGGCCGTTAACCCGGCATTCAAGTCAGCCTCACTCGTCTGTCACCACCACGGCCTACGTTGACCTGGTGATGGACCCCACTCCGGCACCAGCTCACCAGGTGTCGATCGCGAACAACGGCCGCTTCATGCTGCCAGTGTGCACGTGCGGCTGGATTGGGACGGCACGGCTCCACGACGCCGCAGCGCGCGAGGAAGCGCGTGATCACGCGTTGCTCTATGCCGAGGCCGATGTCAGCGTCGACCAGATTCGAGTCCTCGTCGTATCCGATCCTGCTGTGCCCGACCGAGACGAGTGAAGATCGGAGCGGCTCGCAGGACCACGTCGGGGATCGCGCCGATCAGGCGCACCTGAGCGCCGCGCCACCGCGGCACGCTTACGATCCGACGAGGCCGCCGAAGCACCCCGATGACCGCATTCGCGACACGGTCCGGAGTCGTCGGCCGCAGTCCGGTGAAGGTCATCGCCACCGCAGGATCGTCGAGGATGTCAGTGATCATGGGCGTGAGCATCCCGTCGGGACAGACCACGCTCAGGCGCACGCCGGTGACCCCCTGGGCTCGGAGTTCGCCCTCGAGGCCGAGAGTGAAGGACAGGACACCCGCCTTGGTCGCGGCGTAGACGCACTCGCCGGGCACGGGCACCCAGGAAGCGAGTGACCCGATGTTGACGATATGGCCACGCCCACGCCCTCCGTCACGTTCGCGCATGACCTCCACGGCCGCTCGTGTGCCGTGGATGACCCCGAGGAGGTTGACCGCGACGATCGAGTCGATGACCTCGTCGCCCTGGGTGGCAGCGTCCCCCGCGCCCAGGACCCCGGCGTTGTTGACCCACACATCTGGCTGGACCGATCGCGCAAGAGCGCGGCACGCGTCAGCATCACGCACGTCCAGGAGGTGCTCCGCTCCGGAGATGTCTGTCGCCGTGACGTCGTAGCCGGCCGCGCGCAAGTGACCGGCAATAGCCGCGCCGAGCCCGCGTCCCGCTCCGGTGACTACCGCCCGAGGCATCAGACGACCGCCGTGACGCCCTTGCCCAGCACGACGACGCCACCTTCGCTCACGGTGTAGAGCTCACGGTCGCGCTCGATATCGACACCGATCTGGGCACCGTCAGGCACGACGACGTTCTTGTCGAGGATGGCGTTGCGGATCACAGCATTGCAACCGATCCGAACTCCCGGGAGGATCACCGAGCCCTCGATGTAGGCACCGCCCTGGACCTGCACGTCAAAGGCGACGACCGACCCGCGGACGTGGGCCCCCGCGATGATCGAGCCAGTGCCCACCATCGACTCATGAGCGTTGCCCCCCTCGACGAACTTGGCCGGCGGGAGCGTGAGGTGGTTGGTGAGGATGGGCCAGCGTCGGTTGTAGAGATTGAAGATCGGGTGCACGGACACCAGGTCCATGTGAGCATCGTGATAGGCATCCAGCGTCCCGACATCGCGCCAGTAGCCGCGATCGCGATCGGTGGCCCCCGGAACCTCGTTGAGGGCGAAGTCGTAGACGCAGGCCCGACCCTGGTCGACCAGCATCGGGATGATGTTGCCGCCCATGTCGTGGACCGAGCCCTCGTCCGCGGCGTCGCTGCGCAGGGCATCGATGAGATCCGACGTTGTGAAGATGTAGTTGCCCATCGACACATACGACTCGTCGTCAGCTCCGGGAATTCCGGGCGGCTCCGCCGGCTTCTCCAGGAAGCGGCGGATGCGCACCCCGTCCTCCGCGGTGTCGATGACACCGAACTGGTGCGCGAGCGCACGAGGTTGACGGATGCCCGCGACCGTGACTGCAGCACCGGTATCGATGTGCGCCTGCACCATCTGCATGGGGTCCATGCGATAGACGTGATCTGCCCCGAAGACCGCGACATAGTCGGGACGCTCGTCATTGATGAGATTCAGGCTCTGGAAGATCGCATCCGCGCTGCCGGTGAACCACCTTGGCCCCAGGCGCTGCTGGGCAGGCACGGCGGTGACGTAGTCGCCGAGAAGGGGCGAGAGCCGCCAGGTCGTGGTGATGTGGCGGTCCAGGGAGTGGGACTTGTATTGGGTGAGCACCGCCACACGGCGGAACCCGGAGTTGATGAGGTTTGACAGGGCGAAGTCGATGAGCCGATAACTACCGCCGAAGGGCACGGCCGGCTTGGCGCGGTCGGCCGTCAGGGGCATCAGCCGCTTGCCAGCTCCCCCTGCGAGCACGATTCCCAGCACGTGCGGCCCTGTTTCCACACGTGCCAGCCTAGACCTCGGCCCACTGGGGTGCAGGGCCTACGCTGCACCCGTGAAGGTCGGCATCCTCACCCGTGAGTGGCCCCCGGACATCTATGGGGGAGCGGGTGTCCACGTGCGCGAACTCGTCGCGCACCTCGCGCCATTGATCGGCGTCGAGGTCCATTGCTTCGGTGGCCCCCGACCTGATGCCCAGGCCCATGCGGTGCCCGCCGAACTCACCGGGGCGAACCCTGCCCTGCAGACCATCGGGGTCGACCTGGAGATGGTCAACGACACCGCGGATGTGGATCTGCTCCATTCCCACACCTGGTACGCCAACCTTGCCGGTCACGTGGGCGGATTGCTGCACGGCGTTCCCCATGTCCTCACTGCCCACTCCCTGGAGCCGCTGCGCCCTTGGAAGGAGGAGCAGCTCGGCGGCGGATACCGGGTGAGCTCCTGGGCCGAGGCGACGGCGTACCACCATGCGCAGGCCATCATCGCCGTGAGTGAAGGCATGCGCAGCGATGTGCTGTCGGCGTACCCCGGCGTGGATCCGACGCGCGTGCACGTCGTGCACAACGGGATCGACACCGATAAGTACCGACCCGACGCCGGTGTCGACGCCCTTGAGCGGCACGGGGTCCCGCTCGACCGCCCCTACGTGCTGTTCGTCGGGCGCATAACCCGACAGAAGGGGCTCGTCCACCTGCTCGCGGCCGCCCGTGACTTCGACCCTGACGCGGTGCTCGTGCTCGCCGCGAGCTCCCCGGACACCCCCGAGATCGGCGCCGAAACGGCGTCTTTAGTCCACTCCCTTCGGGACGAGCGCGGCACTGAGTCCGTGGTGTGGATCCAGGAGCAGGCGAGTCTCGATGACGTCCGCCAGCTGCTCACCCATGCGCGCGTGTTCGCGTGCCCATCCGTCTACGAGCCCCTGGGCATCGTCAATCTCGAGGCCATGGCGTGCGAGACGGCGGTCGTGGCGAGCGCGGTAGGCGGCATCCCCGAGGTGGTCGTCGATGGTGTCACTGGCGCCCTCGTCCCCTACGACGCCGCGGATCCTCGCGCTTTCGAACGCGACCTCGCGCAAGCAATCAACGATGTCGTCGCCGACCCCGAGCGCGCCGCCGAGATGGGCAGGGCAGGTCGTGCCCGAGCGATGGAAGACTTCAGCTGGGGCGCGATCGCCGAGAGGACGATCGCGGTATACGACGGGGCGATGCGGGTGTGAGCATTCAGACCCCCGTCGCGCACGACGCGCGACGCACCGCAATCGGCTACGCGCTCCTGCTCACGGGCACCGTGTTCTTCGCCCTCAATGGCACCGTCGTCAAGTCGATCCTTCTCAGCGGCGTGCCTGCCACCACGCTGTCGGAGACGCGGGCCTTCGGCGGCTTCGCCATCCTCTTCGTGGTCGTCGCCCTGACGAGGCCGAGCGCCCTGAAAATCCGGCGCGACGAGTGGAGGCTGCTCCTTGCCTACGGAGTGATCGGCGTCTCGATGACGCAGTTCCTCTACTTCGTGGCGATCGAGCGCATGCCCATCGGCATCGCCCTCATCATCGAGTTCACCGCTCCTATTTGGGTCGTCCTCTGGGTGCGCTTCGGGCGTCGGCAGCCGGTCCGCAGCACGGTCTGGGTTGGCCTGCTGCTCGCCGTCATCGGCCTCGCGCTCGTCGCCCAGGTCTGGCAGGGCTTCACCTTCGATGGCCTTGGGGTCGCCGCCGCATTCGGAGCGGCCTTCGCGCTCGCCCTGTTCTTCA
>Ga0129336_10003014_pt1 | contig 10407 bp, 13 predicted proteins | sample CPB6_02_DNA_FD_96878 | JGI IMG/M metagenome (GOLD analysis project Ga0129336, IMG submission 96878) | Freshwater to marine salinity gradient microbial communities from Chesapeake Bay, USA - CPBay_Sum_0.6_0.2_DNA | ecosystem: Environmental > Aquatic > Marine > Coastal | place: USA: Chesapeake...
CGTCCGTTACACCCTGCAAGGTGGTATTGATGGTTACACCGTGTCACGCCCTGACATCCTCGGCGCATACAATCTCTTCGATGACGCAGAGACTGTTGACCTGGATTACATCCTGATGGGTCCTTCAATGAATTCTCTGAATGACACCATCGCTAAGGCACAGCACATCATTTCGATTGCGACAAACCGTAAGGATTGCATGGCATTCATTTCGCCATACCGCAACGATGTATTGGGTCAGGCAAACACCTACGATATCGTCCAGCGCACTGTAGACTACGCAAATCAACTGGGTAGTTCTTCATATGCTGTGTTTGATAACAACTTCAAATACATCTATGACAAGTATAATGACGTGTATCGCTTCATTCCTTGCAACGGCGACGTTGCTGGTCTGGTCCTGAGCACAACTCTGCAGCAAGAGCCTTGGTATTCACCTGCTGGTTTCAACAGAGGTCGCCTGCGCAACGCTATCAAGCTTGCATATTCACCTCTGAAGAATCACAGAGACCTCCTGTATGCTGCACGCATCAACCCAATCGTTGCATTCCCTGGTCAAGGCATTATCCTCTTTGGTGATAAGACTGCTCTGGGTTATCAGTCTGCATTCGACCGCATTAACGTGCGTCGTCTCTTCCTGGTAATCGAGGAAGCAATCTCAGAGGCAGCGAAGTCACAACTGTTTGAATTGAATGATGAGTTTACCCGTCAGCAATTCAAGAATATCGTTGAGCCTTACCTGCGCTCTGTGCAGTCACGTCGTGGCATCATCGACTTCCTGGTAGTCTGCGATGGCACAAACAACCCCGCTGAAGCAATTGACCGTGGCGAGTTTTATGCTGAAATCTTCGTGAAGCCAACCCGCTCCATCAACTTCATCACTCTCACCTTCACGGCGACGAGAACTGGTGCTTCGTTTGCTGAGCTTGTTTCGTAATTTTGTCCCCCTTACTCCATTCGCAATTTTTAAAGGAGAATTCAAATGCCTAACTACGATTTAACACAATATCCAGGGCAAACGGAAGGTAGACAGGTTAACGCACCTATTCTCGATTTCCGTAATAGAATTGGGGACCTCGCCCGCCCCAACCTCTTCCAAGTGGAAATTGGTTTCCCAGGTATCGTTGACAGTGGTAACCCTGCTACAGGTGCTACCCCTGGATCAAACGAGCAACGCACCCAAGAGTCAGCTGGTGGAAGCCAGGCTGGCTCTGGTGCTCAATCATCCTCACTCGCTTCCTTCCTCGTGAAAGCGGCAAACATTCCCGCTTCTACCGTGGGTGTTATTGAGGTGCCTTACCGTGGTCGCACCCTGAAGATTGCAGGTGACCGCACATTCGAACCATGGACAGTGACCGTGCTTAACGATAAAGGTTATGCACTGCGCTCCAAGTTTGAAGAGTGGTCAACCAAGATTCAGGCACTGCAGCAAAACCTGCAGCAGGCTCGTGTGATTGCTGAGTATCAGTCGGATGCAGTTGTGCGTCAGTATGACCGTCAAGGTGCTGTGGTCCGCTCATACCAATTCGTTGGTATTTGGCCAAGCAACATCTCAGCAATTGACCTTGCATGGGATAGCAATGATACCGCTGAAGAGTACACTGTTGAATTCCAAGTCCAGTACTGGACATACGCTAACGACACCAACGCTGGCAACGCAGTTTGATAGTGGTATAAATAATTGATAATGTAACGAGACAGTTAAATGTCACAACTTTTTGGTTATTCACTTGACCGCAAGAAGAAGGGCTCTGAAAGGGGTCCTTCTTTCGTGCATAAAGATAACGACGATGCGGCACAACCCATTGCTGCTGGCGGTTACTTTGGTCAGTATGTTGACCTTGGGGATTCTGCAAACAAAGCAAGCGATGCTGACCTCATCGGGCGCTATAGAGAGATGTCACTGCATCCAGAATGTGATGCGGCAATTAATGACATCGTTAACGAAGCAATTGCTGGAGACTTAGACGACCATCCTGTAGATATTGAGTTGTCGAATCTTAAAGTTTCCAACGCAGTAAAAACTAGAATTCGCGAAGAGTTTGGTAATATTCTCTCACTGTTGGATTTTGATAGAAAAGCATACGACATTTTCCGTCGTTGGTATATCGACGGTCGTCTCTTTTATCATAAGATGATTAACCCTGAGAATCCTCAGGAAGGTATTACGGAGTTGAGATACATTGACCCCCGTAAGATTAAGAAGGTAGTCGAGTTTGACAAACCAAAGGATCGCATCTCTCCAGCAGATCCCAATTCGATGGCGCTGATTCCTAAGGCAATCGAATACTACATCTACTCACCAAAGGGTCTGACTGGATATGAAGATAGAGGCGTAAGAATTGCACCTGATGCAATCTGCTTTGCGCACTCAGGTCAACTTGATATGCAGCGCAACTTTGTGCTTTCACATCTTCACAAAGCAATCAAGGCACTCAATCAACTTCGCATGATTGAGGATTCGCTGGTTATCTATCGTCTCTCTCGCGCACCAGAGCGTCGCATTTTTTACATCGACGTGGGCAATCTGCCCAAGCAAAAGGCAGAGCAGTATCTGCGTGAAGTAATGTCCCGCTATAGAAACAAACTGGTCTATAACGCTGACACTGGTGAGATTCGCGACGATAAGAAGATGATGTCCATGCTGGAAGACTTCTGGCTCCCACGTCGTGAAGGTGGTCGTGGCACAGAAATCTCCACACTCCCAGGTGGTCAGAATCTGGGTGAGTTGGAAGACGTTAAGTATTTCCAGAAGAAACTGTATCGTGCACTGAATGTGCCCGAGTCACGTTTGGAATCTGATTCTTCATTCAACGTTGGTCGCTCCGCAGAGATTACTCGTGATGAAGTTAAATTCCAAAAATTCGTCGTTAGACTTCGCAAGAAGTTTAGTGACCTCTTCTCAGATCTGCTGAAGACTCAACTTGTCCTCAAAGGTGTTGTCACACTTGAAGAGTGGGATGATATCAAAGAGCATATCCAGTATGACTTTGTTGCCGACAACTATTTCTCTGAGTTGAAGCAACAGGAAATCATGAATGAGCGCATGGCGCTGCTCGCTCAGATGGATCCATTTGCTGGTAAATACTTCTCGATTGAATATCTGCGTCGCCAGATTCTGCGTCAGACAGACAATGAATTCAGCGAAATCGATAAGCAGATGGAGAAAGAGATCTCCGATGGTAAACTCATTGACCCAATGGAAATGCCCAAGATGGAGCATGAGCAAATGGCAATGTCTCTGGTGCCTCCCGAACCAGACCCTGCGGAGCAAGGTATTTCACCTGCGGATTACAAAAAGGGAAATATCTAAATAGTATTATCGAATCAACACATAGTTATGCCTACACAATCTGCACTTGATATTGTCAATGCTTTATTTGCTGGTCAAAAAGACCTCTCAGATTATGTTGACACTGGAATGAAACTCGCAGCATTCGACAAGATTGCTGACAAGAAACAAGAGATTGGTGCAAAGATTTTCGCACCGCCAGAAGAAGAAGCACCCGAATCCGAAGAGGAAGTTACCGATGAAACTGATTAGAGAAGAGATTGAAACTGCGAAAGTAGTTATCACCGAAGGTAAGGATGGCGTAAAGCGCCATTTTATTGAAGGTGTCTTCCTGCAGGGTGCAATCAAAAACCGCAATGGTCGCATGTATCCAGTAGAAACGCTGGAGCGCGAAGTTGCTAAATACAACGAGAATTACGTTGAGAAAGGACGTGCTCTGGGCGAATTGGGTCACCCCGATGGTCCCACCATTAACCTTGACCGCGTATCTCACCTCATTACTTCTCTGCAAAGAGAGGGTAATAATTTCGTCGGCAAGGCACGCATCCTTGACACCCCTATGGGTAACATCGCGAAATCACTTCTCGATGAAGGTGTGCGTCTTGGAGTTTCTTCTAGGGGTCTCGGCTCCATCAGAGAAGAAAATGGTCTGAAGATTGTCGCGGACGATTTCATGCTTGCAACCGCTGCAGATATCGTTGCTGACCCTTCCGCTCCTGATGCTTTCGTGAATGGAATCATGGAAGGAAAGGAATGGGTTTGGAATAACGGCGCAATTAAAGAGCAAACTGTGGAGCAAATTAAGCGCCGCATTGACAGAGCAGCGAAGGTGCAGATGGAGGAAGTTAAACTTTCCGCGTTCCATCAGTTTCTTCAAAGTTTATAAATTAATAAATAACTATAGCAAATTGCATTGTACCAGGAGACTACTAATGTCGAAAGAGATTGAAACAACTCTGGATGAATCGAGCGTAACCGCTGGCGCAAAAGCTGCTGACCCCCAGAAGAAACTGGAAAATGATGGCAGTAGTCTCGCTGGCGTGCAAGACCTCGGTGGTCCTACACCCCAAAACAGCAAACCAGATGATAACAGCAATAAGTATAAGACCATTGCTGGTGGTAATGCTACCTCCCCAACAACCAAGCCTTCAGATGCATCTGGCGACAAGCAAGATTCATTCAAGACTCGCCGCGAAGAGGAAGAGATTGATGGTGAAGTGATTGCTGAGCAAGAAGCAGAAGAGACCATGATTGAAGTGGACCTGTCTGCTGACGTTGCGGCACTCACTGAAGGTGAGGACCTGTCGGAAGAATTCAAAGAAAAGGCACGCACCATCTTTGAAGCGGCAGTAATCTCCCGTCTGAATGAGGAGATTGAGCGCCTGCACGAGGACTATGCAAAAGTCCTTGAAGAAGAAATTGAGACCGTGAAGTCCGAGCTCGCAGAGCAAGTAGATGAGTATCTCTCATATGCTGTGCAGCAGTGGATGGACAAAAACGAAATCGCCATTGAGCACGGCATTAAGACCGAAATGGCTGAGCAAGTTATGGAAGGTCTCAAGCAAGTTTTTGTTGAGAATCTGATTCAGATTCCCGACGAAAAGTTTGACCTTGTAGATGAACTGCAAGTTCAAATCGAAACCATGGAAACAAAACTCAACGAGTCTATTGAAGAGAATATCGAGCTTTATAAGCATCTCGGAACCTATATCAAGAATGGGATTGTGGCAGAAATCTCCGAGGGTCTGAGTCTCTCACAACGTGAGAAACTTGCATCTTTGGCAGAAGCTGTTGAGTTTGAAAATGAAGAATCCTTCCGTGCGAAGGTTTCTACCCTCCGTGAATCATATTTCTCAACCAAGCCTGAAGTTACTACTGTAACCGAAGATGTCAACGTTGAGAACCGTCCAACTGGCGATGCAATGTCTGTTTATGTGCAGGCGCTGTCCCGCTGGGGCAAATAATCCTTTTCCAATTAATTTCTTAGGAGCAAACAATGTTTAACGCAGAACACCTCCAGGAAAAGTGGAACCCCATTCTTGAGCACTCGGAGCTCGATCCTATTAAGGATAACTACAGAAAGGCGGTTACCTCTATCCTGCTCGAAAACCAAGAGAAATTCCTTCGCGAAGAGCGTGGGATGATCACCGAAGCAGCACCCACCAACTCACTGGGTGGCGCTGGTTATACTGGTTCCTCGACCGCTACTGGTCCTGTTGCTGGTTTCGACCCCGTGCTGATTTCGCTGATTCGTCGCTCGATGCCTAAGCTGATTGCTTATGACATCTGCGGTGTGCAGCCTATGACTGGTCCTACTGGTCTGATTTTCGCAATGCGCTCGACCTATGGCACCAATCGTGACATCCAGAACAGCGCAGCAGAAGCATTCTTCAACGAAGCAAACTCTGAGCATTCTTCCGAGAATAGCGGCAACTCCCTGGCATCCAACACCCAAACAGGCACCAACCCTGGTCTCCTGTATGATGGTGCTGGTAACTACACTCAGGGCGGCACTGGCATGACCACTGCTCAGTCAGAAGCACTGGGCGATGGCGCTGGTAACCACTTCAACGAGATGGGTTTCTCCATCGAGAAAGTGACAGTTACTGCAAAGTCACGCGCACTGAAGGCTGAGTACTCACTGGAGCTGGCACAAGACCTCAAGGCTGTGCATGGTCTGGATGCTGAGTCGGAGCTGGCAAACATTCTGTCAACCGAAGTGCTGGCAGAAATCAACCGTGAGGTTGTCCGCACCGTGTATCGCATCGCACGTCCTGGCGCTCAGAACAACACCGCTAACGCTGGTGTGTTTGACCTTGACGTTGATTCCAACGGTCGTTGGTCGGTTGAGAAGTTCAAGGGTCTGCTCTTCCAAATCGAGCGTGACATGAATGCAATCGGTCACGAGACTCGTCGTGGCAAGGGTAACATCCTCATCTGCTCTGCTGACGTTGCTTCGGCACTGTCCATGGCAGGTGTGCTTGACTACTCCAGCGGCATCTCTGGTGCAGTTGGTGGTCTGAGCAACAACGTGGATGACAACTCCAGCACCCTGGTGGGCACCCTCAACGGTCGCATCAAGGTCTATGTTGACCCCTATTCGGCAAACGTTTCCGACAACCACTTCTATGTGGCAGGTTACAAGGGTGGCAGTGCATACGACGCAGGTCTCTTCTATTGCCCCTATGTGCCCCTGCAAATGGTTCGTGCTGTTGGTCAGGACACATTCCAGCCCAAGATTGGATTCAAGACCCGCTACGGCATGGTTGCAAACCCATTCGCAGAAGGTCTGTCACAGGGTCAAGGCGCTCTGACTGCAAACGCAAACCGCTACTACCGTCGTGTGAAGGTCGCAAACCTGATGTGAGCAATTCGCCACACGATTGTTACTCTGGCACCCTTCGGGGTGCCTTTTTTATTAAATAGTATATAATTTGAATATTCTCATGAGAGGTAGAGTGAGCAAAGTCGAAATTGAAGCAAGAGTTTATAAGATGAAAAACGAGTTGTATAGTGGTGTGCACTATACTAAGAATGCTGACTGGCATGACGGTGCTCACCATGCTCTTAATCGAGTACTGGAATTGTTAAAAGAATACTATACATGACAGACAACGACCTAAAAGAGATATACAATATGGTGCAACGCATGAAGATTGATATTCTCATGCAAGAACCATGTCCAATTTATGAGGGACCTGAAGATGGATGGGAAGACTACAGTTACCAAACAAGAAGTGCAGGAGATGATCGATGATGCAATACGACGCCACAATCGTAACGCTTCAATTATTTCTATGTGTGTCGGTTGGGTTGTTTTGTCTCTATTTGCTGAAGGTCTCCTCAGGCTCATAGGCGTTATTCCACCACTGCTACCATGGCTCAACATTACCCTGAAATAATAGGTATCGTTTTCCTGTTGGTGTTTGCTGCCACAATGTTTTATCAAGGCACGATGATTGTAAGAGGTCATCGTGGGTATCGGCATTCAGCAAGAGAAGAGCATGAATCACTAAATATGAGGAGAAGAATAGAAGAATTACTCAAGGACAAGATTCATGACGACTTGGAATAAACAGATTGAAAACAGGAATTTCCTGTCACCTATTGGGTTTAGATTCATGCTGCCGAAGTTTCCTAAGGTGGCATACTTCTGCCAATCTGCAAACATTCCCAGCATCAATCTTGGAGTATCACAACAGTCAACCCCATATAGAGGACTGCCTCTGGAAGGGTTTATTAGTTATGACCCTCTGACTCTTTCGTTTATGATTGACGAAGACCTTGAGAATTATATGATTCTTCACAACTGGATTCGTGCTCTGGGCACACCCAATAATACCACAGAAAGAGTTGAATATCGCAATAAGATGGAAGCACTATTCGGCAACTCTGACCTGTATGCTGACGCAACTCTAACAGTGCTAAACAGCAACTTCAATAGAAACTTTGACATTGTGTTTGAAGACCTCTTCCCAATGTCATTGAATACTTTGGAGTTTAATGCTACAATTGACGGCACGGAGTATGCCATGGCACAGGTGCAATTCCAATACCTTGCCTATGAAGTCCGCACAACAGAAGGACAACGCGACAAGAGACTTGACTAATGAATCTTGAAAAAATTGAGGAAATGTGGGCGAAGGATTCTGAAGCATTCTTCGACCACAGAGAGTTGCCAGAGTTACTGGCAAACGACAGTATGGAAACCCCAAGACTTCACGCTAAGTATCTACAATTTTACAATCAGTTTAAACTGATGCTGTCAGATGCTGAGGTGAAATACAGACAACTCTACCGAGAGAAGTTTGAATACTATTCTGGGAAAGCACCCGCATCAGTATACAAGGAGAAACCTTTTGACTTAAAGGTGCTCAAAGGAGACCTCCCAATGTATATCGACTCAGACCCAGATTTGTGTCGCAACAAACAAAAAATAGACTACCTTGAAACTTGTATAAATTCTATTGATAGGATTCTCAAACAAATCGACAGTCGTGGATTTGCCATCAAGAATACTATCGAAATTATCAAGTATTATGGTATTAGATGATTACTATCGTTAAGAAGAACGAAGTTTACCTGAGAGTCGAAGGTGAGCAACACATCCACAAGGAGTTAAGCGAGTATTTCTCGTTTGACGTGCCTGGTGCAAAATTCATGCCACAATACAAGTCCCGTGTATGGGACGGAAAGATCCGCTTATACTCTCCTGGCACAGGTGAGATATATGTGGGTCTTTTTGATTATCTGTGTGAGTATCTCGATAACAAGGGTTACGAATATATCATTCAGGATAGTAGGTTTTATGGCATCCCAAACGAAGAGGAAGAATATGTCACACCTGAAAGCGTTGCGTCTTTTGTTAAGTCTCTGGGACTGCCTTTCAAAATCAGAGATTACCAACTCAAAGCAGTTTTCTCAGCGATTAAGGACCGTAGGAAACTTTTACTATCGCCCACAGGGTCAGGGAAGTCTTTAATCATCTACTCTCTGGTTAGATGGCATCTGCAATACGATAGGGATGTCCTAATCATTGTGCCAACAACTTCACTTGTATCTCAGTTGAAGCAAGACTTCAAAGATTATGGATGGAGTGCTGATCACTACTGCCATGAAATCATGGGTGGTAGAGAAAAGTATAGCGATAAAGAAGTTGTCATCTCAACATGGCAATCAATCTACAAAGAACCTCGTAAATTCTTTGAGAGATTTAGTGTAATCATTGGTGACGAAGCACACCTGTATAAAGCAAAGAGTCTGTCAGGTATCCTCACAAAGTGCCACGATGCAAAGTATAGAGTCGGGCTGACAGGCACCCTTGATGGGATGCACACTCATCAACTTGTGCTTGAGGGTCTATTTGGGAGGTGCGACAAGGTGACATCCACTGCTGACCTAATGAAGAAGGGGCAGTTGACTCCTTTGAAAGTGAAGATTCTTTTGATGAAGCACGGTTACGTCCCATTTGATTACTATCAGCAAGAGATGGACTATTTGGTATCACATCCAAAGCGTAACAAATTCATCTGCAACTTAGCAAATGACTTGGATGGTAATACCTTAATTCTATTTAACTACGTTGAGAAGCACGGATACCCTTTATGGGACCTACTAAATAGTAAAGTCAGTGAAGACCGTAAGATATTCTTCATCCACGGTGGCGTTGATGCTGTCCAAAGAGAAGAAGCAAGGCGTATTTGTGAGACCGAAAGGAATGCAATTATTCTCGCATCTTATGGCACGTTTTCAACTGGCATCAATATCAAAAACTTACATAATGTAATCTTTGCATCACCATCAAAATCGAGAGTAAGAAATCTTCAATCGATTGGACGTGTTTTGAGAAAGGGAGATAATAAAGCACAGGCAGTGTTGTATGACATTGCTGATGACTGCTCCAGAAACTCCTCTCACAATTATACATTTCGTCATCTCATTGAAAGGATGAAGATATACGACGAAGAAAAGTTTGATTATGAAATCACCAAAGTCAATCTCCAGAAATGATTAACTACATTCGACACGATAACGAATTCTATGGGACAGTCAAACTGGTCTCTGGGGAAGAAGTCCTTGGGGAAATGTTTGCTATTGAAGAAGATGGCATGTCTGTCATCTATGTCTCAAATCCTGTTACTCCACAATTAACTCCTGTGGAGAAGGATGGTCAAGTTGGCATGGCAGCAGGTTTCATCAAGTGGATGCTCTGGTCAGATGAAGAATTCTTTATTATCAACGAACCAGATATTGTCACTGTTGCTCCCATGTCTCAAGAAGCAATCATGATGTATAAGTTGTGGTGGCGGAAAGAGAAAGGAGTTGAAAGCGATTCTGACGATGGAGACTTCTCTATTCCGATTAATCAAAATATGGGTCTAGTTGGTAAAGTATCTGAAGCGCGTAGAAAACTAGAAGATATTTGGAAAAGATCTTAAAGGTATCTTTTCAACCCTTACATGGTTGATTATAATTATCATTCCCGAGACTGTCAAGCTTGACACATTCCCTGATTTGGATTATTATGTTTTGGTGACACGTCATCTGCCTATGTATACTTTAATGTCTGCGAAGAAAAAGCAACACTACGTCGATAATAAAAAGTTTCTTGACGA
>Ga0129336_10003016_pt1 | contig 10405 bp, 8 predicted proteins | sample CPB6_02_DNA_FD_96878 | JGI IMG/M metagenome (GOLD analysis project Ga0129336, IMG submission 96878) | Freshwater to marine salinity gradient microbial communities from Chesapeake Bay, USA - CPBay_Sum_0.6_0.2_DNA | ecosystem: Environmental > Aquatic > Marine > Coastal | place: USA: Chesapeake Bay...
GCACTGGCGGTGGTCAGTGAAGCCGATCCCGAGCGCATCATCCTCGCTCGCGAGGGCTGTCCGGTGGTCATCGGGCTCGGCGACGGCGAGAACTTCGTCGCCTCCGACATCGCGGCGTTGTTGCCACAAACCCGCAGCTTCGTGTTCCTCGAGGAGGGCGATGTCGCCGAGGTGACGCGCAGCAGCGTGCACATCACCGATCGCTCGGGCAGCGCCGTCGAGCGCAAGGTCCATCAGAGCGAACTGTCGGCCGATGCCGCCGACAAGGGCCAGTATGCGCACTTCATGCTCAAAGAAATCCATGAGCAGCCACGGGCGGTCGCCGACACCCTGCAGGAGCGCGTCGCCAACGGGCGTCTGCTCGAAGCTGCGTTTGGTCCCGCGGCAACCGAGATTTTTCGTCGAACCGAGGCCGTGCATATCATCGCCTGCGGTACCAGCTTTCACGCGGGATCGGTGGCGCGTTACCTCATCGAGCAACTCGCGAACCTGCCCTGCAGCGTCGAGATTGCGAGCGAGTTTCGCTACCGCAGCCCGGTGGTACCGCGCAACACGCTGTTCGTTACGATCTCGCAGTCTGGTGAAACCGCCGATACCCTGGCCGCGCTGCGTCTGGCCAAGCAGGCGGGTTATCTGTCCTCGCTCGCGATCTGCAACGTTCCCGAAAGTTCGCTGGTGCGCGAGTCCGAGCTCGTGATGCTGACGCGCGCGGGTCCCGAGATCGGGGTGGCGTCGACCAAGGCTTTCACCACCCAGCTTGCGGCACTCGGTCTTTTGGTGGTGGCGCTCGCCAAGTCGCACGGCGCGACCGCCGAGCAGGAAAAAACGCTGGTCACGCGACTGGTCGAACTGCCCGGCATGATCGAGAAGACTCTGGCACTCGATTCCGTCATTCGAGAATTGGCACAACGTTTCGTACCCAAGCACCATGCGCTGTTCCTCGGTCGCGGCACCATGTACCCGATCGCCATGGAAGGAGCGCTCAAACTCAAAGAAATCTCCTACATTCACGCCGAAGCCTACGCGGCAGGTGAGCTCAAGCACGGTCCGCTCGCGTTGGTCGACGACGACATGCCGGTGGTTGCCGTTGCACCCAACACCGATTTGCTCGAAAAGTTGAAATCGAACTTGATGGAAGTGCGAGCGCGGGGTGGCGAGCTGATCGTCTTTGCCGATCCGGAGTCGGGCCTGAAGCCTTCCGACGGCGTGACCGTGATCACCATGCCGAAGCACGTGAGTTACATCCAGGCTCCGCTGATCTATACGTTGCCGCTGCAGCTGCTGTCGTATCACGTAGCCACTGCTCGCGGCACCGACGTCGACAAGCCGCGTAATCTCGCCAAATCGGTGACGGTGGAGTAACGTCACTCGGGGGCAAGGGTCAGACTCCTGACCCACTTAGGAGTGATCAACATGAATGGCAGTTCCAAAATTTTCTTGTCGACGGTCGCCACAACGTTGTTGCTAGGCGCGTCGGTCGCCGGCGCTCAGCAAGCGGGTGCGCATGGTCCCGGGCATGGCAACACGGGGTCGCATCCCCCGAGCGGCACGCGACCTGCTCATGCGCCGGGGCAACATTCGCCGGATGGTGACGCCAACGGGACGCACCCACCCCGCCCGGACGGCAGTCAAGGAGCGCCACCTTTCGGCGGCGACAAACACGGAAGTGGTAAGCCGGGTGGCCGACACGGTCCGCCGCCTTCGGGCAGCGCGCCGCCGTTCAAACTTCCTTCCGGCGGCTGATCTCGCGCGCACCGCCGAACGTCAGGCCGGCGCTGGCTCAGGCCGACACGGCTTCCAGATCGTAGTCGTCAGCAGCAGTGATCTTCACGGTGGCAAATTCTCCCACGGCGAGTTTGCCACCGCGCTTGATGCGCACGATACCGTCGATTTCCGGGGCGTCGCCGCGCGAGCGCGCGATGGCGACGTTACCTTCGATCGCATCGACCAGCACTTGTTCGGTGCGGCCCACGCGCGCTGCGAGCCGAGCGGCGCTGATGCGCTGCGCTACTTCCATGAAGCGTGCAAGCCGCTCCTCCTGAATTTCGGCGGCGACGTGCGGAGCGACGTCGTTGGCTCGCGCACCCTCCACCGGCGAATATTTGAAAGCACCGACGCGATCGAGTTCCGCCGCCTCGAGCCACCCCAGTAATTCTTTGAACTCAGCTTCGGTTTCGCCGGGAAAGCCGACGATGAAGGTGCTGCGCAGCGTGAGTTCCGGGCAGGCATGGCGCCACGCGCGAATACGATCGAGCGTGTTCTCGGCGTGGGCCGGACGCTTCATGCGCTTGAGCACGCTCGGGCTGCCGTGCTGGAAGGGAATGTCGAGGTAGGGCAGGACGCGACCCTCGGCCATCAGCGCCATGACCTCGTCGACGTGCGGATACGGATACACGTAGTGCATGCGGACCCAGACCCCGAGACTGCCCAGGCCTCGTGCAAGCTCGATGAAGCGCGTTTCGATTTCGCGGCCGCCCCAACTCGCCTTGGCATAACGCAGGTCCGAGCCGTAGGCACTGGTGTCCTGCGATATCACCAGCAGCTCGCGCACGCCTGCTTTGACGAGGCGTTCGGCTTCACGCAATACATCGTCGATGCGGCGACTCGCGAGCTTGCCGCGCAGATCGGGAATGATGCAGAAACTGCACTTGTTGTTGCAGCCTTCGGAAATTTTGAGATACGCATAATGTCGCGGCGTGAGCCGGACACCCTGCGGCGGCACGAGATCGACGAAGGGATCGTGCTTGGGAGGCAGATGCTGGTGCACCGCCGTGATGACGTCGTCGTAGGCGTGCGGCCCCGTTACTTTAAGCACGCGCGGATGTCGGTCGAGGATGCGCTGCGGATTGGCACCGAGACAGCCGGTGACGATGACCTTGCCGTTTTGCTCTATGGCTTCGCCGATGGCATCGAGTGATTCGTCGATCGCCGAATCGATGAAGCCACAAGTGTTGACGACCACGACGTCGGCCGAGTCGTAGTCGGGCGCGACCGTATAGCCTTCGGCGCGCAGTTGCGTGAGGATGCGTTCGGAGTCGACCAGCGCTTTGGGACAACCCAGACTGACGAAACCGACTTTGGGGTTCTTGCGGGACACGCGGCATTTTACCTGCGTACGCTCGGGCTTGTCCGCAGTCTGGACGACCGACCTGCGATGCTTTGGCGACGGATTGCGCTCAGGCTGAATAGTCGTCGTGAAATCACTGAACATCGGCATCATCGGCGCCGGTATCGGCGGCCTCGCCGCAGCGCTTGCATTGCAGCGGGCGGGCTTTCGTCCGCGCGTACTCGAACAGGCGCCCGTGCTCGCCGAGGTGGGTGCGGGCATCTCGCTCAGTCCCTCGGCGGCACATGCGCTCAACTATCTCGGACTCGCCGAAACGCTGCGCACCAAGGCGTATCACCCCGAAGATCAATGCGTTCGGCATTACGAGGACGCGCGCCCGCTCAGTTGGATCAACCGCGGCCAGTCGCTGATCGACAAGTACGGCGAGCGTTACTACCTCATCCATCGAGCCGATTTGCACGACGCCTTGGCGGCCGCCGTTCGCGCCAACGACCCGACGGCCATCGAACTCAATCGACGTTGCCGTCACGTCCGACAAGATGACAGTGCTCGAGATGGCCATGGTGTCGACGTCGAATTCGAAGACGGCAGCCATCGGCACTTCGACGCCTTGGTGGGTGCCGACGGTTCGCGCTCCATCGTACGGCACGAAATCTTTGGACCGCTGGAACCACAGTACACCGGCTACATCGCCTGGCGCGGACTCGTGCCGATGTCGCTTGTGCCACCTGAAATCCTGCAGCCGCCCTCCGGGGTTTTTTTGGGACCGGGACACCTCGTCAATCGTTATCCGGTACGCAGTGGCGAGTTGCTGAATTTCGTTGCCTTTGCCGAGCGCAAGGCTTGGACGGAGGAGGGGTGGTCGATCCGCTCCACCGTCGAGGAGCTGTTGCAGGAATTCACTGGCTGGACGCCCTGGGTTCTGCGCTTCATGGAGCTCGTGCCGCCGAATCAGCTCTACAAATGGGGGCTTTTCGACCGCGAGCCCCTGGCGAGCTGGACACAGGGGCGGGTCACGCTGATGGGCGATGCCGCACACCCGATTCTGCCCTTTCTCGGTCACGGCGCCGTACTCGCCATCGAGGATGGTCTGGTGCTGGCGCGGGCCGTCGCCGCCGCAGACACGATCGAAGAGGCGTTCGCGCGCTACGAGGCTGCGCGTCGTGAACGAGCGGCTTTCGTCGTGCTCGAATCGCGCAAGGCTGGCAAGATGTTTCATGCCGCCGATACCGAGACCTATCACGAGCGTTCTAAGGGCAAGCCCGCCGACGAAGGCATCGGCCTTTTCTCGTACAATCCGGTGACCCAAGTCGTTTGAGACGAGCCGTCGACCGGAGCCCGGAAAATGAGCAGCCAAACTGAAACCATGCCGATGCTCGCGCAGCGAGCCGACGCCTCTTATCTCGACTTCGTAGAGGGTTTTCGTGAATACATCCTCGGCAAGGGTGCCGACTTCGAGGACCGTCTCAACGAAGAACTGCTCGCCGAGGAGCGACGCCGTGGCAGAAAATGGCAGGAGCTCGAAGAGATCCGCGCCCACGTTCACGGTCTGCCGCTAGGGCGCCTGCGCGACCGTCTCGCTCGCACGCAGCAGGAGATGAAGTGGCATACGCTGAAGCGTTCCTTCGAGGCACAACGCCAATCGTTGACCGAGCAGCTCGAGCACTGGGACACCCGCGGTCCCGGTCGACTCGAGCTCGATCCGCAGTTCGTCCATCCCCCTTACGTCAACGTGCACTTTCATCTGCAGCCTGCGGGGTATTACAAGGACGAGCTCTCGGGTTATCTCTATCACTACGGCACCAAAGTATTTTTCCGTGGTGACAACGACCACGACGAGTTGCACGCGAAGCTGGTGGCGCGCGTGCCGGCACCCGCCGACGCTCGCGTCGAGCGCATCCTCGATTTGGCGTGCTCGATCGGCCAGAGCAGCACCGCGTTCAAGCGCCGCTTTCCCGCCGCTGCCGTCACGGGCATCGATTACTCGGCGCCCATGCTGCGCGTCGCACATCGGCGTGCCGCCATGCAGGGTGACGACGTTACGTTCGCACAGAGGCTGGTCGAGAAAACCGGCTATGCCGACGGCCAGTTCGACATCACCTTTGCCTTCATCGTTTTTCACGAGCTGCCGTTGCGCATCATTCACGAGACGGTGCGTGAGGCAGCGCGGGTCACCCGCAAGGGCGGTATCTTCGCGGTCTACGATTTCACCGGTACGCGCGACAAATCGCCTTTCCAGCGTTATCACCGCTGGTTCGACGCACGACACAACGGCGAACCCTACTCACAGGATTTCTGCGACTGCGATTTCGATCGCATCCTCGCCGACAACGGCTTCCGCGTCGCCGCCGCGCCGGTCGCTCAAAGATCAGGCGGTGCGGGCTACATGTCCCACTGGTTTGCCACTCGTGAGTGACCGGCAGACGCCGGAGGGCGGTACGCCGCTGGTCGGACCTGACCCGGTATATCTGCAGGATCCGGTGCTCGACGCCACGGTCCGCATGGTCGTCGAGCTTGCGGCACAGGTCTGGGTGGAACGCGAGCGGCGCATCACGCTCGAGACCGTACTCGAGACTCGAGGGTTGCTGACGCGCGAGCAACTCGAGGCCTTCAAGCCGACTGCTGCCCAGGCGGCGGCCATCAAGGAAGAGCGCAACCGCTTCATCGAAGACGTCTTCAAAGAATTACGACGCATTCCGGTACGTCAGAGTTAGTCCTCAGGCCGGAAAGCTGTCTATTCCCGAGGCCGATTTGCGCACGCCCGTCTGGGCGCGGGCGACGATCTCACCGCTTGCCAGATCGAGACAGGCGATTTCTCCGGAAAAGAAATTGCTGGCATGCACGAAGCCGTTGCGGGGTGTGCCGAGTGAGGCCCAACCGAAAGATCCGAACGGATAGCTGCGCATCAGACGGCCGGCGTCGTCGAGGGCGTCGATGCCGCGACCGGTGACCACCAGCAAGCGGCCAGCTTCGTCGAACCGAACATCGAAAAACATCTTGCCGGTGCCGTCAGCACCGCCTACGAGATCGGCCAGCGGCGTGCGGTCGAGCAGATCCCAGCGCATGATGCGCGGACCCGATTCGGAGGTGTAGACGAGGGTGCGCCCGTCCGCGGCGATCGCACTCGCCGTCATGCCCTGAAAGCCGCCCATCCCGCCATGCACGGGCGTGGCATGCTCGCGCAGCAACTTGCCCTGCTTTGAAAATTCGAACAGATGCCCATCGCCCAAGCGGCGAGTGCCGGGCATGAAGGGCAGCGTGGTGCCGAGCGGGACGCGCGACTTCTCGCCGACGAAGTTCTCGCCGAGAAAAAACCGCCCGTCCTTGGCGAAGCTCACGTGAGCGAACGATCTTGCCGGTGCTTGAAAGTTGCTGCGCCGCTTGCCGTCGGCGCCGAAGCGCGCGATCGTGTACGCGAAGGCATCGAAGGCCCAAAGGCTGCGGTCGGGGCCGAATTTCAGACCCTGAACGATGTGCGTCGTGTCTTCGAGCACGATCGTACGGCGCAGTTTGAGCTCGGCGTCGTAGTGCAGGATCCTGCCGAGACCACGATGATCATCTTTGGGATCGTTGAGTAGCGTGCAGCCGACCACGACGTCGCCGCCGACGAATGGCAGCGCGGCATCATCAGCAAGGGCGGTGTTCGCAAACGGCAGCGCAGCGAGCGCACCCAACACGTCGCGTCGACCGACCCCGCCGCCAAAGAATTTATTTCTTGTTGCCATCCCAGCTCGCCTTGCTGCTCGAGGTCGGGGGCAGTCGGCCACAATGCAAGCCGGCATCCACCATCAAAACCTCGCCCGTCACCACGCTCGCACCCTCGAGAAACCACACCAGTGCCTCGGCGATCTGTTCGGCGGTGGGCACCGTCTGCAGCGGCACCATGGCCGCTGCGTTCACGAGAAACGCCTGGTATTGCTCCGGCGTCATGCCGCCTTGCAGCCAGCGCGTCTGTATGGCGCCCGGGGCAATCGCGTTGATACGAACTTCGGGGCCGAGTACCAGCGACAGCGATTGGGTCATCATGTTGAGCGCCGCTTTGCTCGCGGCATAGGCCATCGAGGAAGCGATGCCGGTCACGCCGCCGATCGAAGAATTGTTGACAATCGCGCCACGACCCTGCTTTTTCATTTGTGGCGCGACGGCACGCACCATTTGATAAGCACCGACGACGTTCACTTTGTAGATGCCGAGAAAATCTTCGGCACTCAGGCCATCGAGATTTTCGTAGGGGTTGAATTTGGTTTTGGCGGCATTGTTGATCAGGTAGTCGATGCGGCCCCATTTGTCGATGGCAGCTTGCGCCATTCCCTGACAGGCACCGTCCTCGGAGACGTCGCCGCGATAGACGATCGTTTCGGCGCCATGCGCGGCACAGGCTTTGGCCGTGTCGTGGGCCTCGGTTTCGCTACGCGTGTAATTGACCAGCACGTTGCAACCGCGCTCGGCGAGCATGATGGCAGCGGCGGCGCCGACACCGGTGGCCGAACCGGTGATGATGGCGACCTTGGGGGAAGAGACGGACATGGCGACTCCGAGCGGATGGGTGATCGACCTGCATCATGCCGAGTTGCCCGGAGCTGGGCGCGCGCCACGCCTTCGCATGTCCGACGTAAGGTCAAAATCGGTGTGCAGCGGCTTGGGGTCTGGCTTGGGCTCGCCCCCGACGTTAGGCTTCGAGGCCGGGCGGTGTCGATACAAAAGGGGGTAACCATGGCATTCAAGGACATGCGCGAGTTTCTGGCGGCGCTCGAAAAGGACGGGCAGCTGAAGCACGTCGACGTGCCGCTCGATGGTCGCCGCGACACCAACGAACTGCAGGCCCTGATGCACTACGTGTGCAGCAAGGACGGTCCGGCGTTGATGCTCAACAACGTCGACGCCGTCAATACCAAGGGTGTGCCGATCCTCTTCAACCCGTTCGGCACCCGCGAACGTACCGCCATGACCATCGGCTTTCGCGACTGGCGCGAAGCCAAGCTGCACCACTCCGAAGTGCTTGCAGATCCGGCGCGCTGGCATGCACCCAAAATCGTCGACAAATCACGGGCACCCTGCAAGGAAGTCATCATCAAAGGTGACGACGTTGCCCTCGACAAACAGATTCCGCACGTCTGGTTCGGCAAGGAAGGGCCCGCGTACATCACCAACGCGATGACCTTCTCGAAAGACCCTGAAAACGGCACGGGTCGTAACTGCGGCTGGTATCGCTTCACGCAATTTTTGGACGCCACGCATCCGCAGGGCGGCACTTACAAGCCCGAGCGTGCCAAGACCGATCTCGCCGCATTTTATTGGTGGAATCCGCCGTTCTCCGATATCGGTCGGCATACCTTCAAAGCTTCGCAGATGGGCAAGCGTCTCGAGGTCGCCATCGCCGGCGTTTGCGATCCCGCGCTGCATCTCGCTTCGGCAACCGGTGTGCCGTTCAACGTCGACGAAACCGCCTTCGCGGGTGGCTTGCGCGGTTCACCCGTCGAGATGGTGCGCTGCGAGACGGTCGATCTGGAGGTGCCGGCAAGCGCCGAATGGGTGCTCGAAGGCGAGGTACACACCGACGAGCTCGAAGCCATCGGTTGGCACTCGAACCCGGTCGGCTATTACGACCGCGTACAAGTGTTTCCGATCGTGCGCATCAAGTGCATCACCCATCGCAAGAATCCGCTTTGGCACGCCACCATGGAAATGGTGCCGCCTTTCGATCACAACTACATCGCGCTGCTGCCGGTCGAGGGCGAAGTGCTCTCCGATCTGCGCAAGAAGATCCCCGAGGTGCACGACGTCGCCGTCACACCCAACATGTGCTACGTCGTACAGCTGTCGGTCGACGGCTGGCGCAAGCCTCATCCCAATTTCGGCAAATATGTCATCCATGCAGTCTGGGGTTCCGCCGGTCGCTGGGGTCGTACGGCGAAATTGGTCATCGTCGTCGGACCCGATGTTGATCCCTACGACCTCAAGCAGGTCGAGTGGGCGATGATGACGCGTTGGCAGCCTGTCAAAGATTCCATCATCCAGCCCGACGGCATTCCGATGATTCTCGATCCTTCCTGCGAAAAATCGCCACAGTTCGGCGCTTTCCGCTCCGACCAGATGGGTATCGATGCGACCATCAAGATTCCCGAGCGCTTCACCGAATATCCGGAAGTCTCGCAAGCCGATCCTGCACAGGTGGCAGCCATCGCCAAGAAACTCGCCGGCATCGTTTGAGACGCGACAGCGCCACGGACTCAGGCCGCGACGCGCGTTTCGATCGCGAGTATTACCGACGTTTTTATCGCGACGGGCGTACCTCGGTGACTTCGCGTGCCGAGATGACGGCGCGTGCGCAGCTCATCGCCGCTTACACCAAGCATATCGGTTGCCCGGTATCGAGCATGCTCGATGCCGGTTGCGGGCTCGGGCTGATGCGCGAACCTTTGCTGCGGGCACTGCCCGGGGCCACCTACGTCGGGCTCGAGTACAGCGAATATCTTTGCCAGCGCTATGGCTGGATACAGGGCAGCATCGCCGACTTCGAAAGTCGCCAGCCCTTCGACCTCGTGGTCTGCTTCGACGTATTGCAGTATCTCGACGAAGCGGACGCGGCGCGCGCCATTCGTAATCTGGCGCGTCTATGTCGTGGCGTACTGTTCTTCAGTGCATTGACGCGGCGCGATTGGCGCGAGAATGCCGATCAGTCGCGTACCGATCGACAGGTGGCCATGCGTACCGCTCGTTGGTACCGCGAGCGCCTCGCACGTCATTTTCGCCAGATCGGTGCAGGATTCTGGATTCGTCGCGGTGCTCCGCTCGTGACCTGGGAGCTCGAAAGCGCCGTCTGAGCGGACGTCTCGGTCAGAGCAGCGCACCCGAGGAGTCGGGCTGCGTACCCCGTGCGAGCTGCCGCGGCTCGTGACCCGCGGGCGGAATCAGCTTGTAAACGACGGGGGTGACCAACCGCGCCAGCAGGGTCGAGGTGACGAGTCCGCCGATGATCACCCAAGCCATAGGCGAGTAGAGCCCGCTGTTCTGCACGGCGAGAGGCAACAGACCGCCGATGGCCGTCGCCGAGGTGAGCAAAATCGGCAAGAAGCGGATTTCACCGGCGCGTTCGATCGCTTCGTCGAGCGGCACGCCTTCTTCGCGCAGTTGGTTGGTGAAGTCGACCAGCAGGATCGAATTTTTGATCTCGATGCCGATGAGCGCAATGAAGCCGATGCTCGCCGTGAACGAAATTTCGTTATTGCTGATCAGCAGCATCAGCATGCCGCCGAAAATGCCGAGCGGAACCACGGTCAAAACGATCAGCGTCGAGCGGTAGCTACCGAACTCGAGCACCAGAATCGCAAAGATGCC
>Ga0129336_10003017_pt1 | contig 10404 bp, 9 predicted proteins | sample CPB6_02_DNA_FD_96878 | JGI IMG/M metagenome (GOLD analysis project Ga0129336, IMG submission 96878) | Freshwater to marine salinity gradient microbial communities from Chesapeake Bay, USA - CPBay_Sum_0.6_0.2_DNA | ecosystem: Environmental > Aquatic > Marine > Coastal | place: USA: Chesapeake Bay...
ATATCTATTAACGGGTTCTACAAATATATCTCCGTTAGACAATATATTTTTAGGACGAGGAGCCGGAAATTACACGACCACTGCTCCGAGTGTTGAATATGCAGTATTTATAGGCGTATTAGCCGGCACGTCGGCATCAAATGCAAACAATTCTAATTTTATTGGATTTACCGCAGGTTTTGAAGCTACAAATGCAAGTGATTCCAATTTCATCGGTAACGCCGCCGGATCTAGAACTGCTTTCGCATCGTATTCCAATTTCATTGGTTATAGTGCGGGGGACTCTGCATATAGTGCATCAAATTCTAATTTTATCGGCTCACAAGCAGGGCTCGGCGCAGCAACCGCTAACAACTCTAACTTTATTGGGTATAATGCCGGCAATGGTGCAACGGATTCAGACCATGCCACATTTATAGGAACAAACGCTGGAAAAGATGCCACGGACTCAGATAACTCTGTATTTATAGGAACCGAGGCCGGTAACGGAGCAACCACTGTGTTAGCCGGAAACTTTATAGGTCTTAGAGCCGGAGCCTTAGCTACGAATGCATCGGCATCCAATTTTATAGGTGTCCAAGCGGGTATGTCAGCATCAAATGCATATGCTTCGAATTTTATTGGTAATGACGCCGGTACTAGTGCTACCAATGCAAACAATTCCAATTTCATAGGAAGCGGTTCTGGAGGAGGAGCAACTAGTGCAAACAATTCCAATTTCCTAGGAGCTAGTGCAGGTAATGGTGCTACATTAGCAATTCATTCAAATTTCTTAGGAAATCAAGCAGGGTTATCTGCTACTACAGCCCAATATTCAAATTTCTTAGGACAAACCGCAGGATACCAAGCTACCAGTGCCAATACGTCTAACTTTATAGGCCGTGAGGCAGGATATCAAGCCACTAGTGCAAACAATTCAAATTTCTTAGGAAGAGGCGCGGGATATCAAGCCACTAATTCAAACAATTCCAATTTCCTAGGACAATATGCAGGTCAGAGCGGATCTTCAAATTCAAACTTCTTCGGACAGTTCTCAGGCCAGGCAGCAAGTTCCGCACCATATTCAAACTTTTTTGGTAATCAAGCAGGTAGATATGCCACTAGTGCACAATACTCGAACTTTTTAGGTAGAAATGCCGGTTATTCAGCATCTGCGGCGGCCAATTCAAACTTTTTAGGGTATAATGCTGGATATAATGCACGCACCGCATATGATTCCAATTTCCTAGGCACATCTGCGGGTTACGCTGCTTCCGAATCTTATTATTCAAACTTTATAGGATATAATGCTGGATATGGCGCACCTAATGCATATAATTCCAATTTTATTGGTCAGTCAGCCGGTTACGGATCTAGAAATGCTTATGGAGCAAACTTTATTGGGACCGCCACCGGCCAAGGCGCTATAAACTCCGCATATTCAAATTTAATCGGCTGGTATGCAGGATATAAAGTTACGGGTAATGGTATTGGCCCAAACAATATTATTATTGGTACCAATATTACTTTAGAAAATGATAGAAGTGATTCGATAAATATAGGAGGAATCATATTTGGAACCGGGTCATACAGCGATACATTAGGTAGCCCATTTTCCGGAGCCGTTACTACAGGTAAAATCGGTATTAATAAACCATTACCGCAAGCAACATTCGACGTATCAGGTTCAGTAAATGTAGACACTACCCTAACGGTCAAAGGCCACGCAAACCTTTCAGCTTCATTACAAGTACCTACTGCAATACCTACTACATTGTATAGTGGCAGTTTATATGTAACAGATAATTTTATTTATGTTATGACACCAAGCGGTGTTTGGAAATCTGCATCATTATTCTAATTATGATTAAAAAAATTATAGCAATTTATCCGGGTAGATTTCAGCCTTTCGGCAAACATCATGCCGCAACATTTTTATGGTTACAAAAACAATTTGGAGCTGCTAACACGTATATAGTAACATCTGATAAAGTTGAACTACCAAAGTCGCCGTTAAATTTCAAAGAAAAAAAGGCGATTATTGATATGTACGGATTTGGAAATAAGGTTATTAAAGTAAAAAATCCATATAAAGCCGAAGAGTTATTAGGTAAATATGATCCAGACACTACAGCCGTAGTATTTATGGTAGGTGATAAGGATATGAGTGATGATCCTAGATTTAGAGTGGGAAAACTAAAATCAGGTGCTGATTCATACTTTCAAAAGTATGATAAGAATACGCCTATGATGGGGTATGATAAACATGGTTATTTAATTATAGCGCCGCATATATCATTAAATGTTCCTGGATATGGTGAAATGAGCGGTACTGAAATACGTATAGCGTTAGGCGATATAAAAACTACTCCAGAACAGAAAAAGAAAACCTTCGAAGCAATATTCGGTTGGTATTCAAAAAAATTAGCAGATTACATTATCAACAAATTTACAAACACTATGAGTGAGTCAGCACTAACAAAGAAATGGTGGACACATATATTTCAAGAATCCTTAATTAAGGAAGGCGGAGCGGGGGGACACATGTCTCATCCATTTGATATTCCTACCGTAAAAACGGGCAAAGAACTTGTTAAGGTATTTGAAAAATCAATTGAATATTTACAAAAAGGACCCGCATCGGTTAAAATTGATGGTGTCAATGCTTCTATTAGATTGATCACATTAGACGGTAAAAAGACATTTGTGATGGATAGGGGGTCAAATAAACCATTGGATGTAAAAGGTGTTACAAAGGCAGATCTAGAATCTCGTTTTGGTCCTGGTCATGGTATGATTAAGGTCGGAGGTACTGTACTAGATATTTTCAATGAAGCTATTCCGGATATAACGCCTGCACTGAAAAAGTTAGGTCTGTGGTCAAATCCAAATATAATGTTCAATATTGAATATGTAGCAGGTTCTACAAATGTATTGGCATATAGTAAAAACTTTCTCGCAATACATGGCTTATTGGAAATTACTCAAGTAACCGCTACTAAACGTGCTACAAAAGAAATACCTCATAGTAAGGCAGCAATGCAGGAATTGTTAAATAAATTAGCCCCTACTGCAAATGAGTACGGGTATGAGGTATTAGGTTCTATACCTACTACATTAGATGGTGAACCTGATTTACAAACAGAACTCAACAAAAAGTATGTTGTAAATTATGGCGATAAAAAAGTATCTAAAACCCTGGGACAATGGTTGGCAACTGCTAAAGTACCCAATGTATACATTAAAACAAAAGACGGTAAGTCAATAGCTGCACTATCAAAAGAAGTATTAATGAAAATTTCTTCAGGAACTCCATTAATGGACTTTATAGCAGATCCGGATGATTATCAATATGCAATTGATGGATTTGTTATTTATCTTGCTACGATGAAATTAGGTGATGCTATTCTAGAAAAATTATCATCACCACTCGGACCTGTAGCAGAACACGAAGGAATTGTAATACGAGATCCTAAAATCTATGCTAAGCCATTCAAAATCACCGGTAAGTTTATCTTAGGAGGATTAGCTTCTTCTTTTAGAAAATGATAATTATTACGTATATTACTATATTTATTAAAAAATAAAGTATGGCAAAAAGTAATGCAGACTCAAAGTTACGTAACATTGATGCGGTCAAACAAATGATGGCAGGCACGCACAAATTTCAAACAAAAACAACCGTATCATTTGCGGATATTAAGAAACCTGAGGTAGATAGAAAAGTTGGAGATACTTGGACAGATGAAGAAGGAAATACCTGGGAACAGCGTCAAGGATATAAGATTAAAAAAGGAGTATTTGATCAATTACGTGCCGAATTAAATAGTTTTCCAAATTGTAGAAAGGAGGTATGTACATGTACTTCCCCCGGTCGAGCCGATTATAAGATGCGTGCATATCACGGTATGTGTTTGGATTGTGTTGTTGATATGGAACATGAATTGAAATTAGAGGGTAAGTTTGAGGAGTATGCTAAAAATAAATTGAAACAAAATGCGTTAGCATGGTTACGTGACTCTGAACAAGAAGTTGAAGAATTGAAATTTGCTGTACAGAAAGCTCCTGAATTCGTCACGGTAGATGGCAACGTTAATAAATGGGAACTCGAATATGACCCAGAACATATGGCCGCTTCAATAAACGATCAATTCCAAAAAGTAAAGGAGCAAGTATTTTCTCAATTTCAAATTACAGAGGAAGAATTTGTTAATTTTAAAACTAAAAAAGTGTAATGGTTGGAATTGATACAATTGTTCTCGCGGCATTAATTTCTAGTTTAGTAGGGCCCGTTCTGGTAAAGATAGTAGAGGCAATAATACAGGTTTGGAAAGAAAAATGGAAAAAGACCTCTGACCATGAATCAACAGATCCTTTACAAGATGCTCTAGATAACTCAGAGGTCATAAATAGTTATCTCAATAATCTATTGACTGATTTTGAATTTGATCGTGTATGGGTTTCTATGTTTCATAATGGAGGTCATTTTTATCCTACCGGCAAATCAATACAAAAGTTTAGTATTTTTTATGAAGTAACTAAGCCCGGTATAGCTACTGTACAACAGCAATTTAGTAATACTCCGGTAGGATTATTTGCATCATCCATATCTGAGGTTTATAGAAATGGTAGATTGATGGTTGATATGGAAGATTTTGATATGTACGGTTTAGAAGCCGCGATGGTATCGACAGGAACCAAATCTACATTTTTATTTGCATTGAAAAACTTAGAGGGTAAGTTTTTTGGATTGGTAGGATTTGATTCAGTAACCGAATCTAGAAAATTAACTAGTGCAGAAATGGAAATGTTACAATCACAAATTAATACATTATCAGGTTACATATACGAATATTTACACGTAAAATCAAAATAATATGCCAGATTTAATATCGCAACAATTGGAAAAAGCTTCTGAAGATTTGCGTAAAGCAATTGCTGATCACGCCAAGGCAAATATAAACTTGCAGAAAATGAAATCCAAGTATATAGCCCAGTCCAATCCAGTAACTCAAGAAAAAATGAAAGGAGCGCTGATGACATTGGCAAAACAAGAACGCTTGGCGAAAGCTGCATTAGATAGAGCAGAGGCTACATTTCAAGATATTCTTAAGACTGAACCAGAAGATGTTATTGATTTGTTAGATCATACTATACAAGAACACTATTTACGGTTGTTAATTCGTAAAAAACTACAAGAAGTAGTTAAAAAGAAAAAAAGATAATGAATACTCGAGTAAAGGAGAACACTCTTCATATTGATGAAAATAATTGGACTGAGTTTGAAAAGATAGCCAAGCTTAGTAGAGTGTTGTATGATTCTACTATTTCTCCAAACTTTAAAGGATACACTCAAGTAGAATTTTATTCTAAAAATGATTATGGCAAGATTAAAAATCTACTAAACAAACGTAATATACCTTATAAGGATAGATTTAGTGAATCATTACGCAAATATGTGCGTAACTTAGTTAAAGAGCTGTTATCTAAATAATATTGTTCTGAGCATATATTTATTATTAAATAAAGATATGCCATTAGTAGTAACAACCTTAGAAACGCAGATTAAAAACGCTTTCACCGCTGCGTTTAGTGCAAAAAATAGTACCCCCGAAGCAAGTATAGATTTATTAGCATCGCAATTAGCACTTGCGATCGATACCTATATTAAAAGCGCACAAGTAAATCCTGGCCAAGTAGTAATAGGAACGGGCGGAGGCGTACCTGGTCCGGTAACGGCTGCGACAGTATCACCGGGACAACTATCATAAAAATTAAAAATATGTCTTCAGATAAGTTTAGGGAAATAATCAAACAGGAATACAAAAAATGTTTCCAAGATCCTGTATATTTCATGAAAAAGTATTGCGTGATTCAACATCCGCAAAAAGGTAAAATCAATTTTAATTTATATCCGTATCAGGAAGAATGTTTACGGGACTTCAATACATATGATTACAATATCATACTCAAATCTCGTCAGCTAGGTATTTCTACCTTATGTGCTGCATATTCATTGTGGTATATGACCTTTTATTCAGATAAAAATATAATGGTGTTAGCAACCAAACAAGAGGTAGCAAAAAACCTAGTAACAAAGGTTAGAGTAATGTATGAAAACCTACCAAGCTGGATTAAAGTTATAGCAGTTGAAGATAACAAGTTATCATTAAGATTCAAGAATGGTTCACAAATTAAGGCCACTACTACAAACAGTGATGCCGGTCGTTCTGAAGCATTATCAATGCTAGTTGTGGATGAGTGCGCATTTATCGATAGTATTGATACTGTATGGGCCGCTGCTCAACAAACTCTTGCTACCGGAGGCCGTGCTATATTATTGTCATCACCCAATGGTACAGGAAACTTTTTTCATAAAACATGGGTTGATGCCACTACAAATTCTAAGAGTAGATTTCATCCTATACGATTGCATTGGACGGTACATCCGGAAAGAGATCAAACCTGGAGAACTAAACAAGATGAGTTGTTAGGACCTAGGTTAGCAGCACAGGAGTGCGACGCTGACTTTATTTCATCAGGTGCTACAGTTATTGATGGTGACTTGTTGAAATGGTATGAAGAAACCACTGTAATGGAACCTGTTGAAAAACGTGGCTTTGATGGTAACATTTGGATATGGGAGTATCCCGACTATACTAAAGAATATGTAGTAGCAGCCGACGTAGCTCGTGGTGATGGTAAAGACTATTCAGCATTTCATATTATTGATGTAGAAACATTGACACAGGTTGCATCATATAAAGGACAAATCGGTACAAAGGAATTTGGTTATATGTTAATGGCCATGGCCACTGAATATAATAAGGCATTGTTAGTTGTAGAAAATGCAAACGTTGGCTGGGCCGCACTGCAACCTATTATTGATAGTAATTACGAAAATCTTTTTTATTCTGCAAAAGATTTATCGGTGGTAGATATACATGCACAATTAGCAAAAGGATTAGATTTGCGTGACAAACATACGATGGTGCCCGGATTTAGCACTACCAGTAGAACTAGACCATTACTAATATCTAAATTGGATACTATCTCTAGAGAGCGTACAGTTACCTTGAGATGCCGCAGAACTCTTGAGGAATTAAAGGTATTTATCTGGAAGGGAGATAGAGCAGAAGCTCAAGTAGGGTATAATGATGATCTTGTAATGAGTCTCTGTATCGGGTTATGGATTCGTGATACCGCATTTAGATTGCGGCAACAAGGTATTGAATTAACCAAACGTAGCTTGGATTACATAACAAAAACTAGCACTCCGGCGGTATATTCACCGGGAATGGCAAAACAGACCGGATGGTCTATAAATAACGGGAAAGGTCAACAAGAAGACATTTCTTGGTTATTATGAAATAATTTTATATTTATATGAGTAAATAACATAGAATGGCAGATAAATCACTATACGGTAGATTAAAGCGAATTTTTAGTAACAATGTAGTCGTTCGTCGAATAGGCAAAAATGCACTAGCAGTTGTAGACAACGACAAATTACAATCATCAGGAAATCTTAATGTATCTAGATATATTGACAGATTTACTAGATTGCACGGTGTAAAATCTCAATTATCTACATACAATAACAATTACAATTATTATAGTTCCAAAACGGAATTGTATACAGATTATGAAGTAATGGATATGGACTCCATTATCAATAGTGCATTAGACATTTATGCTGACGAAACGGTAATGAAAGATGAGTTCGGCCAAATTCTGACTATTAAATCTGATGATGAAAGAATTCGTAAAATACTAGATAATCTATTTTTTGATATTCTCAATGTAGATTTCAATTTATGGCCATGGGTTAGAAACATGTGTAAGTACGGTGACTTTTATCTTAAACTAGATATAGAAGAGGAAATTGGAATCGTCAACGTTGTTCCGATGAGCTCATATGAAATGGTGCGTGAAGAAGGTGTAGATCCTAGAAACCCGTATTTGGTGCAATTTACCAATTTCAATTACAAAGGAGTCAAATGGGAAAATTATGAAGTAGCCCATTTTAGATTGTTATCAGATTCTAACTTCTTACCATATGGAAAATCTATATTAGAGGGTGCTAGAAAAGTATGGAAACAATTGACATTGATGGAAGATGCGATGATGATTCATCGTATTATGCGTGCACCGCAAAAAAGAAAATACAAAATTGATATTGGTAACATCCCGCCTAATGAGGTAGATGGTTATATGCAAAAGATCATCAATCAAATGAAGAAGACTCCATTTATTGATGAGAAAACTGGTGATTACAATCTCAAGTTTAACTTGCAAAATATGATCGAAGATTTCTATTTACCAATGCGTGGTGGCCAATCTACTACAGACATAGAAGATATGCCTGGTATGGAATGGACAGGTATTGATGATATAGAATATCTACGTAATAGAATGATGGCGGGTCTTAAGGTGCCTAAGGCATTCTTAGGATATGAAGAAGGCTTGTCAGGTAAGGCTACATTGGCTGCTGAAGATGTTAGATTTGCTCGTACTATTGAACGTATTCAACGTATTGTTATATCAGAATTAACTAAAATTGCTATTGTGCACTTATATGCACAAGGATTTGAAGGAGCTGATATGATAAACTTTGAAATCAGAATGACATCTCCTTCTGCAATCTATGAACAGGAAAAAGTAACTCTATGGAATTCAAAAGTAGATTTGGCCGGTTCTATGATGGAGAAAAAATTATTCCCGCAAGAATTTATTTACAAATATATATTTAATATGACTGATGACCAGGTAACGCAGATGAAAGATGGCTTGGTACAAGATCAAAAACAGACATTTAGATTAGGTAAAATAGCAGAAGAAGGTGAAGATCCCGCAAATCCAGTAGGAAAAGAAAAAGAAGAGGGCGGTGAAGAAGGAGGAGAAGCAGCCGGTGGTGAAGAAAATCCATTCGGAGGTGGCGGTGAGGAAGAAAAAGCTGGTGGAGAAGAGGGTGGTGAAGAAAAAGCCGGAGAAGAAAAAGAAACTACTACAGAAGAGGGATTTGAAAGAAAAAAACCTAAGGTACCAAAGGGAGGATGGCCCGGAGCAGGTAGACCAAAAGAGCCTGTGAAGTATGGTACCAATAGATATGTGCGTGGTAGAGACGTATTAGGTGCTGAAGAACTTAAAAATGCGAGTAGAGATTCAAGAAGAGATATGTCTTCTAGGTTTGAATCCTATGGTTTATCTAAGTTAAAGAAGAAATCTAACGGCATCATCTCTGAAAATAAAAGTTCTGGCTCATTTTTAGATGAAAGTTCTTTATTGGATGGAGATTTGTAATCGTATCCTATATTTATATTAAATTGTACTAATCGATAGTAGTATCATGAAGAAAATTAAACATTCAAAGTTCAAGAATACAGGCATATTGTTTGAGATGCTGGTACGTCAAATCGCAGCAGATACCTTAAACAATAAAAAGTCCAAATCAATTGAATTGATTAAAAAGTATTTCAACAAAAACACAGAACTTTCTAAAGAATTAGACATGTATCAAACCCTGATGAAAGAAAAGTTTGGTACTGAAGAAAAAGCTAATTTATTAGTAGAGGCCGTCGTTACTGCTAGAAAACGATTAAATGAAACTTCACTTAAAAGGCAGAAGTATAATTTGATTCGAGATATTCAAAAACATTATCCCGTAGAGGAATTCTTCAAATCCAATGTACAGGGATATAAAGAGATGGCATCTATCTATAAAATATTTGAATATCAATTAACAGATAATCCGGCTGAACTAATTAAAACCCGTGATTGTCTCATCGAAAACATTGTAACTCCTGAGACAAAAAAGAAAGATGTTGTACAGTTAAAAGAGTTCACTCAGCAAGATAAGGAGATTCGTATGTTATCATACAAGATTTTGGTAGATAAATTCAATCAAAAATACACGGCTCTGGATTCTGCACAAAAGAAAATGTTGCGTGAATATATTACAAATGTAAATAATACAGTATCAATGAAAGCATATATTGATGCTGAGATACCTAAGTTACAGACGGCTATCAAAAAATCTATAACAAGAATTGATGATAAAGTTACAAAGATTAAACTTACCGAAACTGTATCACTATTGGATAAGATTCATGATGCTAAAACGATCAAAGATAGTCATATATTATCAATGTTACGATATTATGAATTAGTAAAAGAATTAAAGAAACTCTAATATGGCAGTAACAATTGACCCGGGATATGGGTATTCAAATACCTATACCAATCAAGCAAGTTCATTATACATAGGATCGGGCGATTCTAGTATATTGGTAACATCTAGTGCACCGTATACTGCGAGCGTCTATGGAGTAACTAATAGTTCAGTATTAGTATCAGGATCCGGAGCAGTGGGTACATTGTATTTAACTAATGGAGGTACTATCAATGTTAATGGATTGACTGCCG
>Ga0129336_10003018_pt1 | contig 10404 bp, 18 predicted proteins | sample CPB6_02_DNA_FD_96878 | JGI IMG/M metagenome (GOLD analysis project Ga0129336, IMG submission 96878) | Freshwater to marine salinity gradient microbial communities from Chesapeake Bay, USA - CPBay_Sum_0.6_0.2_DNA | ecosystem: Environmental > Aquatic > Marine > Coastal | place: USA: Chesapeake...
GCCGTCGCACCAATCGACTTGTCTTCCTCAAGATAGAACGAGGTGTTCTTGTCAATGACCACGAGCGAGGAGTCGGCCGGAACCGAGACCGTGCTCACGATTTGCGTGGCCGTGCCGCCAAGAGCCGCTGCGCTGTAGTAGTTGATCGTGATGTCGGCAGCATTGGTGCCGTCCACGTTCGACACGATCAGCGAATTGATCTTGAAGACCTTGCCGGAACTTGCAGCGTTGCTCACCACGGAGGTGGCGCTGGTAGATGTCAGGTCGACCACGGCGGACTTGCCGTAGATCGACGTGACGTTGACGATATTTGGGTTTGCCACAGCCTATCTCCTTATCCGAACACGAGGGCCACGGCGATGGCCTTGCCCGTTGAAATTCCAGCGCTGCCAAAGCTTAAGTTTCCAGAACCGTCGGTCACAAGCGCTTGACCACTCGTTCCGTCTGCTGCAGGCAGCGTCAGCGTGTAGCTGGCGGAGACAGTGCCCGGGGCCTGGAGCGCAACATACTGACCGCCGGTCGTGTCTTGCAGGCGAAGGTCGCCGGTCGCCGTGATGTCGATCTGACCCGCGGTGACCGCCGTGAATGTCGGGCTATCACCCGTGCCTAGACCCAGCGAAGTCCGAGCCGTAGCTCCGCTTTCAGCAACCCAAGTTGTCCCGTTGCCGACGATGATGTTGCCGTCAGTAACGGCCAGCGCGCCAATGGCAGTCAGCGTCGCCGTCAGAGGCTGGAAGTTGAAGCTGCTCGTCAGATCCACGACGTTGGCACTAGCGCCACCGCCGTCAGCATAGACAATCGCGCCCTTGCCGTTCGCAACAGTGACCGTGGATCCCGAGCCCTGCGAAAGAACCACGCTCTGCCCAGAGCCATTCTTCACAAAGTAGATGTGCTGGGCGTCGTTGGGAGAGATCGTGACAGTGTTGGTTCCGCTGGGTGTGCCGCCAAACACCAGCACACGGTACTGGCCGTCGGACAGCGTACCGTCCGTCGTCGTCAGGGTGTGGGTAGTTCCGGACAGCGTGATCGCGCCAACACCATTGGTGAGACGGTCAAGAATCTGCAGGTTCGTGTTGGTCGTAGTGCCCCACGTACCTGACTGTTCACCGGTGGCGATAAGCTCGATGCCGCCATTTGTCGTATATGTACTTGGCATAGCCGATCCTTACGCTGCGATCTCAGTCCAGACGGTTGCTGCTGAGGGTACAATCTCAGTATATATCGTTCCGGGAGCTGGGACAATCCTGCCCCACACTAGCACAGGTTTTACCAATCCTGTAGCCGAAACACCGGTGACGAAGACGTTGGCATCACAGATCGTAGTGGCCGTGCCAACCTGGCCTGTGCCAGTGACCCCCGTGACCACCACACGCGCTTTGCCGATGACGGTGGCCGTTCCGACCTCGCCCGTCGCCGCAACGCCAGTAACATCAACGGACACCGATTCTTGGACACCGGCTTGTCCGACTTGCCCGACAGCCGCAACGCCAGTGACGTTGACCGTGACCCCAGCGCCTTCTGTAACCGTTACGGTGCCTACTTCTCCTGCGGCCTCCAAGCCTGTTGCAGGGACGTTGGCATCTGCTTCGATAGTTACCGTGCCGACCTGCCCAGTTGCAGCGACACCGGTGACATTGACCGAAACGTTTTCAGTCGTCGTAACCGCAACCGTGCCGACTTCGCCCGTGGCAAAGGCGACAGCAATGCTGCCCTCACCCCAAGCGAGTTCGCCGAACCCCGCTCGGCCCCAGCCGGTAAAGGGGACGACGACATCGGTCATGGCTTAGGCAATCCGGATGACGGCGTTCGACGCATCAGCCGTAGGGAACACGATGGTAAAGTCGCCCGCCGTCGACGTTTTGTTCACGCCGAAGTCCAGAACCACTACAGCCGGGTTGGTGTAAGTATGCGTCGGCGTCGAGTTGTAGATCAGTGCACCACGGGCCGTGATGGTCGCCGAGGTGAACGTCAGGTCCGCGAAATCCGTGAACGCAGTGGTTCCCGAGGTTGTCGGATCGATGCGCGTCAGCGTACCGCCACCGGCCGCATACGAGCCGGAGTCTCCGACCTCATTCGAGGCGGTGTATGCCGTGGTGGCCGCAGTGAACGACGCGTTGTTGTCGTACAGCGCAAGCTTGAACGTGTCACCGCCGGTCAGACGGAAGTCGTGGGCACCCTCAAGCAGCTGCTGCTTGAAGCTCGTTGCCATGAAATTGCCAGTAAAGGCCATATCAGAGTCTCCTTATAAGATCGGCCAGCTGGGGGTGACCCGCATCATTGAGCGCATTATACACGGTTGTGCGGTCACTGCGAACCGCTTGTTTCAGATACAGCTCGATCACCTTTGCGATCTGGCCCTTGAACGCATGAGCCTGTTCGCGCAATGCCGGATGGGCGGTATCGGAAACGGCGACGATTTTCTGTGCCGCCTGTTCTGCGAGCTCTGCGGGGTTGAAACCGCGGTTGCTCGTTGTCAAAACCTCCACAAGGGGAGTGTCCTTGGGTATGTCGAAGAAGCCGACGCTCATTGCTTCGGCCTTATGACTTTACCATAGCGGTACTCGTCGGTCACTTCTTTTGCCTCACCCAGCTGCTTCAGGCCAGCAATGGATTCCTGCAGCCGCTGTCCATACATCTGAGTGACGTCCTGTTCGCCTTTCATGAAAATGGTGGCTTCCAAGAGCGATCCATAGAGCATGGCCATCTCGGCGTTGACGCTGAGCCAGGTCGTGCCGCTATCGGGCCCCGCCGTCAAACTTTCCGGGCGGTAAAAGTAGTGAAGCTCGGCAGTGTAGGCAGCATCCGGGGTGGCGGCCAAGACGAAATAACCGTTGTCGAACTGCGAGTAATAGCGCGGAGCTCCGGTCGTAGTCGGGTCAGGATTGAAGGACTGGACGAAGCTCGGGTCCTTGAACTCGACAAAGAACTTATCGCCGTCGTTGCCCGTCAAACTCAATGAGAACGGTGCCAAGAAATCGCTGGGGCAGGCAAGGTACTGATTTCCTGCAGTTGTGGCAGCCGTTGCGTTCTTACGGAAGAGGCTGAGCTGCACCTGCTTCAAGATTCGCTCTTCTGCCATCCGGATAAACAGCGGGAGGTTGTTCACGAAGGTGGTCTCCGTGTTCTCCGTGTAGTCCTGAATGGCTTGCTTTAGCTGTGCGTATGTAAAGCTCATGTCGTCACCACCGTAACCTGTCCAGCACTACCTATCATACGGGGGCGTTGTAGGTAAGGTGCTTCAACGGTCGGAACCCCCACATACACCTGAAGCGCTTCAGGTTGATCCGGCCGAGGGTTTTTGAGAGCCTGCGGATCCGGACCCGGGCGAGGCGGAAAAAGCTGCGGATGCTTGGGGTCAAATTCGTCAGGACCAACCAGAGCACCCGTCCACTCTTTCTTCATGTCGCGCAGGCGATATCGAAAACCGGAGCGGTCTGAGATGCCGTATGCGTTTTTGTCAGAAGCAAATGCCATCAGACCCTCAGGTAACGAATGCTAGGCTGCAACTTCAGAGGTACTTTTGCCTCGTCCTCGTTTGCAGCCCGCTGGAACTCCTCCTCGTAGATCGCCTTCAGCATCTGCACACGCTCAGGGGCGCGCTTAACTGCAAGGTAGTACGCCAAGCCAGCGACCATGCACGGATAGAAGCGGAACGGAATGCCACTCGTGTTCGTGAGAGTATCAACGTCCTCGATCCGGCGAACATAGTAGTAGACCAGCTGGTCCGTGGAGTTTTCCGGGGTCTGCCACAGGTTGATCACCGGAGCAATCTGGCGGTCAAAGTAGAACTGGGACGGCCGACCTTGATCCGTTTTGTTCGGGAAGTCCAGATAGTCAGAACGGCTGATTCGATCCATCTCGTAATCGGTTCCGCTGCGGCGCAGCACCATGTCCAAGATCTCAACAACGTCGGGTGCAAGCGTATACTGCGCCGTCCCTTGTGTCACCGTTGTCGTACCTTGTGTCACGGTCCAGAGGTTCAACCCACGGTTGGCCCACTCGGCGAACATCAGGTTCATCGAGCGACGAGCCGTCTTGGCGTCGTAGCCCGTCCGCATCTCTTGCCCGATGCGCTCATAGGCCTCTTCAATCGCTTCCGCGACATCGAGGTTGAAGTCTCGTGAACCCGAAGTTGTCATTTCTTCTTCGCCGTTTTGGCCGACTCGCGGAACGCCTTAGCCGTAGGCGCACCCTTGGAACCGGGTTTCCTCATCTTCTCGCCAGAGCCCGCAGCAATGCGCTCGCGTTTGGCGTGAATGTTGGCGTAAAGTCCTGGCTTCTTGGCCATCACTTCATCTTCCCCATAGCCATCTGCTTGCGCGGGCTGCACATGGATTGGTCTTTACCCTTGACCATTCCGCCCTTTTTGTACCCGGCCTTAACCTTGCCGCCCATCTTCATACCTTTGGATTTGCAACCAGCCATCGGAACCTCCGTGATTTGCTTGGCCATATTAGCACGATTCATCGCTCAATTCCCAGAGTTGTTCTTGACGTAGAATCCGACCGCGCCTGCAATGAACAGCAGGATCGCCGTAGTGATAACCTTCACCGCCGTCGTCCACATCGCCTTCTTCGTATCCCGCCAAGATGCAAGCAGGCCTCGCAGCTCGTCAAGGTCTTTCCCGGCCTGTTCGTCATGCAGGCCAATTTCTTCGAGCGCGGCCCTCGCGCCCTTCTTTGCTGCACGGTCCAGCATCGCCTCAAACTCTTCTGGGGTTAGGTTAACGTTGCCCATGTCAGCAGTTCCACGCACGAAGTGACTTGTTGATCCGGCTGTTCGGGTCGTTACGAGTCTTCTCGCTCGTAAGCTTCTTTTTCATCCCCTGCATGCGGGCACAAAAAGAGGACCGACGCGCCTTGTCCTCCTTGGTCTTCGGGTTCGGAGCCGGGGGCTTCAGGTTCATCCCCTGAGCTTTCGCCGAAGCTCGGCCCTTGGCATTGAGGCCGCCTTTCGGATCCTTCCCCTCTTTGCGTTGCCAGGCTGGTGTTTTAGCCATTAGAGGGGTCCTCCGTTCTTAACAAGGATCATATCGTACGCCGCAGTCACCAGCGCGTTGTTGGACCGAACGGTCACCCGTACGTCGATGTCCGTTTTTTCAGGAAGAGCAAACGGGCAGGTGAAGGCATAGTGGTACTCTGAGCTTGCCACCTCAAAGGTGTGTCCGATCAAGAAGCGGTCCCCAAAAAGCCGATAGTAAAATGTCCCGGTGGCGTCCGCACCATTTTGAATGGTCATTGCACCTTGTGTTAGATACGCCGTGTATCCAGCGGGAACAGTGTAGGTTCCTTTAAGCGACTGACCGACGCCTGCAACAATGCGGCCAACGGTCGTCGCACCTTTGAGAACATCGATCTGACCAGTGTTAGCGGACGTTCCATTCATGCGCACCAAATCGATACGTTTGAAGACCGTCGATGACGTGTTCCCGGTAGGGTTTGTAAGAGTGATCGTCGTGCTGACAGGTTTATAATCAGCATCCAAGCCGCTGATGATGACGTTTTTGTTCGCGTCTCCAGCATCCGCACGGCTTACTGTAACAGTGCCTGCGGTGTCCCAAGCGCTCCAAGGGTAGGTTGTATCGTTAACATCCCAAACAGTGCCTGTCGTATTTTGAGACATCGCTGGAACCCGGCCCTGACGGTGCCGGAAAACATGGCCCGGGATTTGACCCCGGGCCACCTGAAGCTCAAATGGCTCAGTGGTGCCGACCTGCGAGATCGATCTGATGTCGTAGACCGGCATCGCCCACCTCAGTTGTACATTGCGGTGAAGCTGGAGAACACAGTTGTTCCAGCCGTGTACGGGAGATAGATACCGCTATCGTACATGATCCCCTCGTCGGGGATGATGACGTCACGGTCAGTGTTAGCCGAAGCAATGGTGGCAATTTGCAGGTGAGCCGTGCCGATTGCGCTACCGTTACGGAACGACAGCAAACCAGCCGTGCCTGAGTGAATCAGGAAGACCCCGCGCAAGCGCGCGCGACCCGCGTAGATCACATCGATGGCACTGTTCGACATACCAACAGTAATGGCACCAGCGGTGTCATCATCAACCGTAACTTGAGTTACCGTTCGGAAGTACAGCGTACCGGTCACCGTGGTCGCCGGACCTGCGATTGTTTCCGTCTGCACATTTCCGTTCACGTCGGTACCCGTCACCGTAAAGGTGCGGGCACTGTCGTCAGAGGCAGAAGCAATCGTGATCAAGCGTGCCGCAGTAAACGTCGCCACACCACCAGATGCCAGCGCGCCGTTGATGGTGAGGTTCTGCTCACCACCAGCAGCCGGAGTTTGCGATTGGCAGACCCCATCGGCGTCAGCAGCTGTGGTATCAGCCGCGATGTATTTGGCCTTTACGTCAGAGCCAGCCATATCTGACCTCCTTACTGGTCAGCGAAGGCGGGAGCAGTAGCGCCAGTCACAGAACCCCAAACCTGCCAGTTGGTGCCATCCTTGGCCACAACATTGATGACCGCCGATGCCGGAACATTGACCTGCAGCTTGCTGTTGGAGTTACCATCCGAGAACACCACCGAAGCAGCACCATCATCGGTGTCGTTGAAGGCAACGTTGCCGATGAAGAAGTTGGTATTGGAGCCAGTGTTCACGATGAAGTCCGTACCGTCCGCCGCGCCGCCGCCATAGACGAAGGTAAAGGTCGCACCGGCTACCGGAGCAGGCAGCGTATAGGTGTTGTCCTGCGTGCCGTTCGGAACGATCAGGATGCGGCCGCTATGGGTGGCATTGGTCAGCGAGACGTTGCCGTCAGCAAGGGCGACCGGGGCACCGCCATAGGTGGAGATCTCAGTGATCGCGCCGGTGGTTTCGTTTTTGACGACCGACTTAAAGCCGTTGCCGGATTCTACCGGCCCGGAGAAGAATGTTTTAGCCATGGTAAGGCCTCCTTTAGTGGGGTGTACTTGAGCGCAAGCTTGCGGACATTGCTTGTGTCCGCGCCCACGACACGCCCGCGCTCAGCGTATGACATGTGTGGATTATTCACGATAAACCGAACTTTTGCAACGAAAGCCGGATCGTCGTGGTGTCTTTTCAGTTGAGCCTTTGAAAGACTCTTTCGATAGCGGTTCGTCACATGTTCCCGACGTCCGCGCTTTGCCAAGCTAATCTGGTGCTTGGTCTCGTCCGTATGAAAACGGCCCCGCATTGGGACCTTGGCATAGTCCGCAATGTTGTAGGCCAGTGGTTCATCGAAGTACGCGTCCCCCTGCAAAAAAGCGTTTTCGATCAAGTCGAGATCCGAGGGGTCCTCACACAAAACCTCAAGCCCCCAAACAAACGCACTCTCGCCGTGTCTGTCGTAGGAACGCTGTAGATGTGTGTTGGTGTGCTTGCCGAGACGGAGCAGACGGAAATGCTCTTGCACCCGTTTCTTCACACGGAGAGATTGACCAACATACGCCTTATTGGACACCGTGTTAACGATCCGATAGATCCCAGTGTAATCCTCTGCGTATGGCATCATCAACTCCTTTGGGCCAACTCTACAGCAATATCGGACAAACGGAAAGACAAAATAAAGCCCCCGCCGAAGCGGAGGCTTTATCTGGCCTAAGCCATTGTTTTATCAGGCTGCGCCCGAAGTACCGAACACGCAACGCGGGTCAGAAAATCCGAAGCTGTAACGTTCACGCGCTTTAAAACGCATGTTCCCGGTGTCAAAGTCAGCTTCCATGCCGGTCGAGAGCGGGGTGCGCTCGAAGTGGATGAAGCCGCGCGGCGCGTCCGTCTTGATGAAGAAGGCGTCCGGGTCGGTCAGGAAGTCGTTGACGACATAACCTTCCGGCAGCATGCCCATCGAACGGATGGCGTTCACGTCGTTGTCGGCAGTGCCAACGCGGAGGTTCGAAACCATCAGACGCTCAGCCACAAACTGCAGCTGGCGCGGAACAATGAGCTTCATGCCGCGGAGAGCAACCTTCAAACCACGCTCGTCCACGAAACCAGCAATCGAGATGAGAGCATCTTCGAGTGAGGTTTCGTTCAGGTCGGCATCGGTCGTCGGCTTGTTCGAGAACGTGCTGCCGTTGGTCAGCGGATGGTTCGTGGCGCAGAGAGCCACGCCGTCGCCACCAGCCGAAGCACCGCCGCTGAACGCGTTGTTCAGAACGGCAGCAGCTTTGACCTGCTTGGTGTGAGCCATCGAACGGGCGAGGGCACGGGTGTAACGGCTGCCGAGGCGGTCGTACAGGTTGTCCTCGATGGCTTCCTCGGTCAGAGAGAAGGCCAGCGCGATGGTCTCGTGGTTATACCGAGCGGTGTATGCTTCGTTCGCCTCATCAAAGTTGATGGCCGAACCTTCCGATTTGATCGGTGCCGCGCCGAAGCCCGACAGCATCACTTCCTCTTCGAATGCGCGATCCGAAGACTCGGTGGTGTAGATTTCAGCATGCTGGTTTTCATACCGAGCATACTCCATGCCGAAGAGGGCGTTAAGACCCGGCTCCAGTTCTTTCGCAAGTTGTGCGCGAGAGATAGCCATATTTCAGCCCTCCTTAGACGCCGGTCGTCGAAACAGTGCCACCAGCAATAGCGCCATTCGGCGAATTGAAGTGGTTGTTCAGGCGAACGATTACAGGGATACCAGCAGCGCTGAAGTCCGAGTTCTCAGGATCCTCTTGGATACCCATGATACGGAGGTTCAGGGTGTTGGTGGTGTTGATGGTCTGCACATCGAGCGTAGCCGACGAGATACCAGAAACGGTCGAGCCCGAGGTGGCGAGCGCAAAGTTCGCGTTGGCGAACACTGCGGCGCGCAGCTCTGCTTCGGTGTCCCACGACGAGTTGACGTTGGACGTAGCGATCACGAACAGCTGTGACGGGTCGTCATAGACGAACGCCTTCACCGGGAAGTCCGAATCCGCGCCCGAGCCGGGCCAGTAGTTCGAGTAGACCTTTTTACCGGTCGTCGAGGAAACGTACTCACAACCCCAGAACACGCCCACCAGACCAACCGTGCCACCAGTTGCTGCACCAACGATGTCGATGACACCGGTGTTCAGCGGGATGACGGGCGAACCCTGATAGATCGCATTCGTATTGTTGTAGGCAATACGGTACTCAGACGCGCCGGTGCTGTTTGCCGACTGACCCATCTTCGCGATGGGACGCAGGCCGAATGCGCCATTGATATTGGCCATTTTCAGCTCCTTTAGCTTTCAGTTAGTCGGTGGATCCACGTCCACCGAACGAGACACGACTTTGCCGGTTCTGATGAATCGGCATAGAAGGATGCGACTCCTTCATGAGGTCCTGATCGACAGCCTGCATCTGTTCGCGGGTCCGGTTCCCGTAATACGCGGCTCTTTCACGAGCAGTTTCGATAGGGATGCGGCACAGCATCAAGCCACCCTGACCAATCACACCAGCGTATTTACCATCGTCGATGACGGGGGCGTGATAGTCCGGATATTCGTCGGCGCGGACGGGTTCCCATCCTTCACGCAGCTTGGAGAAGACGTTCGTCTTATCCTCTTCGCCACGCATAGCGACTCGAATCCAGCGATGCACATAGCCTTCGGGTGCTTTCGGAGAATCCAGGCGGCTGGGCGGTGCCCAAGGTTTACGGCGCGTGGTTGCTTCACGCGTTTCAGAAGACCGGGGTGTACGAGCGTTGTCAGTCATCAGATCAATCCTTCACGTATTTAGCGTATTCTTCCAGCGGAACATTCAGCTTTTTCGCAATGGCGATCTGCGACGGTGATAGCTTCACGGTCCTGCGCCCCTGTTTTGTGCTGCGGGATGCTGAAGAGCCAGCGGGTGCGACCTGACTATTCCCCGATTTTTTGGCCACCTGGAACTTGTGCGGAAACTCCGAACGCATCCGGCGATCAATCTCACTATAGTACTCATCGGTCTGTGGGTCAAAGCCTTCTTCCTCAACCAACTTGCGATGAACACCAAACGCAGCATAAGTCATGACCTCGTCCTGACCAAACCACGTGTTCTTTTCCGCCCAAGACTGGGCCTTTGGGTCAACCTTAGGTGGTTGTTGCACCTGCTGTGGTTGAACATATTGCTGCGGTTGCACCTGCTGCGGTTGGGTTTGCACCCGTTCCTGCGCGCGAGCCTTGGCCAGATTGTAGCGGTCCTGATCAGATGTCGCGCGGGCGAGAGCCTCTTGCGCGGCGATCATCTTATCCGTGTCGCCAGAATCGTACGCATCCTTGTAGTTGCGCCGAGCTGTAGCGATCTGTGCCTCGATACGAGCGCCATACTCGTTGAGGTATCCGCTATCGAGTTGCTTTAGACGAGCTTCGAGCTGTTGCTTCTCGGACAAGAGCTGCTGAGCAACACGGACTGCCTCTTGGCGATCCCGCTCCTCTTTGCGATACTTTTCCGTCAGACGAGCAATGCGCTTCTGCACACCCTTGCTGTAGCC
>Ga0129336_10003019_pt1 | contig 10403 bp, 9 predicted proteins | sample CPB6_02_DNA_FD_96878 | JGI IMG/M metagenome (GOLD analysis project Ga0129336, IMG submission 96878) | Freshwater to marine salinity gradient microbial communities from Chesapeake Bay, USA - CPBay_Sum_0.6_0.2_DNA | ecosystem: Environmental > Aquatic > Marine > Coastal | place: USA: Chesapeake Bay...
CTCGGCCTCGACTGCGGTTTCGCCGTCGACGCTGGCACGCACCTTGTACTTGTAGATGCCGGCTTTGGCGCGCTCCACCGACGCTTCCAGCACCAGCTGGTCGCCCGGCTCCACCACGCGCTTGAAACGCGCGCCGTCGATGCCCACGAAGTACACCACGGTGTTGTCGTCGGGCTGCTCGCCCATCGACTCGAAGCTCAGTAGCGCCGCGGTCTGCGCCAGCGCCTCGAGCATCATCACCCCGGGCATCACCGGGCGGTGCGGAAAGTGGCCGGTGAAGAAGGGCTCGTTGATGGTGACGTTCTTGATCGCCTTGATGCGCACATGCCGCTCGATCTCGAGCACCCGGTCCACCAGCAGGATCGGGTAGCGGTGCGGCAGCAGCTTGAGGATGCGGTGGATGTCGATGGCCGGGGCGCTCATGGAATCTTCTTCTCGAGGGCACGCAGCCGCTCGCGCAGCTGGTGCAGGTTCCGCAGGGTGGCGGCGTTCTTTTCCCAGGCGCTATTGTCATCGAAGGGAAACAGGCCGCTGTACTGCCCCGGCTTGAGGATGGAGCGGGTCACCACCGTGGCCGCGGTGATGTGCACGTGGTCCACCAGCTCCAGGTGACCGAGGATGATGGCGCCGCCGCCCACGGTGCAATGCCGGCCGATCTTCGCAGAGCCGGCAATGCCCACGCAGCCGGCCATGGCCGAGTGTGCGCCGATGTGCACGTTGTGGCCGACCTGGATCAGGTTGTCGAGCTTCACGCCGTCTTCGATCACGGTGTCGCCCAGCGCGCCGCGGTCCACGCAGGTGTTGGCGCCCAGCTCCACATCGTTGCCGATGCGCACCGCGCCCAGCTGCTCGATCTTCTCCCAGCGGCCCTCGGTCGGCGCAAAGCCGAAGCCATCGGCGCCGATCACCACGCCGCTGTGCAGGATGCAGCGCTCGCCGATCACGCAGCGCTCGCCGACCGTGACCCTGGGCTTGAGCACCGTGTCCGCGCCGATGACGGCACCGCGCTCGACCACGCACAGCGCACCGATGCGCGCACTGGGGTGCACCTGTGCCTGCGCATCGACCACTGCACTTGGGTGGATGCGCGGCACGGCGGCCAAACCGCCGGCGGCATCGAGCCGCTCGCGCCAGAGCTGTGTGGCACGCGCAAAGTACAGGTACGGATCAGGGGTGACGATGCAGGCACCGCGCGCCGCGGCCACCTCACGCATCGCCGGCGAGACGATCACGCAGCCGGCTGCCGTGGCTTCCAGCTGCGCGCGGTAGCGCGGCTGGCTCAGGAAGCTCAGCGCATCTTCACCGGCCGACTCCAGCGGTGCGATGCGGCGGATCACGGTGCCGCCCTCGCCCACCAAGTCGCCACCGAGCCGGCCGACCAGTTCGGCCAGCGTGAGGGAAACGTCGGTCGGGGAATGCGGTGCCGGCATCGGTGCGTCTGAATCCATTGACCCGACCGGCTGCAAGGGAGGATGGCGCCAGCGCTGTGATTGCAGCCGTGCGCCTGCGCGTCAGCGCGCGGCGTTCAGCGCACGGATCACCTTGTCGGTGATGTCGTGCTTCGGGTTGATGTAGACCGCTTCCTGGATGACCAGGTCGTACTTCTCGGCCTCGGCCACCTGGCGTACCACGCGGTTGGCTCGCTCGAGCACCTGCTGCAGTTCCTCGTTCTTGCGCGCGGCCAGGTCTTCCTGGAATTCGCGGCGCTTGCGCTCCAGGTCGCGGTTCTGGTCGATCAGCTGCTTCTGGCGCGTCTGGCGCTGGCTTTCGGACAGCGTGGGCGCCTCGCGCTCGAAGCGCTCGGTGGTGGTGCGCAGCGTGTTGGCCAGGTCGTTGATGTCTTTCTCGCGCTTGGAGAACTCCTGCTCGAGCTTGGTTTGCGCCGCCTTGGCGGTGTTGGCCTCGCGGAAGATGCGGTCGGTGTTCACGAAGCCGACGCGGAAGTCCTCGGCCAGCGCGGGCAGCGCCAGGGACGACGCGGCCACACAGGAAGCCACCAGGAGTTGTCGAAGCGTCTGGATCATGGGGTCAGAAGGAAGAACCGATCTGGAATTGCAGGCGCTGGATTCTATCCCCCGGGAACTTGCGCACCGGTTGGGCGATGGCCAGGCGCAGCGGGCCCAGCGGAGAAATCCAGCTCACGCCGACGCCGGCCGATGCACGCAGCTGGCCAAAGTCGATCTTCTCGGCCTCGCCGAACACGTTGCCCACATCGACAAAGCCGAACATGCGCAGCGTGCGGTCGTTGCCGGCCCCGGGGAACGGCGCGATCACCTCGGCATTGAGCACCGCCTTGCGCGGGCCGCCAATGCTCGAGCCGGTCACGTCACGCGGGCCCAGCGTGCCCTGCTCGAAACCGCGCACCGAGCCCAGGCCACCGGCGTAGAAGTTCTTGAACACCGGAAACGGCCGCCCGCTCAAGCCCTTGCCCCAGCCGGCCTCGGCGTTGAAGGCCAGGGTGAACTGGCGGCTCAGCGGCACATACTGCTGGAACTGGTAGTTGGCACGCAGGTAGGTGGCATCTGCGGCGGCGCCCCACTCACCCTGCACCCGCTGCAGCCGCCCGCGCGTGGGCGCCAGCGCGCTGTCGCGGTCATCGCGCGCCCAGCCCACCGAGATCGGCGTGGCGTAGCTGATGTAGCCAAAGCGGTCGGCGTAGGTCAGGTAGGTGGCCGGGATGTTGGTGCCCGGCTTGATCTGGATGCGCTCCAGGCCGCCCCCGAAGAACACCGTGTCCACCTCGGTGAAGGGCACGCCAAAGCGCAGGCTCGCGCCGCTGGTGATGAGCTCGTAGTTGCCGCCCTGGTCGTTGTAGGGCCGCGAGCTGCGGTGGTACAGGTCCACCGTGCGCGAGATGCCGTCCTGGGTGAAGTACGGGTCGACGGTGGTGAACACCAGCGTGCGGTTGAACTTGCTGGTGTTGACCTCCACGCCGAGGTAGTTTCCCGAGCCAAAGGCGTTTTCCTGCTTGATGCCGAAGTTCAGCGCCAGCTTCTCGGCGCTGGAGAAGCCCGCCCCCAGTTGCAGGCTGCCGGTGGGCTTTTCTGCCACCGTCACCACCAGGTCCACCTGGTCGGGCGAGCCGGCCACTTCGCTGGTCTCGACGTTGACTTCCTTGAAGAAGCCCAGGCGGTCGACGCGGTCGCGCGAGCGCTTGATGCGCTCGGCGTCGTACCAGGCCGCCTCGAACTGGCGGAACTCGCGCCGGATCACCTCGTCGCGGGTGCGCGAATTGCCGGTGACCTGGATGCGGCGCACATACACACGGCGCGAGGGCTCGGCCTGCAGCACCAGCGTCACGCGATTGGTGGCCCGATCGACCTCGGGGCGCGATTCAATCTGCGCAAATGCATAGCCGAGGGTGCCGAACAGGTCCTGGAAGGCCTTGGTGGTCTCGGCCACCTGCTCGGCGTTGTAGGCCTCGCCCGGACGGATCTTCACCCGCGCCTTGAACTCGTCGTCCTTGCCGAGGTAGTTGCCCTCGAGCTTCACCGACGACACCGCGAAGCGCGCGCCTTCGGTGATGTTGATGGTGACGGTGATGTCCTGCTTGTCCGGCGAGATCGCCACCTGGGTCGAGTCGATGCGGAACTCGAGGAAGCCGCGGGTCAGGTAGTACGAGCGCAGCGCCTCCAGGTCGGCATTGAGCTTGGCGCGCGAATAGCGGTCGGACTTGGTGTACCAGCTCAGCCAGCCGCCGGTGTCGAGCTCGAACTGGCCGCGCAGAGTGGATTCGGAGAACGCGCGGGCGCCGACGATGCGGATCTCGCGGATGCGCGCCGGGCCGCCTTCGACCACGCTGAAGCTCAGGTTGACGCGGTTGCGCTCGATCGGGGTGACGGTGGTGACCACCTCCACGCCGTACAGGCTGCGGTTGATGTACTGGCGCTTGAGCTCCTGCTCGGCGCGGTCGGCCAGCGCCTGGTCGAACGGACGACCCTCGACGATGCCGATCTCGCGCAGCGCCTTCTTCAGCGAGTCCTTGTCAAACTCGCGCGTGCCGGTGAAGTCCACATTGGCCACCGTGGGCCGCTCTTCGACGATCACCACCAGCACGTTGCCGTCGACCTCGATGCGCACGTCCTTGAACAGGCCCAGCGAAAACAGCGCACGGATCGACGCCGAGCCGCTGTCGTCGGTATAGGTGTCGCCGATGCGCACCGGCAGCGACGCGAACACCGTGCCCGGCTCGACCCGCTGCAGGCCCTCGATGCGGATGTCGCGCACCACGAATGGCGCCGCCCAGGCAGACGACACCATGCAGGCAGCAGCCAGCCACAGGGCCGCATGGCGGCGCAGTCGCGATCGACGGGGAGCAGGATTCATGGAGCAGTTACCGGGCGGGGTTGGAGGGAGAAGTCAGCCCAGAAGTCGAGTGACGTCATTGAACAGGGCGATCGACATCATCAGCAGCAGGATCGCCACGCCGCCGCGCTGCAGCCGATCCATCCAGGCATCGGACAGCGGCTTGCCGCGCACTGCCTCGTAAAAATAATACATCAGGTGCCCTCCGTCGAGGACGGGCAGCGGCAGCAGGTTCAGCACGCCCAGGCTCACGCTGATGAGCGCGAGGAAGCCGAGGTACTGCACCAGCCCGAGGCTCGCAGACTTGCCGGCGTAGTCGGCAATCGTCAGCGGCCCGCTCAGGTTCTTGATCGAGGCCTCGCCCACCAGCATGCGCCCCAGCATGCGAAGGGTCAGCACGGACACGTCCCAGGTGCGCTCCACACCGAGCCACAGGCCATCGAGCAGGTCGTGCTGCACCTCCACCATGGCCGGGGCGCTGCCAACGTAGGCACCGATGCGGCCCACCGAGCGCTCGCCCTCGCTGCGCCGCTGCGGCGTGACCTGCAGCGACACGCGCTGGCCGTCGCGCTCGATCAGCCAGGCCTGCTCGCGCGGCTCGCCTTGCGCGCCCGAGGCGCGGATACGCTCGCGCAGCTGCATGCCGTCAACGATCGGCGTGCCGTCCACCGACAGCACCAGGTCGCCCTGGCGCAAGCCGGCCTGCGCCGCAGCACCCTGCGGTGACACCTCGCCGATCTGCGGCCGCGTCCATGGGGCGGCAATGCCGATGCGGCGCAGCAGCGCGGCATCTGCCTCGCGCACATCAAGTTCTGACAGCGCCAGGCGCAGTTCGCGGGTGCGGCCGCCGGCGCCTTCGGAGACCAGCAGCAGCAGGTCGTCGCCCTCGAGTGCTGCGCGGGTGAGCTGCCAGCGCAGGTCTTCGAACGAACGCACCGACCCCGGCACGGCCGCCGGTGCGCCGCCGCCCTGCGTGGCAGCCGCATCGGCGGCCGGTGCGGTCAGCACGCCCAGCACTCGCTCGCCGCCCTTGAGGCCGGCGCGCTCGGCAAGCGACCCCGCCACCGGGCTGGCCAGCACCGCCTCGGGCTCCTGGGTGCCGTACCAGTGCACGCCGGCGTACAGCAGCACCGCCAGCAGCAGGTTGGCTGCCGGCCCGGCGGCCACGATGGCGGCACGCTGGCGCAGCGGCTTGTGGTTGAAGGCGCGGTCGCGCTCGGCCGGATCGACCGGCGCCTCGCGCTCGTCGAGCATGCGCACGTAGCCGCCAAGCGGAAAGGCGCAAATCACGAATTCGGTGTCCTGGCCCGGCCGCGGGCGCCGCGCCTTCCAGCGAAACAGCACCTTGCCGAAGCCGACCGCAAAGCGCAGCACGCGCACATCGCAGGCCACGGCCACGCGGTAGTGGCCGTACTCATGCACCGCAATCAGCAGCCCGAGGGCCACGAGAAAGGCGACAACGGTCAGCATGGCTTCGGGAACGTGGTCAGCAGGCTCATGCCGCCGATGTTGCCATGGACGCGCTGCACTGCTGCGCCACCCGCCGCGCCTGGGCATCGAGCGCCAGCAAATCGTCCAGCGAACGCGGCTCGGGCGGCGGCAGCGCCTGCAGCGTCGCCAGGTTCACTGCATGGATCTGGTCGAAGCGGATGCGCCGCTCGAGGAACGCGGCCACGGCCACCTCGTTGGCGGCATTGAGCACCGCGGTGGTGCCGGGCGCCGCGCGCAGCGCATCCCAGGCCAGCTGCAGCCCCGGAAAGCGGGCGCGGTGGTCGCCGCTGTCGAACGACTCGAACTGCATCGCCGCCAGGCGGCTGAAGTCCAGCGCCGCCGCACCCGACTCGATGCGCTCGGGCCACGACAGGCCATAGGCAATCGGCCCGCGCATGTCGGGCGTGCCCAGCTGCGCCACCACCGACGCATCGCGGTACTGCACCATCGAATGGATCACGCTTTGCGGATGGATCACCACGTCGATGCGCTCCGGCGGCAGACCAAACAGGTAGCGTGCCTCGATCACCTCGAGCGCCTTGTTCATCATGGTGGCGGAGTCCACCGAAATCTTGCGGCCCATCACCCAGTTGGGGTGCGCCACCGCTTCTTCGGGTGTGACCTCGCGCAGCGTGGCGACCGCGCGGGTACGAAACGGCCCGCCCGATGCGGTGAGGATGATCTTCTCGACCCGCGCATCCCAGGTGGACGGGTCGTGCGGCAGCGACTGGAACACCGCCGAATGCTCGCTGTCGATCGGCAGCAGCGTGGCGCCACCCTGGCGTACCGCATCGAGGAAGAGGCCGGCGCCCACCACCAGCGCTTCCTTGTTGGCCAGCATCAGCCGCTTGCCGGCACGCGCGGCCGCCATGCACGACGACAGCCCCGCGGCGCCGACGATGGCCGCCATCACTGCATCGGTGTCCGGATGGGCCGCCACCTCATCCAGCGCTGCGGCGCCCGACAGCACCTCGGTGGCAAGGCCGGCGGTGCGCAGACGCTCCCGCAGTTCGCGGGCACGGGCCTCGTCGGTCATCACCGCATAGCGCGGGCGGTGCACCACGCACTGCGCGAACAGCGGATCGACCCGCGTGGCGGCGCTCAGCGCGAACACCTCAAAGCGGCCGGGGTGACGCGCCATCACATCCAGCGTGTTGACGCCGATCGAACCGGTGGAGCCAAGGACAGTGACGCGCAGGGTCATGAGAACAGGTGCACAAAAAGCAGGGCCATCGGAAGCGTGGGCAGCAACGCGTCGATGCGGTCGAGCACGCCGCCGTGGCCGGGCAGCAGGCCGCTGGAATCCTTGACGCCGGCGCTGCGCTTGACCAGCGACTCCACCAGGTCGCCGGCCACGCTCATCGCGGTCAGCAACGTCAGGGCCACGAGCATGAGCCACCAGCCCGACTGCGCGAGCTGGCCATACAGGCTCAGGTGGCTGGGCTGCCAGCGCGGCTCGAAAATGGCCCACAAGGCGCCGAGCGCCAGCACACCGAGCCAGCCACCCCAGGCGCCTTCCCAGCTCTTGCCCGGGCTGATTGAGGGCGCCAGCCGGGTGCGGGTGAAGCGCAGGCCGAAGGCGCGGCCGGCAAAGTAGGCGGCAATGTCGGCAGCCCACACCAGCGTCAGCACCGACAGCAGCACATTGATGCCCAGCACCCGCGCCTGCGCCACCGCCAGCCAGGTAAGCCACAGCGCGAGCACGCCACCGGCCCAGCGCCAGGCCAGCGGCAGCGTGGACCAGCCCTGCGGCCCGCGCCGCAGCAGCAGCGTGACGGCGGCCACCCACAGCACCGCGGCGAGCGCCCACAGGGGCGTGAGGCGCTGCCCCAGCCAGCCCGCAGCCCAGGCACCCGCACACAGGGCCACGCACAGCGCGGCCGTGGCCAGCGCAGCAGCGCCGGGCAGTTGATTGAGGCGCGCCCACTCCCACGCCGCAGCGGCCACCAGCAGCAGCGCCACCGCCGCAAACGGGGCCGGGTCGGGGTAGAACAGCGCGGGCAGCAGGACGGCCAGCAGGGCCAGGGCGGTGATGACGCGCTGTTTGAGCATGAGCGCTCAGGCGAACTTCTGCCGCGGCGGCTCGGGCACGGCCTGCACCGCAACGGCCAGCCGCGAGGGCGTGGCGCGCTCGGCGTCCTGGTCGGACACCCGGCCAAAGCGGCGCTCGCGCCGGGCGTACTCGGCCAGCGCCGCATCCATCGCCGCCACATCGAAATCGGGCCACAGCCGCTCGCTGAAGTACAGCTCGGTGTAGGCCGACTGCCACAGCACGAAGTTGCTCAGCCGCATCTCGCCGCCGGTGCGAATCAGCAAGTCCGGGTCTCCGACATGGGCCAGCGCAGTGGCCGCATGCAGCGACGCCTCGGTGATCGGCTCGCCGCGCGCGGCCAGCCGGGCAGCGGCCTGTGCGATGTCCCAGCGGCCGCCATAGTTGAAGCAGATGTTGAACACCAGCCGGTCGTTGTGCGCGGTCTGCGCCTCGGCCTGCGCCAGCGAGGCCTGCAAGCGCTCGCCCAGCACGCTGCGGTCGCCCACGAAGTGGATGCGAACGCCCTCGGCCACCAGCGGCGGGATCTCGCGCGCGATGGCGAGCACCAGCAAGTCCATCAGGCCCGACACCTCTTCGGCGGGCCGGTTCCAGTTCTCGGAAGAAAACGCGAACACCGTGAGCACGCGCACGCCGCGCTCACCGCAGTAGCGCACACAGGTGCGCAGCGCATCCACGCCCTTCTTGTGGCCGGCAATGCGCGGCAGGAAGCGCTGGGTGGCCCAGCGCCCGTTGCCATCCATCACGATGGCCACATGGTGAGGCAAGGTGGCCGGCTGCATCGCGACGGTGGGCGGGTCAGACCGCCATGATCTCCTGCTCCTTGGACGCCACCATCTGGTCGATTTCGGCGATGTGCCGGTCGGTCACCTTCTGGATGTCGCCCTCGGCGCGCTTCTGGTCGTCTTCGGAGGCCTGCTTGTCCTTCACCAGCTTCTTGACCGCCTCGTTGGCATCGCGGCGCAGGTTGCGGATCGCGATCTTCGCGTTCTCGCCCTCGTGGCGCACCAGCTTGGTCATCTCCTTGCGGCGCTCTTCGCTCATCGGCGGCATCGGCACGCGGATCAGGTCGCCCATCGAGGCCGGGTTCAGCCCGAGGTCGCTCTCGCGGATGGCCTTCTCGATCTTCGCTCCCATGCCCTTTTCCCAGGGCTGCACGCTGATCGTGCGCGCATCGAGCAGCGACACGTTGGCCACCTGGCTGATCGGCATCATCGAGCCGTAGTAGTCGACCTGCACCGTGTCGAGCAGCGCCGGGTTGGCGCGGCCGGTGCGGATCTTGGTCAGGTTGTTCTTGAACGCGGCGATGGACTGGTCCATCTTGCCTTCGGTCGTCTTCTTGATGTCGGCGATGGTCATGCAGGTCTCCGGAATGCGGTGGCTCAGGCGTACACCAGCGTGCCCTCGTCTTCGCCCATCACCACGCGCTTGAGCGCGCCGGGCTTGAAGATCGAGAACACCTTGATCGGGAGCTTCTGGTCGCGGCACAGCGCGAACGCGGTGGCATCCATGATGCCGAGGTTGCGCGAGATGGCGTCGTCAAAGCTCAGCGTGGCGTAGCGGGTGGCCTTGGGGTCCTTCTTGGGGTCGGCGGTGTAGACGCCGTCGACCTTGGTGGCCTTGAGCACGATCTCGGCACCGATTTCGGCGCCGCGCAGCGCCGCAGCGGTGTCGGTGGTGAAGAAGGGGTTGCCGGTGCCGGCGGCAAACACCACCACCTTGCCTTCTTCGAGGTACTGCAGCGCCTTGGGGCGCACATAGGGCTCGACCACCTGCTCGATGCCGATGGCCGACATCACGCGGGCGGTCAGGCCCTGCTTGTTCATCGTGTCGGCCAGGGCCAGCGCGTTCATCACCGTGGCCAGCATGCCCATGTAGTCGGCCGTCGCGCGGTCCATGCCGACCGAGCCGCCGGCCACGCCGCGGAAGATGTTGCCCCCGCCGATGACCACCGCGACCTGCACCCCCAGGCCCACCACCTCGGCCACCTCTTCAACGATGCGCACGATGGTGGCGCGGTTGATGCCGAAGGCGTCGTCGCCCATGAGCGCTTCGCCCGACAGCTTCAGAAGGATGCGCTGGTGGGCAGGCTGGGGCTGTGGCATGCGTGCGGCTCCTGGAAAAACGTGTCGAGTGTAGCGGCGCGGCGCTGCCCCCGGCAGTCGCCGCTGGTACGCGGGCCACCCCGGGGGTGGCCGGGGCCGCTCAGGCGGCCTTAGCGGCGGCGACCTGCGCGGCCACCTCGGCAGCGAAGTCGTCGACCTTCTTCTCGATGCCCTCGCCCACCACGTACAGGGTGAACGCCTTCACGTTGGTGCCGGCGGCCTTGAGCATCTGCTCGACCGTCTGCTTGTCGTTCTTCACGAACGGCTGGTTGAACAGCGACACCTCCTTGAGGTACTTCTGCACCGAGCCTTCGATCATCTTGGCGGCGATGTCGGCCGGCTTGCCAGATTCGGCCGCCTTGGCGGTGGCCACCGAGCGCTCTTTTTCGATCAGCTCGGCCGGCACGTCGGCGCTGGTCAGCGCCACCGGCTTCATGGCTGCCACGTGCATC
>Ga0129336_10003020_pt1 | contig 10398 bp, 8 predicted proteins | sample CPB6_02_DNA_FD_96878 | JGI IMG/M metagenome (GOLD analysis project Ga0129336, IMG submission 96878) | Freshwater to marine salinity gradient microbial communities from Chesapeake Bay, USA - CPBay_Sum_0.6_0.2_DNA | ecosystem: Environmental > Aquatic > Marine > Coastal | place: USA: Chesapeake Bay...
ATATCGGACTTTTTTGGGTTCTTAACCTTCCTGATTGGGTACGATCCGTTCAAAGGACTCCAAAGGATGCTCTTTCCAATCTTTGTCGTATTTAACAAACCATGAAAGCCATAAACTGCGGGAAAGTCGCATGAACAGGGGTTGCAGAATAATCATCATCACTGCATTGGTGCCCATCCACCAAAAAAATCTGGTATCGTCCAATGAAAAACCAATCAACACCCACCATGCAACCAACGTAGCAACGCTGAATGCAACAGAGAGCGCATAGCTCACATAACCGGTACCATAGTAAAAACCAACTTCAATTTCAGTAGGTTGGCCACATACCTCACAATGTTCTTTCATTTTTGTTGTTTCACTCAGTCGGTATGCATTGTTGGATGTAAAAATATTTCCCTTTCTGCATCTGGGACACCGATTGTTCAATACGCTGGATAGATATGTATTTTTCATGTTGCTTTCAATCGGCTGCAAGGTATTTTATCTGAGCATATTTCTGTGTGATAATTGTCTCACTACAGTACTTCCAGCAGCTTTTCCATTTTCATACTTCTGGATCCTTTTATTAAAATTGTGGAATTCGATGGCATATGATTTTTCAGCCAAATACATGCATCATCCACATGTTTGAAAAACCGATATGGGTGGACGGTGTGTTCAAAATCTCCTCCAACCAATATTACTTGTGAAAAATGCATTTGCTTGATTTGTTCAATGATGTGCTGATGCTCTTTGATGGCATCTTCACCCAATTCCATCATTGCGCCAAGCAACACTATTTTTTTTGTGATTTGCTGCAGCGAAAAATTTTCCAGCGCTGCTTGCATGCTGTTTGGATTGGCATTGTATGCATCAAGTATAATTGTATTGGAACCTTTCTCTATCAACTGCGATCGGGCATTGCTGGGTACATATGATTCAATCGCATTTCTGATGGTATCAAATGGAATCTTGAAATATTCTCCTACACATATAGCAGCTTCCACATTGGGTTTGTTGTATGCGCCAACAAGGTTGGTGAAAATTTTTTGCTGATGAAGGGTAGAATGATCTACTTCCAGTACAAGCAAGGGATCATTTTGAAAAATTATTGTCTGGAAGGCTCCAAGTTGATTTCCATAATATACTTTGTGTTGGATCCGTTTCGACATGTTTATCAGATAATCCAAATCACTGTTGATGAAAGCAATTCCATTATCATTGGCAAGAAAATCAAACAACTCTCCCTTCCCTTTTCTCACTCCCTCTATACCCCCAAATCCTTCTAAATGCGCTTTTCCGCAATTGTTGATGATGCCATGCGTTGGAAGCACATAAGTACAGTATGCTTCTATTTCCTTCTGGTGATTTGCGCCCATTTCTATAATTGCAATTTCAGCATCTTTTTGAATGGACAGTATGGTAAGTGGAATGCCTATGTGGTTGTTCAGGTTTCCTTTGGTGGTATAGGTTTTATATGTAGATGATAAAACCGCATGGATCAGTTCTTTCGTTGTTGTCTTTCCATTGCTTCCGGTAATGGCAATGAATGGAATCTTGAACTGTTTTCTGTGATGCAGTGCCAGTTGTTGCAAAGTAGTTAAGACATCTTCAACCAAAAATATATGATCACCTTCGGTTCCAATTGGTTCATCCACTACCGCACCTGCTGCTCCATCTTCAAGGGCTTTTTTGGCGTATGTGTTGCCATTGAAATTCGGACCTTTCAATGCAAAAAATATTTCACCCCTTTTTAAGGCACGTGTATCGGTTTGAATATGTGGATGTTCGAGAAAAAAAGAGTAGAGTTTTTCCATTTTAATCTTCTCTGTTGTTCCTGGCTCTGTAGTGTCTTCTGATGATGATGATGATCACGGCAAGTATGCCAAATATAATGGGGAAAGTCATTTATAGGGTTTAAATAAAGGTAACAAAAAAGCCCCATCAAGGGGCTTCTGTAAACTGCTGTTATCTTTTTCTGGAATTCTGTCTGGTATTGCTGAAGTGCATTCCGTTTTTAAATCCATTTCCTTCCTGACTACCAAATCTGTCCATCGCACACCTGAATCCAATGGTTGCGCTGGAAAGATCTTCATCTAAAAATCTTCTGGAACCCGGACTGAGCCAGTATGCTCTGTCATCCCAGCTACCTCCTTTGTAAACGCGTGATTTGTTGCTGATCAACGTATTGTATCCGGTGTTGTAGGAAGCCATGGAAAGTGAATCACCATCCATAAAATTCAATAAGTTATTGCGCTGGTAATTTCTTCTGTTTCTTGTTTCTTCATCCGACACTGTTGCTTTCTTCATATTGCCCATGCTGTCTCTTTGGTATTCTCCATTTTCATCTTTGACGAGTTTGGTGAATACATTTCCTCTGTATGGATTGAAGTCTTCCAGGTCTTTGCTGTTCAATGGTCTGTAAATATCAGAGACCCACTCATTCACATTTCCAGCCATGTTTAACAAACCGAATCCATTGGGGTAAAACGAATTAATGGGTCCTGGGATGGAGGCATTGTCATTTAATCCACCTGCAACGCCCATGTAATCGCCAGTTCCTCTTTTGAAGTTGGCCATGTATTTTCCTTGCCAGCTTCCCATGCGGCTGTCTCTCAATCCATTTACATTGCGTGACCATGTATATACCTGCCTGTTCATGTAAAGCTCTTCACCACGTTTCCCTTCTTTGTTCTTTACGTTCGGATTTTGATTGATATATCCAAGTGCTGCATATTCCCATTCCGCTTCAGTGGGAAGCCTGTATTCTGGAAGCAAAATTCCGTCTTCCATCGTAGCATAGTTTCTGGGTCTTCCATTTTCATCCAACAATTCTGGCTTTTTCTTTGGTTTGGCAGGTTGCGGAGCATAGATACCCAGGAGATAAGATTTGGTGGTAAAGTTTTCCTCTGCTTGTCCCTGGAATGTTTTCAGTTGGTTTGGATTGACCATTCCTTTTTGTACAAGGATCAACTCATTTACACGATTGCTTCTCCAGATGCAAAAGTCATTTGCCTGTCTCCAACTTACTCCAACCACAGGGTATTCATTGTAGGAAGGATGTCTAAAATAACTTTCTACAAGTGGCTCGTTGGCGGAGAGCGCTTTTCTCCATACCAATGTATCTGGCTTGGCAGCATTGATCAAATTCTCATACATTGGATCATCAAATGTTTTTTCAATCCAACGCAAATATTCTCTGTAATGGATATTGGCTACTTCTGTTTTGTCGATGTAAAAAGAAGAAACAGTTACTCTTCTGGGAACATTGTTCCAATCACCCATCACATCTTCCTCTGTTGCGCCCATGGTAAATGTCCCACCCTGAACGAATTGAAGTCCGGGTCCGGTACCTTGCTCAACGACTTTGGACTTCTGAAATCCGCCCATTGATTTATCGTTGTAATTCCAACCGGTCACGGATGATTTCTGAAATTTATTTTTTGAAAACAGACCACCGCCTTTACAAGCCGAAAACAGCAAGGCAATGGCAGATAAATACAAAAAATTCCTCATACGATCTTTTTAAGGTGTCCCAGGGGCATGCTTTACCCAAGGTATTCAACAAATTTAAGTGTTAAATAAAATCAAATCAATGAATTGTGAGAATTATTATGTTTAGTAAATGCTAAATTTGTTAACACCCCTTTATGAAAAAATGCCTCATTTTTCTGACCCTCACGGCGATGTTCTTTGTTGCACCCGGGCAGAGAAAATACTTGAACAATTCAGTGTTGAGCTCTGGTCAGTGGATTAAAATTGCCGTACAGCAGGGGGGTGTTTACAAAATTACAGGGAATGACATGAGGTCAGCCGGACTCACAGGCAACCTTGTGTCGGGTCAAATCCGGCTTTTTGGAAATGGCGGGGGGGTATTGCCAGAATCGAATGAAGCTGAAATTCAGGACGATTTAAAAGAGGTTGCCATTGAAGTTTCAGACGGAGGCGATGGCAGTTTTGATGCCAATGATTTTTTTCTTTTTTACGCACCGGGTCCACATCAATGGCAGCGCGACAGTACCGCAAAAGGCTTTATCTATTCCAAAAATCCATACAGTGATTTTTCGTTTTATTTTATTCAATTGGGATCTGTCAATGGTAAACGCATGCTTCCCAAAAAAATCTACGCTGGAAGCGGGAATTTGATGGATCTATTTGATGAGCACCTGCATCATGAATTGGATAGCATCAATTTTTTGAAGAGCGGTAAAGAATGGTATGGAGAACAATTCAGTAACCAGCCCGGCAGGGTCGCTGTCCGCGATTTCAACTTGAATATTTCAACTGCAGTATCTGGTGAACAATTTACATTAAACAGCGAGGTCATCGGAACAAGTGTAGACCAACAAAATAAGGTGGCTGTTTCAGTCAATGGAAAAAAAGTTTTGGAGCATCTCACCAATCCAATACCGGGAAGTTTGATTTCGCCAGTTGCCAGTACCAGCAGCCTTTCTGCAAATGGCGTACTTTCTGGAAACGGTCTTACCATCAGCTACCAGCATACAGGAGGCAGTCTCAATGCAATCTCATGGTTGAACTGGTTCAATATTGTGTTTAAAAGAAAACTGGATGTACAGGGGCTGGCACAACTTTCATTTCGTTTGAAATCCAGTCCAGTCAATCAACCAGTCAACTTTGTTGTATCCAATGCAGGATCAAATTTTTTAGTATGGGATCTTTCTGATCAGCATGCCCCACAAAAAATCAAGGCATCGTTGAGTGGAAGCAATATAAGCTTTGTGGACAGTGTCCATCAAAAAAATGAGTACATGGTTTTTGATCCCACAAAAGCTGCGAGTCCACAGATCATTGGAAGAATTTCCAATCAGAATTTGCATCAGCTTTCTTCATCTGCATACATCATCATTGCTGAAAAAACACTGATGGAGCAAGCAATTCGTTTGCGCGATTTTCACAACACATCAGATCGCATTGCTGGAATGGTCATTGATGTTGAAGAGATATTCAATGAATTTTCCTCCGGCACACCAGATCCTACGGCCATTCGAAATTTTTTGAAAATGCTTGTTGGTCGTTCCGGTGCCAATGGCGTGAAACCTTCATATGTGCTGCTTTTTGGGAGTGCATCCTACCGCATCAAAGAGAAAGCGGTTCAAAGAAACAGCAAGGTTCCCTCGTATCAAACCAATGAATCGCTTGATCCTCTGCTGAGTTATGTCACAGATGATTATTTTGGTTTTCTCGATGATCAAGACGATATCAACAACAGCAAAAATATTGCATTGTTGGATCTGGGTATAGGACGATTGCCGCTCAGAAATGCGGAGCAGGCCAAGAGAACAGTCGACAAAATCATTCGATATAAAAACAGTCTCTCCCTGGGTGAGTGGAGAAATAATTTCACCCTCGTGGCAGACGATGAGGATTATAATCTGCATGTTGAAGATGCTGAACTGCATGCATCTCTTCTGGAGCGAGCCGCCCCACAATTGAATACCAACAAGATTTATCTGGATGCTTATAAACAGGAGAGCAATGCAGGTGGAAGCCGCTATCCTGATGTCAATCGTGAAGTGTTGAAAGACATCAACAATGGGTCGTTGGTATGGAATTATAGTGGACATGGCAACAGCACCAGATTGGCTTATGAGGTGTTGTTGGACAAGGATCTGCTTGCGGAATGGAAAAACGAAAACAGGCTTCCATTTTTTATAACAGCCACATGTGATTTTGCACCGTTTGACGATCAATCCCAATTTTCACTTGGAGAAGACCTGTTGGTTGGAAGAAATACCGGAGCTGTTGGGTTGGTGACTACTACTCGATTGGTTTTTGCTTCCAGCAATCGTGAGATGAACAATAATTTTCTTTCCTTTTTAACAGCACGAAACACTGACAATGCTTTTCCCAGTTTAGGAAATGCATTGAGAGATGCAAAAAACTTTACTTATCAAAACAGCACCGATTTTGTCAATGTAAGGAAGTTTACCTTGCTTGGTGATCCAGCAATGCGACTCGCCATGCCGGATCATTTTGTGAGTACAAGTGCCATTGTACAGGAGGGTAACGCCATTTCAGCTGATACGTTGAAAGCCTTGAACAAATATACTGTAACAGGTGAAGTAAAAAATCCTGCTGGCACCATTCTTTCCAATTTCAATGGCAATCTTTACCCCACTTTATTTGACAAGCCAAAGAATTTGAAAACACTTGCCAATGATGCTGACAGCAAGTCCATGTCATTTTCTTCATATACAAATGTTTTATACAGGGGAAAAATCAAAGTTGAAAATGGGAAATTCAATTTCACATTCACCTTGCCCAAAGACATTGATTATGCATATGGAAAGGGCAAATTGATGTACTATGCCGAAAACGGAAACATAGATGCAAGCGGATCCTACCAGGAATTCATCGTTGGAGGATCTGGCAGTAATTCCATCACTGATGCGAAGGGTCCCGATCTCAACCTATACCTTGATACCATTTCATTCAAATCGGGTGATGAAGTTAGTTCTGACCCTATCATGTATTTGCAGTTGTCAGATCTGTCTGGCATCAATCTTTCGGAAGCAAGTATTGGGCATCAGATCACAGCGGTTTTGGACGAACGGTTCGGTGAACCCATTCAACTGAATGGCTATTTCAAACCCACAGCAAATGGCAGCGGTATAGTTGTTTATCAGCTAGAGGGACTCTCAGCTGGTAAACATCGAATAGATATCAGGGCTTGGGATGTCTTCAACAACTCATCAACTGTTTCAATTGAATTTTTTGTACGATCAACAAACAATGAAATCATCAAGCGTTTTATTTCCTTTCCCAATCCATTTACAGAGCGGATACAAATTTCAGCCGATGTAAATATTCCCGATCTTGGATATGTATCTGCACTTGATGTATATGGGATAGATGGTAAATGGATCAGGCATCAGGAGCAGACACTCAATCAAAAGGGAAGTTTTACATTGGGGTTTGAGTGGGATGGCAAAAACATGCATGGCATGTCCGTTCAAAAAGGAATGTACCTGGCAAAATTGACAATTGTCTCAAAACAGGGAAAAAACACTTCAAAACTGCTAAAGCTCATTAAGCTTTAAAGAGGAATGCTTATTTTTACCAATATAAACCACCGCGTATAGTCACATTTTTACCCGACTTAATAACTTAATTTTTACTGATCAATTCATTCAACCATGAGACAATCACTCAAGGTATTATTTGGGGGTTTATTGCTTACGCTTGCCCAACAGCTCTATGCCCAGAACACGCTCAATGTAGTGACCAGCGCTGTTCCTTTTCTGAGAATTTCACCTGATGCAAGAGCAGGGGGGATGGGTGATTTGGGCGTTGCCACCATGCCAGACGCAAATGCTCAATTCTACAATCTTGCCAAATACCCTTTTGCTAAAAACAATTCGGGCATCGGACTCACCTATACGCCTTGGTTGAAAGACTTGGGCTTGAATGATGTTTTCTTGGCATCCTTGGCTGGGTATAAAAAAATTGATGAGACTCAATCGATTTCTGGATCACTCAGGTATTTCAATTTGGGAAATATTGAGTTTACTGACAATTTTGGAAACTCACTTGGTACCGGAAGGCCGAGAGAATTGGGATTGGATTTTGGTTACTCAAGAAAACTTTCAGATCAGTTGAGTTTAGGTGTCGGACTCAGGTATATCAATTCTGCACTCGCCAATGCACAGATTGGCGGTGTGGCGTACAAGCCTGGCAATGCTGTAGCAGGTGATTTGGGAATCTATTATGTATCCAATCCGGAAGATTTGACCGGTCTTTCATTGGGGCTTGCCATGACCAATATGGGATCCAAGATCAGTTATACAGGCGATGCTGCGCAGAAAGATTTCATACCTGCCAACATGACCCTCGGTGCGATGTATACCATCATCAGCAACGAGGTCAATCGCATTTCTTTGGGAATGGATATTCATAAATTGATGGTGCCTACACCCCCGCTTTTGGGCGACAGTGCTGGCATGATCAATTACCGTTCTAAGAGTGTTGTGGGTAGCTGGTTTTCCTCTTTTGGAGATGCCCCGGGGAGATTCTCTGAAGAACTGAAAGAGTTCGCTTTTTCCTTGGGTGGTGAGTTCATTTACAATGAGCAGTTTGCAGTACGTGCGGGGTATTTTTATGAAAATAAAAACAAAGGCAACCGTCAGTATTTCTCCATGGGCGCCGGATTCAGGTACAACAATCTTGATATCAATCTTTCATATTTGATTCCCTCTGGCACAGGGGTGAACAGGAATCCGCTTTCCAATACCATTCGCTTCAGTCTGCTCTTCAACCTGGGTCCCATCGAAGAGTAATCAATCCACAAATTTGTTTTCACTATTTTTATAAAAAATAGTGGATGTCATATAGAATTGGATTTGGCATAGATTTTCATCAATTGGTCGAGGGAAGAGATTTGTGGATTGGTGGTGTGAAGATTCCCCATCACATGGGAGCCAAAGGGCACAGCGATGCTGATGTTCTGTTGCATGCCATTTGTGATGCCATCTTGGGTGCCTTATCACTCGGAGATATTGGCGTCCATTTTCCGGATACCGATCCTGTCTATAAAAATATTGATAGCAAAATCTTGCTCGCAAAAACTTTTGAACTCATATCTGCCAAGCATTATTGCGTTGTGAATGTTGACAGTTCACTTTGTTTGGAAGCTCCTAAAATAAAGCCATACGTATCAGAGATGCAATCATGCATTGCGTCTATCCTGCATTTGTCTCCTGATGAAGTATCTGTCAAAGCAACTACTACCGAAAAGATGGGATTTGTTGGAAGAGGCGAAGGATTGGTGGCATACGCAACGGTATTGTTGCAGAAAAAAAATTAACCAAACAGCTTTTTAAATTTTACTCATTGCTGATCTGCTTCGCATGGATATTTGTAGATTTGCAAAAAAGTATTTTTGAAGGTTCAGATCGTCAATAAATCAACCCATGCCTTGCCTGCCTATGCTACAGCTGGTTCATCAGGCATGGATCTCCGAGCCTTTATTCCCAGCCCCCTTACGCTTGCTGCCATGGAGCGCATTTTGGTGCCAACAGGATTGTTTTTGGAAATTCCAGAAGGGTATGAAGCTCAGATCAGGCCTCGAAGTGGACTTGCTATCAAACAAGGCATCACCTGCTTAAATACGCCTGGAACAATCGATGCAGATTATCGTGGCGAAATCAAAGTCATATTGATCAATCTTTCCAGCGAGCCCCAGGTTATTGAAAATGGCGATCGAATTGCACAAATGATTTTTCAAAAAATTGAACAGGCTGAATGGGTTGAAACCGAACAGCTAAGTGAGACACAGAGAAGCACCGGTGGATTTGGACACACTGGAAAAAAATAAACAACATGAGGTCATTTACGGTCATCATATTAGCTCTGGTTTTGCTTGCTTCTTGCAGGTCTACCAGAAAACTTACCAATGTGATTGCGACGAGAGACAGTGTTGTGACGCTGGTGAATCCCTATGACTCCGACTCTGCTAAATTTGTTCGGGCCACGATGCAGAAGATCAAGGAACGTCAGATTCAGTTCAAAACCTTTTCCTCCAAGATAAAGGTCGATTACAATGATGATAAGAATAGAAAATTCGACTTCAATGCATTTTTCAGAATGCAAAAAGACAGTGCCATGTGGATTTCCATTGTTGCTGCCTTGAATATTGAAGCATTTCGTGTGCTGATCAGGCCAGACAGCATCATCATACTCGATAAATTGAATAAAACAGTTCAGCGCAAGCCATTTTCATATTTACAGGTGATTACAAAGGTCCCCTTTGATTACCAAACACTTGAGAACCTTATATTGGGGAATCCAATTTATTTGGACAAAGAGGTCATGGCTTTTTCAGAAAAAACCGAGACGTTTTCATTTTCCACCGTTGGAGAGGCGTTTAAGCATTTCATGACCGTAGGGAAAAATGATCTGAATGTATTGTTCAGCAAACTGGACGATATGGATGTAGCCCGAAGCCGTACAGCCAATCTTGCATATGCTGGGTATGTTCCAGTTGGGGAGAGAATTTTCGCAGAGGAACGGAAGATAGATTTAGCCGAAAAAACACAAATTCAAATTGCATTGAACTTCAAGCAAGTTGAATTTGACAAGGCTATCAGCTTTCCATTCAGCATACCAAAGAATTATAAAATAATAAATTAACTTATTCTTTGAACGCAAATTGACAACTTCGGGTAGTCATTTGGCATTTATCTTGAAATCAATGAAACCAATTTTATTATTTTTTCTCTTTTTTATATCATCCCAATTCTTGTTTGCACAGACACGCGATGAGCTGGAGAAAAAAAGAAAAGAAATTCAACAAGAAATTCAGGAACTGCAGCGCGCTCAATCCGAGATCTCAAAAGATAAGAAAGCAGGACTTTCACAACTGAAATTGATAGAACGCAAATTGAGAAGCCGCTATGC
>Ga0129336_10003021_pt1 | contig 10397 bp, 16 predicted proteins | sample CPB6_02_DNA_FD_96878 | JGI IMG/M metagenome (GOLD analysis project Ga0129336, IMG submission 96878) | Freshwater to marine salinity gradient microbial communities from Chesapeake Bay, USA - CPBay_Sum_0.6_0.2_DNA | ecosystem: Environmental > Aquatic > Marine > Coastal | place: USA: Chesapeake...
ACATGCAGGAGGTTGCTGGACCCGCTGGCGTGCAGGGGTACGCGGGCACTCCTCCCCTCCTCGGCTCTGAGCCCAAGCCTGTCCCCTTTCAGCCCTATGACATGTCCAACGATCAGGAGCTCTTCCAGTTCGAGGGCAACAAGGTCAGCGCCGACTGCTGCCCTAGCCCCTTCTCCACGGATCGTGGGTGCGTCTGCCTGACGGACAAGCAGATCAGTGAGTTTGCCTCTCGCGGCGGCAACAGGGCTTAGACATTCGTCTAACGTAACCATCAAATGGAACATATCAGGAACCTCGTGAACCTCTTCCGTGAGAAGCACACCGGACTGAAGGCGCGTGAGGAGCTCTTTGAGCACATTGAGCAGACGTTCCTTCCGCACCTTCTCCGGGTGCTGCAGAAGGACAATACCCTGCTGTCGGAGGTAGACCTCTTCCCCGGCATCAAGGTGGAGTGGGAGGGCACGGACGAGCAGTGGACCAAGCTTCATATGGCACTCCTCTATTCCGTCCTTCACGGCGACCCCAAGGAGAAGTTCGGCAGTATCATCGATGCCGTCAAGAAGGCAATCCCCGGCATGGGTGGTGCCGAGGGTCAGGTGGACGAGATCCAGAAGATTCTGGAGGACGATGAGACCAAGGGTGCTCTGTCCGAGATCCTGGAGCTGATTATGAGCACCCGTCTGGTGTCGCTTGTAGGTGAGATCTTTCAGAGCCTCAGTTTTGATGATCTGAACATTGACCTCGAGAACCCCGAGTCCCTGCTTGAGATGCTCCGCAACCCTCAGGAGCACCCGGGTCTCAACCAGATGATGGAGCGTGCCAAGAGCGTCCTTGAAGAGAAGGTGACGAGCGGTAAGATTAATCCACAGGAGCTCCGTCGGGACATTGAGATGATCCGCGCCAAGTTTCAGTCTTCCTTCGGCAAGTACCTCAACGAGGCCATCCTCGGAGACGATGGTGGGGAACGCACGGGCAACACATCTCAGCAGATTCTCTCCAATCACCCCGATGCGCGCCGAGCACGTATGTTAGCCCGGCTCCAGAAGAAACAAAAAGTCCGGACCTCAAAGTAAGAGATGTCGACTGAACCGTTCTGGTACGACGACCCAAATGTTTTGTTCTCACGTTCGAAGTGGTATGTCTTTGTGCCCCAGGCATCAATGACCGTCAAGGAGGCACTCAATGCAGTGGTGCGCTTCTCGGTCTACCTGTCGGTCCTCCTGACCGCAACCTCTCGGGATGTCTGGTACCTGCTCCTCGTTCCTCTCGTCATGGTTGTGACCATCTTCCTCGAGAAGTGGTTCCCTCAGGCGAAGAAGATCAGTGAGGGATTCCAGTCGGGACCTGTTGTCTCTGGCTACTCGGGCACCGAGACTAGCATGCCTACTGCGGACAACCCGTTCATGAACCCGCAGCTGACCGACATCCATGTGAACAACAACCGCCCTCCTGCTGCTGACGTCACTGACATCAAGGTCCGCGACAAGGTGAACGAGTCCTTTGCACAGACCTCGAACCTCTACATGGACACCACTGACGTGTTCGACCTCGTCCAGTCTCAGCGCAACTTCTACACCGTTCCTCAGGACGATCACGCGGGCTTCCTTGCTTTCCTCGGGAAGAACGCACAGGCAACCAACCAGAAGCTCCTCTCAGAGGGCTTTGTAGTTGCGAAGGGTACGTTTCGTGAACTGCCTACCGCCTCTGTGAGTTCGGCGCCTGCGGGTACCGCGCCTGCGCAGGCCTAATTCCTTGATGATTTGCTTCGGGCTCTCACGAGCCCCTTCAACTCGCTTCACTTCTGATTCCCCCTTCCTCATGACAATGGTTGGAAAACTAGAGACGCCGTCGTCAGGAGAAACCTCCGCCGACTCTTTCTCGGAGACATCTGCAACCTTGCGGAGCTGGCCCTTTGCCTTGTCCCATGCAGGCCATGTCCGTTCGCAGTGCGGGCACCCATTCATGAAGAAGAAGATGACGCGGGGTCGGTCTTTCGACATTTATATGGAGAACTAGAAAATGGCGTGCTTACGCTCTCTCGAACAGACCAGTATCGATGGCACTTGGATCGGTCGCGACCTGCGTACCAACCGTGAGATGAAGTTCGCGACTCTGGCGGACTACCGTCAGTACACCAAGTCCCTCGAAGATCAGGGCAAGTACTGTGCTCCTGTGACGCCCATCTACAACACGCAGTACACTCAGGGAGAGAACCGTCAAGAGACCGGGTTCATGGAGTTCCTTCCCCGCGACCCTGCGAAACAGGCCAAATATTCTGCCATGTCCCCCGCATGGGAAGGCGTAGCTTCCTCCGAGGCCGCCATTGCTCGCGGTGACTATGACCTCGACATGGCCGAGAAGAACCGCGAGGACCTTCGTGCGAAGCGCCCCCAGCCCAAGCTTTTGATGCCTGGAGAGGGCCCGAAGTCCGAGTGGAATTGTAGCATCCAATAACAATGAACATCTGGCTTCTTATTGCCATTGCGGTGGTACTGCTGTTACTCATGACGGTACGAGAACGCTACGTGGAGCGGGAAGGACCAGGGGAGCGCCCGTCCTTTGATGGGCCAGAAGGCGCTGCGTGGAGGAGCAAGATCGATGCACAGATCCCCATTGGAGGGTCAGATGACGACTATTTGAAGGCTCTTCAGAAGTTCTATGACACGATCTATGCTCCTCTGCGGACTCAGAACAAGACGGCCTCTCCAAAGGACACGGAGGTCGAAGCGTTCCTCGAAGCGAATCCATTCCCCAATGTCGCAAAGGACCCTCTTCGTCAGATTATCCTGTCGGGCTTCTCCATCGATAGGACCGTTTCTGCTGCTGCGCGTGAGCAGAAGCAGGTCAAGTTCCAGCCTACGGAAGCCCTGCAGCCTCGGGACGGAGTCGATCAGGTCTATGGCCGTCGTAAAGAGGAAGTGTATGTCCCTGCCGACAAGCGCATCGGTGAACTGCCCGAGGGTATCTATGCAGATACGAAGCAGACAGAGCCGAAACGCCCTGGGCTCTGGGATGACAAGTCAACCAGTTGGTCACCCGCAGCGTTTGCGTCTGTATGCGAAGATCCGGATGGTAAGTGCGCACAAAATGTTCTCTAAAGACAACGATGAAGTTCTGGATTCTTGTGATGGCCGCAGTGGTACTGCTGGTCGTGAGCCTCGTTCGTGAGCGCTTCGAAGCGACTCAGAGTATCAAGGCCCCTCCCTATGACGCGGCTGAGAAACGCCGTATCTTTGATATGGTCCGCCAGCGGAGTGCTAGCCCTCCGTACTCGTTCCTTGGCTACCAGGACATCCTGATGGACAAGGCCAAGCAGCAGTTCCCAAATGAAACGAACCAGGATAAGCTCAAGGAAGCTGCAGGCGGATTTGTAAGTCCTGCTGTCGAGGCCTTCTTCACTACCGTGTTCAAGCCTGCGACAACCCCGATCACGAAGGAGCAGGTCAATACCTTCGTTGACGGGCGGGCGTCCGATATCAAGATGATCGAGAAGGATGTCCTGACTACATATTTCGTAGGTCAGAGTGGAGTAGGAACTTCAGGAAGCGGCTATGCTGCTGCTCTTGCAGAGCTAGGACAGAACGCTGGGTACCTCGTCTCTAACACGACCACTGGCTCTGGCTCTGGCTCTGGCTCTGGTTCTGGCTCTGGCACTGGGGGTGGCACAAGCAGTCCTGCGACAGGTTCTTCAGCTGGCTCCACCACCGGCGGTTCCTCCACATCCAGCTGGGGCCCGACCACGGGCGGACCAACCAGTCGTCTGCGCCAGGTCTTTGGGCCGCAGTACACGGGAACAGGCGGTGACCTGTCTGGGAATGGAGGCGACTCCTCACAAACCAACGTGTACCCCGAACTGCTAGGCGGTCTGATGGATACCTCCAGCCGCATCCCGGGTGCAGGCATTCAACCGCCCTCCAAAAACTGGACGCTTGCCAACGACGGGTCCCTGCCCTCGAAAGACTCCATGGGGGCGGATGAAATGTCCCGATATTTCCCATTCTCGAGGACTCCAGGAGATATGGATGTCATCCCGGATCCCTATCGGGTTGCAAAGACCTTCTCGGCTTCCTCCTATTCCTCCAAAACGGAACCCGTTCCTTTCCTGACTGATTTCTCAGCCTTCCAGAAGTAAAGAATGTTCGGACTTCGCAACAAGAACGGATCCTGTTGGATCAACGCAGCCCTCCAAGCGGTCTTCCGCATCCCTGACCTCCAGACTCGTTTCAACGAGGGTCAAGAGGACACTCGAATCCCTGTCGAAGTGTGCCTCTCTGAAATCTGGGGAAGTAAAGGAGATGAGGGGCTCAAGGCCTTCTACGAATGTGTGAAGGTGTCTCCGCACATGCCCGCCGGGGAGGACATCGGCGACTCCCACGAGCTCATAGACTTCCTCGTCGACAAAGTTCCCTTCCTTGATAAGCTCATGCGCTTCAGGGTAGCGAACTCCATCAAGTGTAACAATTGCCCTCACCAGGAGACCAAGCCCGATACCCTCACCGAGTTCAGCATTGCCCCCTCTCAGAAGAAGCAAACGGTGTCCGATGCGATCGCAGAGGCAGTGCGGCCGCTCTCCATCCCAGACTGGAAGTGTGAACACTGTGGCAAGCTCGGTTGCACCAAGCAGCTGCTTCTCGCTGAGTTCCCCCAGATCCTTATGTTCCACCAGACCTCTGTCGGAACCTCTGCTTCCTACACGCCAGTGCTTGTACTGAACAAGATCCGCTATGCGCTCATGTCTGTTGTATGCTTCACGGGAGGGCACTGGTTCACCTGGGGTCGAAACCTTCCCCCGGGTCAGCCGTGGTACCGCCTGGATGACAGCCACATTCAGTCTCATGCGGGCAACTTCTTCCCACTCGCAGACAACATGCGTCTCCTGCTGTATTATCGTCTCAATGAATAAGCAAGAATGTCCACAACACCGAGTGGAACGTCCACTGCGACGACAACCCAGAATGCTGGGTCTGCGACTACGAGCCCGGCGGCTGTAGTGGATGGAGCAGCTGAAATCGTAACTGCAGATGTGTATGGTATCTTCGTCGCCATCTTTGGCGTCGTACTTACCCTGTTTGTACTCTTTTCCACTGGGTCGATCCTTGCTGTCCTTGTTCTCTGGGCAGTGATTGGCCTGATCATCACTGTGCTTTTCTATTATGGGTTCATCACTCTTGAGAGTATCTTTGGGCCGAAACGCAAGACCCCTGAGGAATTGCCCATCCCCGCGACCCCTTCGGGTGTTCCCCGTGGAGGCCCCCTGGTTGGCTCCGAGGTCTTCCATATCAGCCAGAACCAGTTCACCTATGACGAAGCACCTGCTGTCTGTGCGGCCTTTGGTGCTCAGCTCGCAACGCTCGAGCAGATCATCGAGGCCTACAACTCGGGAGCCGAGTGGTGTGGCTACGGGTGGACTGCAGGAGGCATGGCGCTCTACCCTACCCAGAAGAACACCTGGACGGAGCTCCAGCGTGAGGTTGATCCTGGCAAGCGCACCGCCTGTGGTCGCCCGGGTGTCAACGGTGGCTACTTCGACCCGACTCTCAAGTTCGGAGTTAACTGCTTCGGCTTCAAGCCTCCCGGTGAGTTCACTCCTCCTGCGCCTCTCCCTGGCACCGACCGCAAGAAGTTCAATGATATGGTCAACAAGTTTAAGGAGATGATCAAGACTATGGAGCTCTCTCCCTTCTCGCGCGGCGAGTGGAGTGGATATGATTCCAACCTTGTGAACCGCACGGTCGCACAGGGGCGGAAGCTTGTCGAGGGATTCATGGGCGGCAACGGAGGTGTTTCATTCCGTCCTTCCTATGGCAAGCAGTTCAAGCAGGACCTCGGGAAGCTTGTGGAGCACATGGTAGCTGATCCTGCCTATGTTGAGGCCACCAATCCCTCTGGCAACTATGCGCCCAACGGACCCTTCGGTCTTCGCGGAGAGAAGGGAGACAAGGGCCCCGCCGGACCCGCCGGACCTGCTGGAGCCACCGGAGCGGCTGGACCTGCCGGGCCTGCAGGAGCGACTGGACCCAAGGGAGAGAGTGGTAGCACAATCGGACCGAATGACTACATCTGGGCAGTCAATGCTAACAACAACATCTACCGTTGCAAGGCTCCTTGCACTTCTGGAGGGTGGCAGCAGATCGCGGGTAGTCTGAAACAGATCGACGTTGGAAGGCAATATGTCTACGGCGCGAATAGCGCTGATCAACTCTACAGGTGCAAGCTCCCTTGTGATACTGGAGCATGGGAGCCTATCACTGGATCCGCAAAGGTCATCTCAGGTTAAGCACCAAAGTGGAAAATGGGAGGAACTTCTCCGACTCCACGGCCATAAGAGAGACCACGAGTGAGCTTCGCGCAGAGATAGGGCATTCCAGGAATGCGATCGGGGAGTTCCTTCGGGCATTTCCTGTAGCAGAGACCAGTAACATTTTCACGATCCTCGGAGCATACCTGACGAGCCTTCCATATATCATATTCATAGCAGTCGTTGTACCCACTGAACCGGAACTTACGGCCACGCGTGCATCCTATACTTCCCCACGAGGTTGTTCTCTCTTTGTACCACTGTAGATCAGGAATGATGCCGATGCCGACATCTTTGCTATTTGCCCAGCATACGGGTCCTATACCATTGTACCCATTTTCGCACTCTTCATAGCACAATCCAGCATCCAACACAGGCTTGCTTAACGGACATGTGTCGGGTGTTGTGCTAACGAGTCGTGTTCCCTTCGCCTCGGGATCAAAGGAAAGGAAATCCTCTCCATCAAAGGGATTGCCATATTTCACAGTGAACCTTTCCCGGTACTTCAAAATCAAAAATGCCACAACTATGGCGACGAGCAAGACCGCCCACATTATTTCCTCTTCACATTTTAAGATGGAGAACGTGATTGTTCAGCCGAAGAAGTATACTCGCGAACGGTTTCAGCAGCAGGAGAGCATTCCTGCGGCAAAGGGCGGTGTCGAAGTGACATGGCCCTTCCAGTGGATGCTCTTCAAACCTCAGGCGCATGCAGTCCCCGTCTTCGAGATGAACCAGGCCTCTCGCAACGACAATACACAGCGAGTAAGTGGTCCAGAAGGACCGCGCTAACGCGATGTGTGGAGTGGGGTTCGAACCCACGATGGCATATGCCAGGAGATCTCTAAGGGACCTACGAGGTAAACCTTAAGTCTCCCTCCTTGACCAACTCGGACATCCACACTTGATACATCCAGCGGGAATCGAACCCGCGGCTACCTGCTCGCATGAAGTGACATAAGACAGGTGCTCTACCAGGCTGAGCTATGGATGTAAAAGTAGCGACACATCGTTTTGATCGATGGACCTTTGGGTAAATCGGAGCCTCTCGGGCAACCTATGAGCCCAACGCTCTACCTCTGAGCTATGTCGCTGGCTCTTTTCCGGGTTATGCCTGTAAATTTGTTCTGATGGTCAAAGATAAAGATGGAGGTCGCTCTCTTACTTGGTCTCGCAGCGCTGGGATATGCGCTCTCCCCCCAGATTGCAGCTGAACAACGGACTTTGAATGATGAGAAGAAGAAGGCGGGGAAGATCGACCCGAAGGAGACCTTCCTGAGCCCTCTCCCCTTCAACGACACCGACAAGGTCACTGTCATCCAGGCGACCGAGGGTCATAACAACATGGTGCCCTTCTTTGGGGCGGGAGTGACGCAGTCGACCTACAGTGGTGCTACCGATGGCATCCTCGACACGTACACGGGCTCTGGCAAGCACACCTTCTTCCACAAGGAGGAGGCACCTGCGTTCTTCGAGCCTGAGGTCGCAACTGGACTCCCCTTCGGCAAGCAGGTCGAGACCGACTTTGAGCAGTCACGCATGGTCACTTCTCTTTCGATGAAGAACGTCTTCCCAATTGAGCAGGTGCAGGTGGGTCCTGGTGTCAACGATGGTTACACCAACCTCCCCTCTGGTGGCTACCAGCAGGACTCGATCCGTGAGTTTGCTCTGCCCAGGACGACCGATGAGATCCGTACGGTCAACAAGCCGAAGCTCACATATACTTCTGACCCTGTACCTGGCTCCCACTTCATCACGGATATGGGTATACAGGCTCCTGTCAAGAAGAACAAGCCCGATCGGTTCCAGATCCTCCAGGCCGGTGACGGGTCTCTGCCCCACCTCAACACCACACTCGGACAGCAGGTTGCGTCTGCCGTTTACCCGACTTCCATCATGAAGCTCCAGAACCGCGAGAGCACCGCAGTCGAGTACGAGGGTACGGCTCAGGCAGCTGCTGGTGGCTATCTGTCGTATATTCGCTCCTTCACTGAGCCCTTTGAGGAGTTCATGAAGCTCACCGTAGAGGGTCGTGCGCCTCCTGCGGGCCCTGTGGGTGGTATGAACAACGTGGCTGCGGGTCAGCAGTCCTTCAACGTGCAGACGCATCGCGATGAGAACCTCCTGGTCAACTCCCGTGCGTTCGAGGCTCCTCTCAAGACCTTCGGTGGTCAGCCTCCTACGGCAGCTCAGCAGGGCTCGACCAAGTACCTGGTGCCTCTCCAGGAGGACATCAACATCCAGCGCAACAACCCGAACATCCTGGATGCGTTCAAGAAGAACCCATATACCCAGAGCCTGAATTCTTCTGCGTAAAGGGTAAATGAACGCTGCTATTTCAAGAAAGGAAGGCGAGATCGAAGTGACGAAGCAGAAAATCAGAGAAGCCAAGTATGATATGGAAGATTATGGGATGGACGCAAGAGAAGTTGATGAACTCCAGAAGAAGCTTGAAAAGTTGGAGGCGGAATTAGCAGAGATGAAGAAGCCAAAGAGGGGAAAGAAGAAGGGAGGAAAATCCCGGAAAGGCAAGGGAACGAAACGGAGCCGTCGCACTCGGAGGGCGTAAAACGGAACACTCAAATCATAAATATACACACCCAATGGAACCTCATCTCTTTCGAACACAGGAGCTGAAGCGATTGATGGAACGATCGATTGCGGATGCAAAACGACGTGACTTTGAAGCAGTAATCTTCGAGATCGATGAAGAAGAAATCATTCTGACTGGAATGGTTCGACAATGGTTTCCCGCATACAAGGTCTCCAAGGATGCGAAAAACCATCTTACGGTAAGCTGGAAAGAATAGACAATGGACCTTCTCGGGTACTCGGAAACAGTGCTCCACGTCTGTCTCCATGGGAAGACGCGAGAGGAAGTCAATAATATCCTTCGTCAAGTCTTCGTCTTCCCCCAGAAGATCCGCATCTGTCCCTGTGGAGGCCTAAGCCCCTGGACGCGCAAGAGTCTTGCGTTTCTTGGCGCGGTCTACGACAATGAACCATCTCGTGAGTGCCTTCGACCTGGGTCGAGTGGAGAGCTCGCTGCTGGAGCGCAAGAGGCAACTCGTGCAGGAGACCAGCATGGTGTTTAATTGGGTACTTTTGTGCTTGGTGCTCGGAGGCTTTGCGTACTTCCTGTATGTGCAGTACAACGCAACTGCAGTCGCCGAACAGGAGCAGGAGAAACGGATCCCCTTTGAGCCACAGGTATGGTACAGCGCCACACGAAACGTTCGCAGTGAAGAATATGGACGCCAGCTACAACCGTTTGAAGCTGAAACTCGATATGGTATACCGTGATCTCCCTGCAGAGGAAGCTCAGAAGCAGTTCGCAGAGCTGTCGGAAGCCCCGGAGGATGCAGCCCTTGGCAGGGTTGGTGTCAAGGTACTTGGAGACATTAAGAAGAGAGCCAACAAGAAACTGGTGAAAGAATTAGTTCCGAAGAAAAGAGGGCGGAAAGTGGTTAAAGCTTTAGTCCCCGAGAATAAGTAATGACCACTATCCCCGTCCCCATTCCGGGCAGCAATACGCTGACCACCTTTTTATATGAACCGTTCTCGTATACGATATCCAACCCCCTTCCGGGAACGTATACGCTAACCACTAGCAACACATCAGGAATTCCACCTGGTTACCTCGTGAATAACGGGAGTAACGTGGTGTTTTCCACGACCAGCAATGGAATGGGAGTTGGTACCGAGGTGTTTACTGTGACGGCCAAAGAGGGGTCGACCACGATCGCAGTCTCCAGCAACATCGTGAACATTGGCGCAGGACGGTTCCTCGATGCGTCGAGCACCTCCTATGCTGGGAGGAGCTTTACCTTCTACAAGAATGAGCCTATTACGCCACTGTCTCTCGTTGCACCCTTTGCCATCTCTGTACCCACGTCTGTTCCGACTCTTCCTCCGGGATTGACGTACACGTCGAATGATTCGAACATTTATACCATCACGGGGACACCTTTGGCTCCAGTCCCCCAGAGCAATTACCTGGTCATTGGAAAGGGTTCTGGCTCAAATCTGGGGAAAATAGTTACCTCTCAATTCGGAGTGTCCGTTAGCAATGAGCGGGTCCTCATCAATCTCGCAGGGA
>Ga0129336_10003022_pt1 | contig 10396 bp, 13 predicted proteins | sample CPB6_02_DNA_FD_96878 | JGI IMG/M metagenome (GOLD analysis project Ga0129336, IMG submission 96878) | Freshwater to marine salinity gradient microbial communities from Chesapeake Bay, USA - CPBay_Sum_0.6_0.2_DNA | ecosystem: Environmental > Aquatic > Marine > Coastal | place: USA: Chesapeake...
AGTACTGACATATATCCTACCTGTGCTCCGATATCTATCGCAGTCGTACCTAGCCGTATGATTTTTGAAATATTATGTAGCATCGGCTCAATAAACAATGATGATATTTCCCAAGTACCTTGGTATGGATGTAACCATCGATAATATGAAAAATCTTTCAAATCAACTTTAGTCACCCCATAGTGGTTACCAGTAGATTTCAGTATTGCTAGAACTTCTTCCCTATGATTAGTTATATCATACATAAGTGTTCCTGTTAAAGTCATCATCAATTCGTACGATATCAGACTCATCACAAATACCTAATTGCGTTTCGATAACAATCAAATCTTCTACACCGATATTATGTATTCGATGATAGTCGCCCGGTTTAATAGTCAGTACGTCGCCGGCCTTAACTTCATGATTAATAGCATTAAGAATAAAATTACCCGTCCCTTGAACAATCACCCATTGTTCAGTTCGATTATTGTGGTACTGATATGATAGTCGTTTACCGGAAACAACTACAAATCTCTTAACTTTGTAAGTCGGATCTACCGTTAACACTTCAAACCAACCCCACGGTCGTGTTTCGAATGAACTTGCAAAGTTTGTACGTATTCGTTTACCTAATTCTTGGTCATTAGGATATGTTTGTATTAATTTAGATAGATTCATAAAATGAATTTTGGTTTTCTTGTCTAGAAATCGACTTAACATGTTCTAATGCAAACTCATCTGGTATAAATGCGAACTTACGATAATTCGTTGGTACTTCATGAACCTTATTCTGCCATACAATCCCGCTATTGTTCTTAATTATACGTAACTGATTATCCGGCCAATTTATGAATCCTTTCTCATCGATACGCCAACGCCATTTACGTATATGTTCCTCAGTAATTCCTTCTACAATATTTTCTCTAGGAATGGCATACAAGTCTACATCAGGATTGAATGCGATGATTTCTTTCAAATTTATTAAGAGACCATCTTTAACCATTTCATCAGCATCAATATTGAATATGAAATCTCCTTTACATTTACTCATAAGGAAATTTTTCTGCGAAGCAAAATCCTTATCCAAATGTCTACGATACAATCGTATATGCTTGTTACGTTGATAATCTTCTAGAATTTGGCAGGTCAATGCATCGTCTGAAAAATCATCTACCACTACAATTTCATCTTCTAGATCTTTATATTCCAATAATCGAAGAAACAGTTTTTCAATTGACTCTCCCTCATTATGGGTCAATATTGCATATGAAATTTTCATTATTCAATCTTTTTGAGCTTTGGTAATTGAATTTTAGGTAACTCAGCCGGCTGACTTGATTCACCTACTTTTTTGAGTTTAGGCAAATTCAATGATTGCATTTTAGGAAACTCAGGAACTCTTTGCAGAATTTCTCCTAATTTTGTTTTCATTAGTTCCCAGGAAAAATTATCCTTAATGTATTTAGTCATTTTTCTGCTTTTCTCCAAATGTGTATCATAATCTTTATATACAGATTTGAGTGCTCCGATGAAATAACCATAGTCAGCAGTAAACCAATCAGCTTCTTTTAACAATACTCCATCCCAAGCTGCACTAGGGTGAACCTTAGTTAGCTTGCCGGGTACTAGAATAGTGTAATCTTTGTTTAGAAAGTCGATATGACCCGACCATGCAGTGGCTATAATAGGTTTACCCGATACTGCCGCTTCTGCCAGCGGACGTCCAAAGCCCTCTCCCTTAGTCAATGTAACGTGACATTTGATTTTAGGATGCATGTAAAGTGAATTGATTTCAGCTTCAGTCATATCACCATGTATTACATAGATATTAGGTAATCGAGTTGCATCAACTGTCTTTTTAATCAAATTAATCTTACGAAGAATTTCCAATCTATCTATATGGGAGAATGTTCCACCACTTACTTTCATAACTAGTGCCGGGGCATTTGTTGTATTCTTGAATGCTTCCAAAAATGTTTGAACTAACATTGCCACATTCTTTCTATCTTCACCCATATCACCAGGTAACCAATGACCGCAGTATAAGAAACAAAACTTTTCCTTTACTGCATCCATAACATCTGTTACAGTTTTATTTAATTCATCAGTTTTCTTAAACACTTCCAAATCAACACCTTCAAAAAGAACTTCAATCTGAGTTTTAAGTTCCAGTACACCTTCTTTTTGTTTTGTATGTTGATTTATAGCATCATACTTGGTATTAATGAATACATCTTTAGAATGCTTACTAGGCACAATAATGAGGTTCATACGATTACAACCTTCAATCCATTGAGCCGCGCACATTGTTGTTTCAATACCAGCAGTAACACCGATATTATATTTACCGGCAGGTTGAAATTCATTCGGAACAGATACCTGAATAAAGATATCCGGCTGCTGCGTCAAATTCGGGACCAATCTAGAAATGATATCTTCATCTCTACCTTGTACCAAATAATTCATCGGCGTCGCACCCCAACGAGTACTAATAATTTTTACATCATATTTATCCAATGCAATAATTGCACGAACTAAATCTCTTGAGCGGGAACCGTAACCGCTGATTGTTGCTACGGGACAAACCACTACACATAACGGCTTTGAATTATTCATAATTTATTGTATTTGTTAATTTACTAAAATCAAACTTATCTATTTCATCTTCCCATATACGAATTAATTCATACCCCGATTGCCGGGCCAATTCATTTTTGACTATATCATTTTTATATGTACGCATTTGTTGATAATTTAATTTACTAATATCATCGATACCTTTACCATGCCAATATACACCATCTATTTCAATTAATAGATTATATTTTGGTATATAAAAATCATAAAATTTTTTCCATCCTTTTTTCCATGGTAACCACTTCTGACTAATATAAGAAATATTATTCGTTTTTAATAAGTTTTCAAATACTATTTCTGGTTTAGTTTTTGTTACTTTATTTGATTTTCTTGCTAACTGACTCCTATATATATTCGAACATTTAATACTACAAAATTTTCTTTTCTTCGAACTACACTTCGTAGTATGTATTTCACTATTACATATTGAACAATTAATTATAACTTGTGTCGACTTATGATTCCATTCATTTTTACATGTATCGCTACAATACTTACGCTGTCTAGATATATCATGTAATAGCGTGTACGGTTGTACATATAATTCCTTAGAGCAATTTAAACAATTAATATAATGTCCCGTTTTTCGTAATGTATTATTATATATATTAGCACATTTATTGGTGCAAAATTTTCTTTTTGAAGATATTGACGCCTTAAATTCAATATTACATTGTATACATTTTTTAGTATTTTGATTGATTTTTGAATTTATCATATTTTATTTATTAATAAATATCATAAACCGTAACAAAAATCTAAAGGGGCTATTAATATGAAACGGTATCGTATCAGTGCAACGATTGCACAAATCGGTTTTGTTGTATTTTCCATAACTTTTTATGCTTGATAAATTTCAAATCGTTTTCTCGGAGTCCACTTTTCAAAGGCAGTATTGACATATTCAATAAATGCTGCACACATTGAATCTGAACTCAACATTGTTTCTGGTTTAAGGAAGTGTGTTCTACCTGCAAATCCGGCGCCTTTTCTATCATAATAGTCCATTTCATAAACCTTTTGAATAGCATCAGCAGCTTCAACATAACAAGCAATATCATCCCATATATATGGTGTAGGTACTGAGCCTTGCATTGTTTTTACTTTAGGAAATACTGGGAATGCCCATTCACCATGATCTTTATATTTGCCATCATGATTACTTCCCCATTCTTCGGAATAATCATCTACTGTCAAATATCTTCCGGAAGCATCTTTGAATCCGCATTGATCTTGCAATCCACCAGTTACATTAACAATGATCGGAGTACCCGCCATAACAGATTCAGCAGTACCTAATCCAAAGCCTTCGTTGGAAGCCAAATTGATAGTTACACTCGCAATATTGTACATGAAATTTAATTCTTTTGGCGAGGTTTGCTTTGCAGAATAAATAACTCTACAATTACTTGCAAGAGCCTGTTGAGTGGCAATCAAATCTGTACCATTCTCATCTACAGGTTGCGTATGCATTAATAGTACACATTTGGCCGCTTTTTCTTTTGGTAACCGATCAATAAATTCTTTGAATGCTAACATGACATCCGAAGTATGTTTTCTACGAATATTACGTGCATTATAGAACACCACAAAATCATTATCTCCGATTCCTAGCTTTTTACGATACTCCTCCATTTCAAGATAAAGTGCATCGCCGTGTACCATTGGAAAATAGGTTCTAGGATTAATACCGTGTGGCAAATATTTGAGCTGCCAATCCTTATAATCTTCGCCTTTCAATACGACCGTATTAATTGCCACCGTCTGTTTGCTAATACCCATTAATAGGTCACAAGACATATAGAATGGTTTATTCCACATCGGTGCAGGCCAGTTGTCCCAGATATTGAGATAAAATAATGGCAGCATTTGACGAATTTCATGTTCAGCTGCATACAACCATCCCCAGAATCTAGGATCTGTAAAATGTAGTATTGCATCAGGCTGTTCAATATTGATTAATTGCCTGATGACATCCATATTACCATAACCATCAGATGGATAGATCTTGACACTTGCATCTGCAATACCAAAATCTTTTCTGATAGAATCACTTACATCAATACATTTACCGCCATCTGGATGTTTAATTGCTGCGCCTAATTGTACCCAATCAAATATATGGGCCGTGCCGATTACTAATTCCCTGGATACTACTCCTACACCTGAATTGAGACGCATATCATCAGACAGTAGAAGGATTTTCTTTTTCTTCATTATCGTAACTTATTTAATATAAATATGTAAAATTTGATTATGATTTGAGCTTTCTAAAAATAAAATCATCTATTTTGTAAAAAACTATTGCGCCAATAAATTGAAACGCTACGGTAGTCCAGAAGTTGGACCATCCTAAATAATCGTGAAAGAAATACATACTAGGCACTGCTACTATCGCACCCAATTGCCACTTGAGGGCATACACTAAAAATGCTTTACTTTTTTGAATCATATTAATCATTTTCTGAAACAATAACAACTGGTTTATTATACTTTTGTGCCATACGAATAGCATGGTCCGTGCCTGATGATGTACCACTACTTCTGAAAGCAACCATATTGTCGCAATATTGGGCGATGAGCTCGTTTCGATGGAACAATTGTGATACGTGATATGGCTGACCGTAGTATTCATCAGGCATCATGGAATACAAATTCTTGACTGTATGTGCAGGGTTAAACTCTACAAAATCTACGCCTAATTCAAGTGCATATTTCTTGGCATATTTATCGGCACCATTATATGCACCGCCTGAAACGATTTCTAGATCTTTTATTTTAGTTTTAAGCAGCCATATCATTTCACGAATCTTATGTTTATTTTCATAAGATCGGCTGCCTATGATTGCCACACGAGTTGTATTGGGCTTTAATGATCTCTTGGATTCTATTAATCGTTTACAGGCATGTATATTGAATAATTTGTTAAATGGTACCGTACTCATTCTTTAATACGTTTTTCTTTTGGACATAAATCAAACTTGTCAGCAAATTCACACCAACGACAATTCTTCCCACCTTTATCTGCAAATGCCGTATATTGTCGATCAGCCTTACGAGTACCATCAGGATTGAAACATTCTGATACAAATGCATCAATCTGAGTTTGTACTTGCTTACGAGTCAATTTACCTGATGCAGGACTAAATTCTTGTATTCTGCGTTGAGGAAACATACTCTCTTCTAACAACTTACGTTTAACGATAAAATAGTGTACATGAATTTTATCCACATCATAGCCATATTGCTTGGCAAAGTAATTCTTGTAAATGATAAGCTGGGAGGTTTTGGTTTTATTGGCCTTGTCATATTTAGTCCAACCACGCGTTGATGTTTTAATATCAAAGATATGAATTTCATCATTCTTAACATCACGCAATACCAAGTCAATAAATCCATTCATAACAACATTAGGATTGGAATCAGTAGCCTGCATATAAATAGGCATTTCAACTCCTAATAGTTCCCAATCCTGTTTCTTGAAATACTCTGTTCTATGCTTTTGTATATGAGTAAGTATTTCAACACCATCATTGTAAAATTCTTGCATTTCAGCGGGAGTAGAAAAGTGCTCACCATTATTATTGGTATGAATTTCTATCTCATAGGTTTCCACCATACGTTCTTTAAGTAATTCAGCCAAATTCATTTGATCAGCTTCTTTCGCAGATTTGCGATATAAAGTATACAAATAAACTTGAAGAGTCTCGTGTAGTGCAGTACCAAAGCATAGCGTCATACTTGGACTACCTATTCTTATACGATCAATGTAATTCAACTTCCAACGATGCTGGCAGGTTTGATACATTGAGAACTGACTATAGGATATGGTAGTATCCGTAGGTTTTCTTTCTGGAGTAGTCATTCTCAATACTATTCCTAATTCGGCTAATGATTTCGGCATATCTTAAAGTTAAGAAATAATCTTCTCCTGTACAAGTATTTCCCGTACTTTATTTAGTAGTTCGTCAATCGAACCATCATTGACAATTTCATAATCAAACGAATGATTATCCAATGCAATCTCTGAGGCATGTGTGCCGACTTGTGTACCGGGTCTAGTTATTCGTATGGTAATACCGTCTCTTTCTTTAACGGCTGTTAATTCATTCGGAAACCTTAAATCGGTTATTACCCAATTGGGCAATACATCTGCATCTATTACATCAAACTCGGTGGTACCTATCGCAACTGTACGGCATACATAATCAGCAAATAAGGCATTGACCCAAACATTTGTATGTAGACCATTTCGCAATGCTTCAGTACCTAACTTTTGTAATAGATCTCGTACGGTCATAGGATAATCTTTCATAATTTGTGTCCCGTCTACTAACTTACCTAATTCAAAATTAGGTTCTTTAGTCCACCATTCACGTCCCAATTGAGTTTTCTTGAATTCTTGATCTTCAAAACTTTGTACCGGAATTCCTGTCAGTAATGATGCTATTTGTTTAAGTTTACCTGCAAACTTTTTGATTTCCCATTCCTCACTTGGGATACTACCCACCAAATTTATTTTTAATCTGCGGTTGTATACATATTCACTGAATGCATAATATGGATTTGCTTTTGATGTTAGATATTGAATCATGGATCCGACAGTATCTTTACCACTGCCGATCTTACCATTAATCGCGATTATTGACATAACAAATTATTTAAGTAGATTTTCGTAAAAGTAAATTGATAATAACAACCCAGCTACAGTACCAAAAGCTGCACCGAGTGCATACAATAATCTTTCGGCAAGTTTTCCGAACGCAATTCTTTTAACATTAAATGTCCAAACAAAACTAATAAGGAACCCAATAACAAATGAACCAATCCACTTATGATGGGCCAATTGATATGTATTGATTGCTACCAATAATACCTGGAAGAATCCGCTCAGGAATAGTAATATCTCCTGCTTTTTATTGTATATGAACTTCATCAATCCTCGTAGTATTCTAATGATTTAATCAATACATTTTCCTGCAACATGGTGTATACATCAAAATCTGCATACAATCTAAAAGTATAATATCCATTTGGATCATCCCATTCGTCAAATACTCGAATATCTTTGTCATTGAACTCCCGAATGGATGCTAATAAAAGAAGGAATGATTTTGTGTCTTCGGAATTAACACCCGCGTAAAAATGAATCATGTTTTGGTTTACTGTTTATTTAATATAAGAAAAATATTTGAACTATACAAGAAACATGAAAAAAGCCCATTGGGTGAAAGGGCTTTTATTAGTTGCGGGAGCAGGGCTCGAACCTGCGTGGTTGGGCTTATGAGACCCAGCTGGAACCATCTCCAGTCCATCCCGTGATGTGTAAGAAAACCTTGAGACTACAGGCTATGAATGACCAATCTTTTAAAGGATTATGAATTCCCTTTGTGTCCAGAGCTTTTTGGGCTCTATCTGGTCAATGCCGGTTATTTAGGTGAACCACTCCTCGAGGTACAAGTTACTCTCTAAGTACTTAGTCTGTTTAACTCTGCCGAGCTAATTCGTCCTTGCGGGATTACAAACCTTTCATTTAGAATCGTATCAGCTTTGCGAGCTTTTACGGCAGCCGACAGCCGGCTACTAGGTAGGCATCTTTCTATCCGTAATGGATATGACTTGAACCTGACAAGCACTTGGGCTTTAATCTTTAACTTTCGGAAAAATTTAAAATTCTTAGCGCTTAGTGAATGAATGAAAGTAGTGGCTTGTCTTTGAGCTCTACCAACTTTTGGTCGGGAGAATACTCAACTACTCTCTGAAATGTCCCCATCTCCATACTTCTGGATAACTCAGAACTCATGCCTTGGTAGACTAAGGTTCAGGGCTAACAACAGCACCACCTGTACATTACCTTACCTTTCGGTTTTAAGTTTCCCATTGTATTGAATTACGCAATCATATACTCGGATAGTACACTCTTTGCATAAATTCTGTTAGTTATTCTTATTGCTCTTCCGAGCTCAACTCACCCATTCACTATTGGGCAAGTCACACAACCAATTTCGCCATAGTGTCACCCTGACTACTTTAGGTTACATGATATCTAACCTGCTTACTCGAGCTCTTGCAAGCCGCAATCATGTTTTAAGCACAACACAATCACTTTACACCACTTTCGTGGTTTATTTTCGACACTAGGTCAAGGACTATAAGCCGCCCTTATAAACAATATTTTAAAGAACTATTCTTCTGCGTTATATAATAAATATAAGGAACTTTTTTCTAAACTCCAAATTTTTATTATTTTTTTTTCAGTCAATTTAAAATTACTATTCTCAACTAACTTACTTAAATATAAGGACTTTTTTTCTAATCTCCAAACTATTTTAAAACTTTTTTTCAACTAGTTTTTAGAACTTCTATTCCCTTACAACTTTAATAAATATAAGACCTAAAACTCATATCTCCAAACTTTTAATAAACTTTTTTCTCAAAAAATAAAGAAGAGATTGGTAATTCGTTTGGTACGGTTCTATCTACATAGATTTTCAATAGTTGATCGTTTGTACCGTCTACAAATTGAATACCGGCCGTTTGGTTATTTATCAATCGTTTGGTGATATACGCACGCATTTCCGATAAATCATAAAACATATATGTCTTTGCATAACTACTTACATGATATATTCTATCAGCGGCTGAAGTATGAAACCATCCGGGCTTGCCATTGCCTTGAATTTCCAAAGCAAATACAAACCATTTAGGTTCAACATACAAATTTGTTTTGCAATCCAATGTATATTCTCTAGACCAACCTGACTTGGTAATACCGAAATCAATACCATTACGTTGCCTCTGCATATCAGTTCGATAATCAGAAACGGTGTATTGTTCTTTCAATTGATTTATCAGGAATCTTTCTCCTGAATCACCTTTATCACCACGTTCACCGAACTTATTTCCCAACACACTCATACATTCAATAGTTTAGTTATTTCCTTTTCACTTTTGCCATACTTCTTCAATATACGTACAATCTCATCTCGGTTAATTGATAAAATCATTTGAATATATTCTTCAGCTTCATCAGCACTATAAAGATAGTGATTTTTTATGATATTAACAAGTTCTGAATCAAATTTAGTTTCATTTTTACCTTTAACATATGGATGAAAAGTGCGGTCTTTTGGGAATAACTCACAGTACAATCTTTGCACTGCCCCGTCAGGTATAATTCCTATCGTATACTTCTGTAATGCGTTTACCAGTTCGGTATATTCCCAATTCATACTCATAAATCTGTTCACCATATAGGTGGACCATGATTTACGGTCGACCGCACTTATGTTCGTCCATGGTATTTTATTTGATTTGATATTTGTAATATGATCAAAGAGCGACATTGCTTTTGGCGCATCTGAATCAACTGTTTTCTTTTTGGCCATATTAGATATTGATGTCTAATTCTTCAGGAATGGTGCCACATTTAGTACATACATATACTTCTACAGGTATGATTGAATCGCGTCCGGTTGGTGATACCAATGCTGAAAGTTTTTTGAATTTCATAACCGGCATAAAAATATCATTCTCACACTTACATAAAATATCAGTAGCCTTTGTGATATCTATTTGACGCTTAGGTCCGGAGGCGGCATTCATTTGGCCGCCATTTGGATTTATTATCATAACTATTATTTATACTGGTAATATAAGTAAATTAGTTCAATTTTCAAAGGAATCAATCAAACTTGTTACAATTATTTCGCCATCTACTAATCTACTCATTTGGGCAAATTCAATACAATTATCAAAGTTTTCCTTCATTTGCGAG
>Ga0129336_10003023_pt1 | contig 10394 bp, 11 predicted proteins | sample CPB6_02_DNA_FD_96878 | JGI IMG/M metagenome (GOLD analysis project Ga0129336, IMG submission 96878) | Freshwater to marine salinity gradient microbial communities from Chesapeake Bay, USA - CPBay_Sum_0.6_0.2_DNA | ecosystem: Environmental > Aquatic > Marine > Coastal | place: USA: Chesapeake...
AAGTTGTCCTCACATAATGCTAGGAAACCACTTGGAGGTTCATACTTGAAGAGTCCTTTACCGTTGCTGTCTGTGTAGGTTCCTGCTGTGGTGTTTCCAGAGAATGTTGGGTTTTGACCGAAGTTTGCATTCCAAACCTCAGTTCCAGCAGCATTATCAAAAGAAAATGCTGGTGTATAATGTGTATAAGTAGTAGCAAAACTGACTGCTGGATTTGTTCCCGCATCTGGGTCTCCACTATAAACCCAAGAACCATTTTTAGAAAACCAAAGTTTTCTAGTGTTCATATCAATAGCAATACCTATAATATCATTTGTTGTATAGGTTGTTCCCGATTGTACTGTTGTTCCATCATCATTAAATACAAGTCCATTATCACGCCAAGCAGTTCTATTTTGACCATTGTAAGTAAACCACTCTGCCGGTCTTATTCCAATTAAGTTAGACCCAGAACTTGTAACTGTTGGTATTGCTTCATAATACCATTTACCTGTTGAAACTCCAATAGTTGCACTTCCCTGTCCGCCATTTGATGTAGCGTCAGAAACAGTTAGATTTCCATTTGTGAATGATGGTTGAGAACCACCAAATGTTGGTGATATCGGATTCCAAGTGCAGAAGTTATTCGCAGTCGTATCAGGAACTGCTCTCCAAGTTCCAATACCTACTGGTGTATAAGGTCTCGGCACATCAAAACCACCTTTGTATTTTGCTACACCTTTGTATACTCGGAGGTCTTGTATGTAACCATTAAGACCTTCTGCTGCAGTGCTACTAGAATTTCCAATTTGTGCTGCTGCTGTTGCACCTAAAGAACTTGTATAATTTGCATTAATTCCAGCGGCAACTCCATTTTCAAATATTGTTAATGTTGTTCCTTCCCTTACTAATGCTAAGTGCGTCCATTGATTTAATTTTGGTGCATTTGAAGTTTCAACTGCTGTTGTACTATTTGCATAAAGATAATAATAACCCCCCCAAGATTTAAATGCAAAAGTATTTTGGTCATTTATAGAAAAATAATGACTGTATTTATTACCTCCAGTTGAATTTCCATATGTTAATAAATATACCCAACACTCAACTGTAAAATCCCCTGTACCAAAATTAAAATCACTTGAAGATGCAGCAGCAGCATAGTTATTTGGTCCAACTGCATACATAGCACTTCCATAATAACCAGCAGTATTTGCAATACTTACACTACTTGTTGTAATTGTTTTTGCACTTCCACTACCTTTAATCTCAGCAGAATAATCTCCAAAACCACTTTCTAATCCACCATTTACAAAAGGAAGAGCAAGAACCAAATTATCAGCATAAGGGTCTGTTCTCAACTGACTTACATAAGCATCAGTTGTCTCTGGAGCACCATTGCGTGGTTGTGGTAGGTCTTCACCTTTCAGAGTGATGATACTGTTAGGAGCACAATGGAAGTCAGCACCAAAGTTGGAACTATCATTCATTGGTAGATAGAAACCATTGACTCCAAAGCCACCATTGCGTTCAATTTGTGCTTTGATAACTCTTGGTGTCTTTGGAACCCACTGACCTGGACGGAAATCAGTTGACTGTGTAGAACCAGCAGAGATATAACCGTTTCCGTCCTTATAGAATCCGAATACTTCTGGTGTGAGTGCTTGACCGTCTACAAGGAAGAAATCAGTTAAATAACCAGAATATTGTTCTGTTCCAGGCACCGCAGGAATTCTTCCAATATTATGTTCTCCTATTGAATTAAATCCTAACTCGTTATTTTTAGTAAGACTTGTTGTTGTCGTATAGTTAGTTTCTATTTCAATACCATTTACATAAATCTTGACCCTCTCTTCCAATACATCCTTTGTGGTATCAATTGACCACATTAAATGATACCAAGAATTATTATCTCTAAACTCTGCTTTACTATTTACATTAATAACTGGTGCTGGTACTGTATTTTCTGCATAAAAGTATAATTGCCCTTGATAAAGAGATGCTGCAGTTCTTCTTAATACCCCACTCAAAAATACATCCATTATAGTGGAGTTTACTGATTCTGCTTCTTTTTTTGTCCAACAAGAGATTGTATAAACTCTACGATTACCAGTGCTTGTAGGAGTCCTCTGTAAATATTCGTTCGCCATTATGTCTTACCTCAACCTAAAATAACTGAACCTTGTGGAAAATAATCGCTGATAATCTCTACCCAATCAGTGCCGTTATAAAACTCCAAAGCACTGTTGGTTGTGTTGTATCTTATGTAGGGATTATTATCAGACGGTCTTTGTGCTGTGGTTCCTTGTGGAAGTGCGATTGCGTCTGTCTTTGAACCCAGGTCCAATGATACACTTGGATTTGTTGTTCCTATACCAAGATTACCAGAAACATAAGCACCACCATAAACTTCCAATTCACTTGTTGGTGTTACAGAAGTATTAATACCAACTTTACCATCTCTGGTAATAATATGTCTATAAGTTCCATTATCGGTAATGGCAATCTTATTTGCACCTGATTCTAGTTCAATTTCTAAATCATTATTAGTTCCATCATAAAATATTTTTACATCATCACTAGAACCAAATCTCAAAATATCACTATCTGCAAGGTCAATTGCAACACGAACATTTAATGTGCTATTAACAGTTAGGTCTGTAAATTGTCCATTACTCCAAGTATATGATGTATTACCAACTACACCAGTATTATCAGTAAGTGGTAAAAGATTTCCAGATGATACAATGTCTCCACGAACATCCAAAGTAGAACCTGGATTTGTGGTTCCTATACCAATACGGTCATTTGTTATATCTGAAAATAAAATATTACCTGATACTAAATTACCAGTCTGTCTGGTCTTTCCCATTTTACTATCTAGTTTTTAGATATTTATTTGAAACGGAAGGTGGGAGAGTCGAACTCCCAAGGGCTTTAACACCTCAACGCTTTTCAAGAGCGGTTCCGTCGCCAATCGGATTGACCTTCCTATCGGACTTCAAAGTCCAGTTTACGAACTTTGCGTTGTCTTCTTGCCTCTTGCCAGGCAATATCTTGAGAACTCAAAACATTTGTTTTTTGTTCCTTCATAGAGTTTACCATAACAACCTGAGATAAGTCAATAGCTGAAATCTTATTGTCTTTGACTTGCATTTTATTTGAACAGTTGCACACTTGGAGTTTTGATGAACTAATTAATTCTGTGTTGCAACCTTTACATCTTACGACTAACATGACTCCTCATTCTTTTAAATAAGATCTTAACATCCAAACAAATTTACCATGAGACTCCATCAAATCTTGAACCAAATTAGCAGTAGCATAAGATCTTTGCTTTTCAGATTCTTCAGAAATTTGAGTACACATATCACAGAATGATTTATTATCAGCAAGAAGTTGACTTACCATTACTTGTGCAGTAGGAGATGTAGATGCCTCAGGAATCTCTGAGGTTTCTACAACAGTACTAATAGGGCCAATTGCTTTCATGCGAAGATAACGCATGTGCTCAGTCAGACGATCAATCTCACCGAACATTGTTTCATATTGATTTCCAAACAACTCATGAAGTTGTGGAAAATCAGTACCTACAACATTCCAATGATAAACCCAAGTCTTTTGAAATAAACAAAAAAGACTTGTTTGTGCTTTATGAAGTAGTTGGTATAACTCGTTCATTATTTTTTCTAAGTATTTATAAATTGTTTGCGACAAACCAATGTGCTAAAGTGTATCGAACATTTTCTTGCACTTCCTCTACCCAATGTAAGTATTGTGCATTGGAAAAGATGACACATTTTCCAATTTCTGGTTTTACTTTCATTATATCATTAAATTGAAAACATGTCCTTCCTCCAATAAAATCATCATTCAAATAGATGATGGAAGCAAAAGCATCGCCATTATCATAATGTGGATTTTGATGCGCCCCTTTTGGCCATTTTACAATTTGAATATTATCAAGTCTAAGTGGTTTATCATGAAAAAATTGACAAATGTAATGAACAGATTGATTGATATCAGTTATCAAATTATTTTCAATATCGACAAGTGGTAAGGGTTGTGTATATTCATATTGAAATGTTTTATTTAGATTCCGATTATAAAGGGATATAAGTTGTTTACACTCATCTTCTGATAAGAATTTTTCTTGTATGAATAACATTATATTCACTTAGTTATGGGAGATCACAGAATCGAACTGTGGACTTTCTGCGTGTAAAGCAGACACTCTGACCGCTGAGTTAATCTCCCTGATGAGTAACGAGTGCCCGTTACCCGCAGAAGACACTTTCTGCAATTTTCACTGCATTAGAGGGCAGTGAACTCCCCCGACAAGATTCGAACTTGTGACCTGGAAATTAACAGTTTCTCGCGCTACCGCTGCGCCACAGGGGAATAAGAACCCGAAGGTTCAGAGCGGGTAACCGGGTTCGAACCGGTGATTCCAACTTGGAAGGATGGCGTGTTACCGCTACACCATACCCGCAATATTTAAATTATAAAAGGTTTTTTAAAAATTGTCAATACCTTAGCATTCCATTTGTATCACACCATATTCCAGTTAGATAATGTCTTGTGAATATATCGTTTTTAGAATTTAAATTTTTAAATTCTTTTAATGCATTATGATAGTCTATACTTTCATAATTATTATTTGCCCAATTAAATTGGTTTTTAATTTTTGGATTAAAAAGTTCTTTTGGTAATATTCTAATCTGACCAGTAATCAGATTTGAAAGACAAATAGGTCCACAATAATTCAATACATCTCGATAATTTTTTACATCATAATTAATTTTTTTCATATTACAAATAATAGTATCGCAATATTCAATCCAAAAATTTTGTTTTGGTGGAGATATCATCAAAGAATTTTGAACTTTTTCTTTCCACTCAGGCCAAGATTCTACAAGATATATTTTATTTTTTAAAAGAAATTCGTAGAAGTTTTGGTAACAATAAAAATCCATGTCTGCATAAATGCCACCATGTTTATGGAGAATGCAACTCCTTGCAAAATCAATTCTTATAATATGATACTTAAAGGAATCATATTCTTTTAAGTATTGTGGATAATCAGTTTTGATCAAATTTCTAATATCATCATCATCCCAAAAAATATATTCAAACTCTGAAAAATTTTTTTTCCAAGAAGACTGACATTCTTTCCATATCGGATTCCATTTTGTTTCATCTCTTGGTGCTGTTTGATGAATTATTTTTGATATCATCGATTAAAAGAAAACAATTTGAATAAATTTTGCAAGTTCAATTATAGCAAAAAAACTCCGAATTGTCATCATATCCCACATTTTAACTTTATAAAAGTAAGGAAAGGACAACAGATTTCCAAACATACGAAAATAAATTCCAAGTTGGATGCTGTTAAAAAGAATCACCGCATAACCAAAAATAAAAAATAGGTTACCAATAATTCTTAACCAACTCAATCTTGGATATTGTGGATGAATGAATTTATCTGTTGATGACATAGTTTATAAACCAAACAGGCACGGCTGGACTCGAACCAGCAATCGGCAACTTAGAAGGTTGATGCATTATCCATTATGCTACGTGCCCTTGTTTACCTTGGTTATTATATCAATCTTTTGGACAATCGTCAACCCATGGAGAACAAAGTCGCATTTCTCCTCCTAATAATCTTTGAGCTTCTGAGCTGTCCGGAGCCTTTTCAATGAACCTGGGCAAAGGTATTTTAGACACTCCACGGTCTCCTGTCAAGGCCTCATAATCTCTAATAGCCTTGTCCACATCTCTTTCAATTCTTCTGTTCACAATATTCGGATCTTTGAGCAGAACATCGTTGATTACGGTGCCTGGGAACAGAGACCTTTGAACCTCGTCTAAAAGGTCCCAGAGACGCTCCTGGGACGCTCCTGTGCATTGAGAAAGGATCGCTACGATGGCACTCAATACAGTACTGATGAAAACTATCTGCTTACTATCCGGTTTCTTTTTCCCGAAGTTAAAATTAAGCATAAAAAAGGGGAGTTCTAAACTCCCCTCTATTTATTCTATTGTATCAAACCTCTACCACGATCAGTCGGTTCGCATAATCATGGGCATAATGTGTGCGGGCACCATGATGTCCCCAACCAATCCAACTATACGCATAGTTCATGTAACGATTGATCGATTTACCAGGTGTTTTCATTTGGTCTTCGATACGTTGCCACTGAACCTCATTTGTTAGATAGCGAAGTTGCGTGTGAAGTGTAGAAGGATTACCCTCATACTTCTTAGCAAAATCACCCAATCCATAATAACGGTTGGCAGATGTCCATTGGATTAACCCATAACCACGACCGCAGCCGCTGTAATGAGTTCTCCAACCACCTTCACAGATATTAGGCACGAATCCCGATTCCTGCTTAATGTTACCCATGATGGTGGCAAGGGCGTTTCTGTCAGTAATACCCTGCTCTTGGAAGAATGCCAAGGCAGTGTTTTCATTCTCATTACACCCTTTACAAATTAGCCTTATCTCTTTTGGCTTTTCGGGAGCAACCTCTTTGGTCGCTGTCTTCTTTTCATCTACAAGTTCAAATTCTTTAATAACTGAGAATGGAGGAGGAGGCCCCTGCATCTTGTAGTTGACGAATGGCAGTGTTGCCGCATTGGTTGTAACCGTTGCCAGAAAGGGCAGGGCTACAGTAAAGAAGTTTTGCACTAGGTTAAATTGAACTCTACATCCGAATAGAAGGGGGGTATACCGCAACCATCTCTGGGGGCACCTTCCTCGGCTCTAAATCAAATCAAGATCTCATTACTAAAAATCCCACTCTTAAAGTGGGATCTTAACATTATAAGTGATTATTTAGGATTTGTCAAATCAAAGGTCATCAAATTCTTGTTTTCGTTCCATGACCAAACAACTTAACTGATCAACTCCTTCGGGAATATTAATCCACTCATCAAATTCTTCTGCAATTGCAATCGCATTAAGTTGACTCTGAATATCATCATACTCAGCAAGAGTATGAATACGATCAATGCTCCACTCACGGACCTGAGCAACTGATTCAGTCTGCGTTTCCATAATAATCTTTTCTGAAGTATCTGCTGAGGATGTTGCTATTGTACCAGGCCGGGATGCCTTCGTCAAGTGATTCTGTGAGAACATTATTGACGAATAATTGCCTTGTTTCTTCGAAGTTTGTTTTGCCAGATGTTTTATGTACTGATAAGATAGTTCTACTAAAATTTTCTCTGCCAAATTTGATAATGTCTTCTTTAAGTTCTGGACAAGACCCATAATAATTTTTCCAATCAGATTCAGATTTTACTTTTCGTTTTTTTCCTTTTGGTGTTCTAAAAGAGAAAAAATATTTTCTGCCAATATACTTTCTCCTATTCAGTTTATTCTCAATCAAATAAACAAAACCGAAGTTCTCTCCGATATCAAAACTTGTAAACGGACTCCCATTATAAAGCCAAGGATTCTCATAGTCAATATCTATACTCATCTAAAATATACAATACTTCGTCCAGATATTTATGAGCAAGACCTTTCATGTCCATTTCGGGTCTAATGTGTTCTATGCTAAGTTGATACTTAAGTTTTAAGACACGAATTTTAAGTTCTTCTTTTGTTATTTGATTTTTGGACATAAAAAAAGGAGGTTTGACCTCCTTTATGTATTAGGGTTATTTAACCATTCTTTACAATAGTCATAATCTCCAAACAAGAACTCATCACATTCTGCTGCCTTTTGGTAGGCATTCAGAATTTCTTGTTCACACCATTCATCATAATTGGAATCCTGCGAAAGTATTTTTGGTAACATCTTGTTTAATTCCTCCTACGACGTAGGATTCGACTTCCGTTTCCTGGGGAGCCACCTGGAGACCTTTAGAAGAAATCCAGTGCTGAGTCCAAGGTAAGGGATTGTTGTTTGCTGAAATGTCGTACTGTGGTTTGAGTCCGATCGCTTTAAGTCTACGATTAGCAATCCATTCAACATACTGTTGTAACAGTTTGTCATTAAGTCCGATCATGCTGCCATCTTTGAACAGATAATCTGCCCATTTCTTTTCTTCGTTTACAGCGCGATCAAACATCTTATAAACCCACTCTTCTTCTTCTTTTGCAATTTGTCTCATCTCTGGATCATCACCATCACGCCACTTATTCAAAATATTTTGTGTGATTGCTAAGTGTTGGTTTTCGTCTCTTGCGATGAGAGAGATAATTTTAGCGGATCCCTCCATAAGCTTAAGTTCGCCAAAGGCGAAACTACAAGCAAAACTAACGTAGAAGCGAATACCTTCAAGAATATTAACGTTTGCGATTGCTCTATAGAGTTTTCGTTTAACGTCATTAAGATCTTCCTTTGCGTAAGTTACTCCTTCAAGTCTGTGCTTCCATGATTCGGAAGTACCATAGTTTTGGGCTGATTGAATGAAGTCATCATAAGATTCTGTAACGGTCTTAGCACGTTCCAGAATACGATTATCATGAATAATAGTATCAAACACCTCAGTAGGATCAGAATATACATTTTTAATGATGTATGTGTAGGAACGACTATGAATCATTTCCATAAATCCCCACACTTCCATACATGCCTCAAGTTCAGGAAGTGAACAGTATGGAATAAATGCCATACCAGGGCCACGACCTTGAACAGAGTCAAGCATGATCTGATACTTCAAGTTAGATGTATAGATGTGTTTTTGTTCTGGACGAAGAGTATGATAATCTCCACGATCTTTCTGTAGAGAAACTTCCTCAGGTCTCCAAAAGTATCCTAATTGTTGTGTAGTCAGTTTATCAAAAACTGGATACTTATAAGAATCATATCGTTGAATTCCAAGAGGTGCTCCAAAAAACATTGGTTGTTTTTTCGTATCAACCTTTTCAGGATTAAAAACAGTCATTCCTTTAATCTGGGTTTCCTCTGTTGAAGAAATTTTAAACTGCACAGGATTCACACTCTCCCTCCTCTACTGAACTTAACTCATTAATCAAATCTTGAAGATTGGGTTTCTCTTCTACTACCTCATCAGTCTTAATATCATAAGTGTTTTGATAGTAAGAAGTCTTCCACCCATACTTGTATGTAGTCAAAAAGTCTTGTGCCATCACGGACACTGGGACTTCATTATCTGGATAATTTTCTGGATTATATGACCAGTTCCCACTAATCGCTTGATCAAAGAACTTTTGCATCACAGCAACAATATTAATATACCCGCGATTGCTAGGCATATCCCAAAGAAGCGTATAGTTGTTCTTGAGTGTTTGATACTGGGGAACAATTTGCTTGAGAGGGCCCTTCTTTGATTTTTTAATGGACAGGTATCCTCTAGGTGGTTCGATTCCATTGGTTGCGTTTGACACAACGGAACTGCTCTCCGATGGCATCTGTGCGGACAGTGTTGAGTGTCTGAGACCGTATTCCAAGATAGATGCTCTGAGAGATTCCCAATCATGCTGATAAGAGGTTGAACAAATTTCGTCTACGTCCTTTTTGTATGTATCGATGGGAAGAATTCCATCGGCATACTTTGTACGACCAAAGTCTTCACACCAACCTTTCTCTTTTGCAAGTTGATTGGATGCTTTGAGCAGATAATACTGGAAAGATTCTGAAAGACCATGAACAGCATCCCATGCCTCTTGGCTATCATAATTGAATCCAAGTTTTGCCAAATAATGTGCAAGTCCAATAAACCCAACACCAAGGGATCTCCGCGCCTTTGTAGCACGTTCAGCTGCCAGTACAGGATACTTCTGGTAATCAATTAATTCCTCCAATCCACGCACAGAAAGATCACAAAGTTCTTCCAGTTCATCATCAGATTTTACTTTACCAACATTGATTGCTGACAAAATGCACAATGCAATCTCGCCATTTTCATCATCGATGTGTTGAACAGGATATGTGGGAAGTGTAATTTCTTGACACAGGTTGCTCATCTCAATTTTATCCTTGAAGGACGAATGAGAATTGCAGTGGTCAATGTTCATGATGTAGATTCGACCAGTTTCTGCACGTTCCTTTAGAAGATCCAGAATGAGTTCTTGAGCTCTGACAGTCTTTCTTGGAATAGACTCATCTCGTTCATAAGACTCATATAAGTCGTCAAATCTATCAGTGCCAAAAGCATCATACAGACCAGGAACGTTGTGTGGAGAGAAGAGTGAGATCTCTCCATCTTGGATGAATCTTGCATAGAAAAGTTTGCTGATCTGAATACTGTAGTCAAGTTTTCGTACACGGTTATCTTCTGTCCCTTTGTTGTTCTTGAGAACAATAATGTCCTCTATTTCTTGGTGCCAAATGGGGAAGTGAACCGTAGCTGATCCACCTCTAATGCCATTTTGAGTACAGCATCGGACAGTCGCTTCAAACTTCTTGAGGAATGGAACAACACCTGTGTGCTGA
>Ga0129336_10003025_pt1 | contig 10392 bp, 10 predicted proteins | sample CPB6_02_DNA_FD_96878 | JGI IMG/M metagenome (GOLD analysis project Ga0129336, IMG submission 96878) | Freshwater to marine salinity gradient microbial communities from Chesapeake Bay, USA - CPBay_Sum_0.6_0.2_DNA | ecosystem: Environmental > Aquatic > Marine > Coastal | place: USA: Chesapeake...
ATTATAGTTTTCAATAATTCCATTGTGAATCATGGCTAGTTTTCCACTTGCGGAGAGATGTGGATGTGCGTTTCTGTCGCTGGGTTCTCCATGTGTGGCCCAACGCGTGTGACCTATTCCTGTTTTGCCACTAATATTTTTGCCTACTACATGTTCCTCCAGATCGGCAACCTTCCCCATTTTTTTATATACATGTAACGACTGATTATGCAACGCAATACCTGCGCTGTCATATCCTCTGTATTCTAATCTCTTTAATCCTTTTACAACAACTGGAAACGCATCGCGATAACCTGTATAGCCAACAATACCACACATAGAATAAAGTTTGTTAGCTCAAATATATTGGGAGACTCAATACGTTGTATTGAATTGAAAACTTTTAAAAGATAACCCTTATTTATAAAAAAAATTAAAAAGTAAGGTCAAATTAAAATATCTCTTAGTAAGAGATAAGCCGTGCCGAAGTAGATTAGCAAGCCTGTTACATCAACCAATGTTGCAATAAAGGGTGTGGAAGAAGCAGCTGGATCTGCTCCTAATCTTTTTAATAGTAATGGCAGCATAGATCCCATTAGCGTTCCCCACAAAACTACTCCAATCAATGCCATTCCAATCGCTAATCCCACTTGGTAATAGTGTTCGCCAAAGAGAGCGAGGAATTGATGCCCGCCTACTACAATTCCAAAACCAATTAATCCAAGTGTAAGGCCCATGAATAAACCAGATTGTATCTCTCTTCGTGCAATTCTCCACCAATCTTTTACAGTTATTTCTCCCAGTGCCATGGCCTGTATAATCAGTGTAGCAGCTTGCGAACCACTGTTTCCTCCACTAGAAATTATCAGCGGGATAAATGTGGAAAGAACCAACACATGTTCTAAAGTTTTTTGAAACCCTGACATGGCTGCAATGGTCAGCGTTTCGCCGATGAAGAGTATCAACAACCAGATAATTCTCTTTTTATACAACTTGAAAAGAGGAATATCCAAATAAGGTTCTTCCAGTGCTTCAGTACCTCCCATTTTTTGCATATCCTCACTGAATTCTTCTCCAGCTACCCAAAGAATATCATCGATGGTAACTATGCCTAAAAGTTTATTGCTTTGACTCACTACGGGTAAGGCTACCCGGTTATTCATTTTAAAAGTTTCACTAGCCGTTTCTTGATCATCTTCTGGGTGAAGCGCAATAACCCTGCCATCAATTAATTCCTCTACTTTTTTATGCGGGGCACTTAAGATAATATCACTGATGCGGATGTCATCAATCAATTCGCCCTTTTCGTTAATCACATAGATTACGTTGATGGTTTCGCTGTCTTTGCCATACTTACGAATGGTTGCGAATACTTCCTCCACCGTATTACTGGCGTACACGTATACATAGTCTGGCGTCATTAATCGGCCAATGCTATTCTCGGGGTATCCTAAAAGTGAAAGCGTAACTTTTCTTTCCTCAGGGTCGAGTAATTTTATCAACTCTCGTACTACGTTGCTTGGTAATTCCTCCAGAAAGTCAGTTCTGTCATCAGCAGGCAGTTCATTCAACAATAAAGCGGTTATGTTGGCGGGTAATTTTCGAATGATACTCTTTTGGCTTGAGAGGTCAAGGATTTTAAACACACTAGCTGCCCGATGTGTGGACATGCTGGCTATTATTGTGGTATCCTCTTCCGGGTAACGCTCCACTAACTCAGCAACTTCACTAATATTTTGATCGTCTAGGAAAGCATGCAGTTTTACGGCCTCTTTTTCTGCCAGCACTGCCTCAAATTCAGCAGCCAGTACAACTTGTGTTTGCTCCATGGACATACGTACAAAAGTACAAAGGAAAATGCGTACTTCGTGGTTAACGCTGCGTTATGATACTACCTTGTCTTTTTGTTGCACCTTCCCCTACGCATGGGAAGGGAGTATTTACTAGTGAATCGCTTGAGGCGGGTACAACTATTGAAATTTCGCCAGTTATAGTTTTGTCTTCTACCGAACGAATACACATCGATAAAACACGTTTACACGACTATATTTTTGAATGGGGAGATGACCGGTCGCTCGCTGCAGTTGCGTTGGGGTATCTTTCTGTTTATAATCATGCCTGTCCCAGCAATTGTGTATACGAGATGGATTATGAAGCCGGATTGATACGTGTTATGACCGTGGTTGCCATTCAACAAGGCGAGGAATTATACATCAACTACCATGGAGATTTTGATAATTCTTCCCCTTTGTGGTTTGCAACTGATTTGAATCTGGGTAGTCTAAATTCTTAAAATAAAAAACCCCGCTTCTAGGCGGGGTTTTTTAGTCGAATTAAAATTTCTTAGAATTTAATTTGTGCTCTTAGTTCTCCCAATGGGAAAGCTGCAGTACGGATGCTTACATAATAAACACCATTGAGCAGATTTTCCTCTGTGATTAAAACCCCGTCTACAAACAAGCGGCCGCTATAGGTACCGCAGCTTGTATTTGTTATAGTGGCACATCTGGTGATTCCAGTTAATGAAAACAGTTGAATAGGATTTGCGGGAAATCCGGCAGGAGCCATTCCATGAATGGACATGCCAGGTATCGGTGCTGTTGCAACAGGTCCACTTAATCCAGACCAGCGGATAGTATACGATAATAACTTAGTGGTCGTGTTGTAGTGAATATCCATAGTACCCAATGCAGAGGAGGGACTAGGAGGGAAGTTTTGCGCACCTGTAAGAGGAACATCTACGCGACTGTACTCTTTTCTAACAAAAAGATCGTCATCGCGATCGCAGGCTCCCAAGGATAGTAAAAGGGTAGCAGCAACTAAAAAACGAGCAGTAGTTTGGAACAGTTTCATTGAAACAGATTTTCGTAAAAGTAATACAATTTTTTGATTGACCCCATTTTTGGAATTTTGGGCCCGGGGTTGGGGAAAACTAGCCCAATTTCTTTTTTAGGGCCTGTAATTTAAGAAGGGCATCCAGCGGAGTTAGGTGTTCAATATCAACTCCTTCGAGCTCCCGCTTGATCTCCAAAAGTGCTGCATTTTCGCTATCGAAAATAGATAACTGGACCTGCGGAGAAATAGCTTTATTGGCCGCTTTTTGAGGGGCTGGGGCGGACGCAGCATGTCCGTCTTCGAGCACGATAAGTTTTTTTGCAGCCAGGTCTAACAGGGAGGTAGGCATTCCTGCCATTCTTGCCACATGCAACCCAAAACTATGTAATGATCCCCCTGGAGATAGCTTTCGCAAAAAAATCACTCTGTTGCCAGATTCCTGATATGTAATATGGAAGTTTTTCACTCGGGAAAACTGCTCCTCCAATTCGTTTAGTTCATGATAGTGTGTGGCAAATAGTGTTTTTGGTTTTGATGGTGATTCATGTAAATAGGCTGCAATGCTCCAGGCTATTGAAACCCCGTCATAGGTGGAGGTGCCTCGACCTATTTCGTCTAAAATGATCAAACTCCTTTCGCTTAGATTATTGATGATGGAGGCCGTCTCAGTCATTTCTACCATAAAAGTGGACTCTCCTCCTGCCAAATTATCGGCCGCACCAACCCGCGTAAAGATTTTATCAGTGAGCGGTACGCTTGCTCGTGTGGCTGGAACATAATGTCCCATATGGGCAAGCAAGGAAATTAACGCAGTTTGTCGAAGTAGTGCGGACTTGCCACTCATGTTGGGACCTGTAAGAATCAATACTTGTTGTGAAGTTGCATTAAGCAGTAGGTCATTGCCAATATAAGATTCTCCGGCAGGCAGGTACCTTTCGATTACTGGATGGCGGCCTTCTTCAATTTCGAGTTCTAAACCTGTATGAACCGAAGGTTTACAGTAATTATATTGCAAGGCATTGTTGGCAAAACAGCATAGACAATCCAAATCGGCGATGGCATCTGCATTGATTTGTAATACGGGTACAATGGATTGGAGTCTTGTAAGTAGTTCCTCAAAAATGGAAAGTTCAAGTGTTCGGATACGTTCTTCTGCGCCCATAATCTTTTCCTCGTACTCTTTCAGCTCCGGTGTTATGTAGCGTTCCGCATTGGTCAGTGTTTGCTTTCTTATCCAATCGGTAGGAACTTTTTCCTTGTGCGCATGCGTTACTTCCAGGTAATATCCAAAGACAGAGTTGAAGCTAATTTTCAGCGAGGAGATACCGGTTCTTAAAATTTCCCGTGCCTGCATGGCCTCTAAAAAATTTTTTCCGCTGGTAGCCAGTGTACGAAGTTGATCTAATTCAGCGTGCACGCCTGCAGCAATCGCTTCCCCTTTTTGAATCAGGGCCGGTGGTTCGTTGACCAGCGTTTTTTCTATATCAAGAATACTACTTTCCAACGGTGTAATTTGATTGGCAAGTCGCACGAGTAAAGGAGGTGAAGTACGGTTTAGTTCGTCCTTTATTTTTTCAAGCTTGCGTAAATAGCTCGCCAGCACCCTTACTTCACGAGGACCAGTTTTTCGTAGCGATAGTCTTGCGGCAAGCCGCTCTAAATCTCCGCAGCCCTCAAGTTCCACTCCAATTTTATTCCTGGAGTCGGATTCTCTGCTTAAAAATTCTACGGCATCCAATCTTTCTTGAATAGGACTAAGTTCTACCAGTGGAAAGAGCATCCACCGCTTCAGTCTTCGACCTCCCATAGGAGTTTGTGTGCGATCCAGTACGCTAAGTAAAGTTGGATTTCCTTCACGAGAGGGTGTAAGCAATTCTAAGTTGCGGATTGTAAAACGATCCATCCATAAAAAAGACTGACGATCGATTCGTTGCATCCGTCCAATATGCTGCAGATGGGGGTGATCTGTTTCCTTGAGGTAGTGAAAAAGTGCACCGGCTGCAATACATCCCAGCGGCAGCTCCTCCACCCCAAATCCTTTTAAGGATTGAACTTGAAAATGCTTCAGTAATATATCTCGTGTAAAGGTTTCATCAAAGATCCATTCATCCAACGTGTAGGTGTATGTTTTGAGTCCCAGTTGCTCTTTGAGTTGATGCTGGTATTGGCGCTGTACTATCAACTCTGCAGTAGGTAAGCCTTGAATCAGTTTATCGGCAAAATCGCGGTCCCCTTCTGTAACATAAAGTTCTCCAGTGGAAATATCCAAAAACGCGAGTCCTAATTTTTCTTGGGGCCCCACATGTAGCGCCAATAAAAAATTATTACTTCGTTGGTCGAGTATTTTATCACTAGTGGTGGTGCCTGGCGTTAACATTTCTGTTACGCCTCTTTTTACGATTCCTTTAGCTTGTTTGGGATCCTCTAGTTGATCACATACGGCAACGCGGTGACCCGCCTTTACTAATTTGTGTAGGTATGTATCTAAGGAATGATGCGGAAAACCAGCCAGGGCTGCTTCTGCTGCTGCTCCATTATTTCTTTTAGTGAGTGTGATACCAAGAATCTTAGAGGCAAGTACTGCATCCTGACCAAAGGTTTCATAAAAATCTCCCACACGGAACAATAGAATGGCATCGGGATATTTTTGTTTGATAGCCCGGTGTTGTTGCATTAGAGGGGTCTCTTTCGAAGCACTTTTTGCCATACAGGTAGGTGAAGGGGACAAAAATAAGGAACCCTGCTTACCTTCGCCGCATGCGAAAATTACGCATGGATGAATTAGGCCGTAAAACAGTGGCGGAGGTAAAAGGTGCCAGTAAGGTACCTGTTATTGTAATACTGGAAAATATAAGGAGTGCTTATAATGTAGGAAGTGTATTCAGGACGGCTGATGCCTTTTTGCTGGAGGGGGTCTATTTGGTAGGCTACACTGCATTCCCTCCACATAAAGAGATACGTAAAACTGCGCTGGGTGCAGAAGAATCGGTCAGCTGGAAACATTTTAAAACGATGGCGGAGGCTATTGACTCTATACGTCAGCAGGGGTACACACTAGTGGCAGCGGAGCAAACGGACCGAAGTGTTCCGCTTCATCAATGGCAGGAACCTTCTTCGCCTGGGCTGGCATTGATCATGGGAAACGAAGTGACGGGGGTAGAACAAGAAACGCTCGAGGCCTGTGACCAGGTGTTAGAAATTCCACAGTTGGGCATGAAACATTCACTCAATATTGCCACTGCCGCTGGTGTTATGCTATGGGAAATTGTTAGAAAAAAAATTATTGCTAACGGATGAACACTGGAGTAGTAAATTATTTTAAGCTCATCAAGTTTTCGCACACGGTGTTTGCAATGCCCTTTGCGTTGATTGGATTTTTTTTGGGAATTCAATCGCTTGATCCAGGAACATCAGTAGAGGGAATACGCTTGTTTGTGCTTGTGATTGCTTGTATGGTTTTTGCCAGAAGCGCGGCCATGGCATTCAATCGATATCTGGATCGTTATTTTGATGCACTGAATCCTCGTACTGCACAGCGGGAAATTCCTGTTGGGGTAATCAAGCCGAGGCAGGCCCTGGCTTTTACGGTGGGAATGTCCGTGCTTTTTGTAAGCTGCGCCTGGTTGATCAATACACTTTGTTTTTTTCTTTCTCCGCTCGCTTTGCTGATTATTCTGGGGTATAGTTATACAAAGCGGTTTACTCCACTTTGTCATTTGGTGCTAGGTGCCGGGCTTTCCTTAGCTCCTATCGGTGCGTACTTAGCGGTAACTGGCCAATTTGCAATGGTTCCTTTGTTTTTTTCCTTTGCAGTATTAACCTGGGTTAGTGGGTTTGATATTATTTACTCTTTGCAAGACGAAACTTTTGATCGTTCTCAGGACCTCTATTCAATACCAGTTTGGCTTGGAACTAAAAAGGCTTTAGGTGTTTCAAGGGTACTACATAGCGCCAGCTTTATTCTCATTGGACTAGCAGGCTGGTATGGTCCATTTGGGTGGATCTACTGGGGGGGTGCTTTACTTTACGGAGGATTGCTGATTTATCAGCAGTGGTTGGTTAGTCCTGTCGATTTAAGTCGAGTTAATTTAGCCTTCATGACTGTAAATGGAATCGCCTCAATTCTGTTTTCAGTTTTTGTAATTGCAGACCTTTATATCCAATGACATGGGTAGAATAATGGCAATAGATGTGGGTGGAAAGAGAACGGGAATTGCCGTTACGGATCCTTTGCAAATTATTGCTACAGGACTAGTCACGATTGAGGCACATACGCTAGTTGAGTTTATAAAGAACTATATTAAAACGGAACAGGTAGATCGGTTTGTGGTGGGATGGCCAACCAATTGGGATGATTCTCCTACCCATGGAACTCCTCACGCAGCTAAAGCCATACAACTTCTTCAAAAAAATTTCCCCACCATTCCCGTTGAAAAGATTGATGAGCGATATACTTCAAAAATGGCAAAAGATGCCTTACTTGAAATGGGGCTTAAGAAAAAAGATCGGCGTGACAAGAAATTAGTAGATGAAGTGGCGGCCACCATCTTACTCCAGGAATATCTCCGTTCTGTCCAGGGGTCGTAACTTTGCGGTATGATTCTCCCCATTATTGCCTACGGACATCCCGTTTTAAGAGAAGTTGCAAAGCCTATTGAGCAAGGTCAACTTGAACTGACCACTTTTATTTCCTCTATGTGGGAGACCATGTATGCAAGCAGTGGAGTTGGATTGGCGGCTCCTCAAGTCAATCATTCTATTCGATTGTTTACAGTGGATACATTGCAGCTGTTTAATTCAATGAATGAAATTGAGCATGCTAATTATCCTGATGCGCCCGGTATCAAGGCTGTTTTTATCAATGCTACTATTTTGGATCAAAGTGGAGAACCCTGGGGTTATAGTGAGGGTTGCTTAAGTATACCTAAGATACATGAAGAGGTTTTCCGTCCTGCTACCATTCGTTTACGATATACCACCGAACAATGGGAAGTTAAAGAAGAAGTTTTTAGCGGACTCACCGCTCGTGTCATACAACATGAATATGATCACTTGGAGGGGAGGTTGTTTATAGATCATCTTGCCCCGCTAAAACGCAAACTTCTCAAAGGTAAACTCACTGATATCACAAAGGGAAAGGTTGCGGTTGACTACAAGATGAAATTTTCTGTATGAGCCGTTTTTTTGTAGCTTTTCTATTATTGGTTTTTGCAACGGCACAAGGTCAGTCAATAGATGCTGACAGTTTGGATGGGGTACGATTGAGACAACTTATTAATCTTTCTGAAGTAGTATTGCGCAGTAACCTCGATGTGGAGCGATTTATTCAGCAAGTGCGTGATGATACCACTTTTTACAAGGCATTTCGTAATCTTCGTGTGCTGGAGTTTACCGCTAGCAATGACATTCTGTTACGGGATAAAAAAGCGACTCCCCTGGCCAGAATGATTAGCAAAACAAAACAAGTCAGAGAAGCTGGATGTAGGAATACTACGGTATTAGAGGAAAAAGTACAGGGTAATTTTTATAAATCAGATCGGTCTTATCGTTATTACACAGCGGCTTTATACGCTTCTTTATTTTTTGCACCTGGTAAAATTTGCGGGGAAACAAATATTGTACGCGAGCGAAATTTTCAAGCCCGCTCTACCAAGGGGATGGCACGTCACCGAGAGCAGTTAAAAATGTTACTTTTTAATCCAGGAAAAAAAATTCCAGGAATTCCTTTTATCGGGGACAAGGTAGATGTGTTTAGTCCGGAACGAAGGGCACTCTATAATTATGCAATTGATCGAGTTATGTATCGGGGAGAGGACTGCTATTTATTTTCTATCGAGGCTAAACCAAACCTGAGCGGAAGCCAACGTGATAAGATAGTAATTGACAATATGACTACTTGGTTTAGTGTACGCACAGGTGAAGTATTGGCTCGAAATTATGCAATGAGTTACAGGGCCGGGTTCTACGATTTTGAGGTGCAGATCGAGGCCGAGTTAATGCGCTATAAAAACTGGGTAGTACCCGCTGTACTTCGCTATGTGGGGAATTGGGATATACCTTTTAAAGAAAGAGAGCGCGGTATTTTTACAGCTACGCTGTATGACTTTCGTTAAGTAATTATTTTTTGTAGGTGGCTGCGTAGGTTCGCCATTTTTGAATTACTTCCTCCATGTCTGCCGGGAGTGGGCATTCAAAATCGATTGCTAAGCCGGTAGCGGGATGAACAAATCCAAGCGTGCGGGCGTGCAAAGCCTGTCTTTGGCAACTACTAAAACAGTTATCTACAAATTGTTTGTAGCGCGCATAGACCGTTCCTTTTACTATTTTATCACCTCCATAAAAATCGTCATTGAATAAGGGGTGTCCCAGGTATTTCATGTGCACACGAATCTGGTGGGTTCGTCCTGTTTCTAATTTGCATCGAATTAAGGTTACATAGCCAAATCGTTCAATGACTTCATAGTGTGTAATAGCTTCCTTACCATGATCACCGTCCGGGTACGCTTCAAATAGCTTTCGAAATCGTAAATGTCTACCAACGTGTGCGCGAATGGTTCCTTTATTTTCCACTACATCTCCCCATACCAGTGCGATATATTCGCGTTTAACCGTGTGATCAAAAAACTGTTTAGCCAATTGGCGCATTGCCAAATCTGATTTGGCAAGCACCAGTAAACCGCTGGTATTTTTATCTATTCGGTGAACCATTCCAAAGCGGGGTAATGTTTCCTCCGATAGTGAAGGATTTTGTTGTTGCAAATACCAGGCTACTCCATTCAATAAAGTGCCTGTGTAGTTTCCACTACCCGGATGCACCACCATCCCCGCGGGTTTGTTGATGATCATTACTTCTTTGTCCTCATAAAAGATGGATAAATCCATGGGCTCCGGGGCAATGGCCGTTTGTTCAGGACTGATGTCTGAATAAATAGTGATCTGATCGAGTGGTTTTATTTTATAATTCGCTTTGATGGCTTGGCCATTTACCTGCACCATACCGAGATTCATCGCTTGTTGTAATTTGTTTCTACTGGCCCCTTCGATTCGGCTGGCAAGGAATTTATCAATTCGTATGGGTTCCTGGCCTTTGTTTACTTGAAGCTGAAATCGTTCATATAGCTCGTCGCTCAGATCGGTTGGTTGTATTGGGGGCTCCTGGTTCATCCCTACAAAGGTAAAGCTTCGAAGTTTGTGGGTACCTTTGTAGGGAATGAGTAAACTAGTACATTTTCAAGATTTGGGACTTGCGGCGTACCAACCCGTTTGGGATTTACAGGAACAATTATTGAAAGAAAATATTGAACGTAAAACTAAAGGAGAGCAGGGTATACATCATCTATTATTTGTAGAACATCCACCTGTTTACACATTAGGCAAAAGTGGTAAAAGAGAACATGTGTTGATTGGGGAACAAGAGATGATGGAGCGTCAAATTGATTTTTTTCACACCAATAGAGGAGGGGATATAACTTATCATGGTCCGGGTCAATTAGTGGGGTACCCTATTCTTGATTTGGAACAATTTTATACAGATATCGGACGGTATCTCCGAGAACTCGAAGAAGTGATTATACTAAC
>Ga0129336_10003026_pt1 | contig 10389 bp, 6 predicted proteins | sample CPB6_02_DNA_FD_96878 | JGI IMG/M metagenome (GOLD analysis project Ga0129336, IMG submission 96878) | Freshwater to marine salinity gradient microbial communities from Chesapeake Bay, USA - CPBay_Sum_0.6_0.2_DNA | ecosystem: Environmental > Aquatic > Marine > Coastal | place: USA: Chesapeake Bay...
CGCGCGGCGCCGGTGTCGCCGCTGGGTCTTCGGTCGCCCACGCCTCAGCGAGCAGCGCTTCGACCGCGGCATTGATCAACGCCATCTCGCGCGTCGCCTTGCGCGCCCCGGCCGCGTCACCTGCAAAGTTGTCTGGGTGATGCGTGCGGGCCAGAGTACGTCGCGCAGCGCGGATCTCCTCGGCGCTTGCGCCTGGCGAAAGGCCGAGCACTTCGTGTGGGCTTCGCGCGGCCCGCCTCACCTGGAACACCTCGTGGAAGACATACGCCAAGTGTAGTCCGCTCCCCTACGATGGGGTGATGAAGAGCCTGATCAACGCGGTCGAGATCTCACGTCCACTCCTCTGGCTGAATACGTCAATGCCACTTCTCTGGGGGATCCTCGCGACACGCGGCTCGCTCATGCCGAGCGATCTGGTGCTCTTTGCTCTGCTCCTCTTCCCATACAACTACTTCCTGCATGCACCGAACGACTACTTCGACTTTGAAACCGATGCGAGGAATCCACGCAAGGGTGGTGTTGAAGGGGCCCTCACGCCGAAGCCACTCCTGGCGCGGCACGCGATCGTCAGTACCCTGCTCCTCGCTCCGTTCCTTCTCTTCACCGCCACGCAGTTTCCGCCGCTCACCCTCGCCTCGCTCGGCCTCCTCTTGATCCTTTCGGCCGCCTACAACGCCCCGCCGACGCGCCTGAAAGGTCGGCCGATCCTTGATTCGCTCACCAACGTGCTCTACGCGATCCCGCTCCAGATTGGGATCCACGCCGCGGGCGGTGCCGAGCTGGTTGCACCCTCCGTGCTCGTCTTTGCCGCATGGGGGATCGGCGCGCATGCGCTCACCACCATCACCGATCGCGACGAAGATGCCGCCGCTGGCGTGCGAACCATCGCCGTCCTCCTTGGGCGTCGCAACACCGCCCTCTTCTCCGCCGCCTGGTTCGTGCTGGTTGGACTCGGTGCCGCGAGCATCACCGGATCACCGCTCGCCTTTGCCCTTGCACTTCCCTATCTCTCGCTCTCCCTGATCGGACGCGACGCGACCGGTGATGCGGGTCGCCGACTCTATCGACTCTTCCTGATCGCCAACGTCACGATCGGCGCAGCGATCACGATGCTCGTGCTCCTGAACGTTGCATTTGAATCGGCGGTTGCAGCAGGGGCGGTGGCAATCACTGGCACGCTCATCGCACTCGGCGCATCGGTGGGCCGATCCGCACTCCGCGCTCGACGCTCCGCGTGACGGGCCAGAAGCACGTTGTCGTCGTCGGCGCCGGACTCGCCGGCCTCGCCTGTGCGATCCGACTCGCCGCCGAGGGTCTCCGCGTCACCGTTATCGAGCGCGGCACGCGCCCGGGCGGAAAGATGGGGCGACGCGAGATCGGACCCTACCGTTGGGACAGCGGCCCCACGATCTTCACCCTCCCCGAACTCTTCGATCAGCTCTGGTCTGCCGCCGGCGCACGGCGGAGCGACGACCTGACACTCCTCCCAGTCGAGCCAGCGTCGCGCACCTTCTTTGCGGACGGAAGTGTGCTGGAGACATCGAGCGATCTGAACAGTCTCGCAGCAAGTTTCGGCGCACTCGATCCGCGCGACGCGGCGGGAATCCCCGCCTTCATGCGCCGCGGCGAGAAGCTCTGGCGCGAACTCGATCAGACCTTCTTCCGGAAGACGCTCAGCCCGCTCAGTCTCCTGGCACCAAGTTCATGGCTCGCTGGGATTCGCCTCGACGCGGCAACGCCGTACAGTCGGCGGATCAACCAAACATTTCACGATGAACGAATTCGCCACGTGATGCGCTACAAGTCCATCTACCTCGGCTCCACGCCGCAGAGCGTTCCCGGTGCATTCCTCTCCATTCCGTACATCGAAGCGAAGTTCGGCACCTGGCATCCGCAGGGCGGCATGCATGAGGCGCCACTCGCCATGGAGCGACTCGCGCGCCGACTCGGCGTGGAGTTCCGTTACGGCACCGACGCGATCGGAAGCGTGATCACGAACAGGCGCATCCGTGCCATCCGCATCGCGCCGCGAAGCGCGCAACCGCGAACGCTTGGGAGCGGCCCCGCCGCACCGAACCAGCCCGGTGAGGAGCGGATCGAAGCGGATGCGGTGCTCTTCAACGCCGACATCGTCCACGCCAATCGCGATCTGATCGGCGAGGCGCACCTTGGCCTTCTGAGTCGTCAGCGATTCACGCGCATCACCCCATCGTCGAGCGCCTACATCCTGCACCTCGGCGTGAAGCGGACCTTCCCAGATCTTGCCCATCACACCGTCTGGCACCCCGAGAACCCGAACGACGAACTGGACCGCATCATCAGTTCACCCGTACCGAGCGGCGATCCCACGCTCTACATCCAACACGTCGCGGCGACCGATCCATCCGCTCGTCTCGACGGCCGCACGGCACTCTATGTGTTGACGCCAGTGCCACCGCTGAAGGATCGACGCTGGTGGGAGGAACACCGTGAGGCGTACCGCGCCGCAACGATCACGCGCGTCTGTGAACGCACCGGCCTCAAGCCTGAAGAGATTGAAGAGGAGGCCGACTGGACGCCACTCGAGTTTGAGCGCGAGCAGTACTGCCACGACGGCTCCATCTTTGCGCTCGCCGCGAGCTTCTTCCAAAGCGCCTACTTCCGCCCCGCCAACGCCTCACCAGATATCGAAAATGCCTTCTTTGCTGGCGGAGGCTCGCAACCGGGCGGCGGCATTCCGCTGGTCATGCTCTCCGGCTACATCGCCAGCCGCACCATCCTGCAGCGCCTCGGCCTCCCCCTCCCACCGAGTGAGGCGGGGCGGATCGCCTAACGCTGCGTCGTCGCTTCGCTCTTCATGGGGCCCGCCTTCGCGCGTCGACTCAGCAGAGCTTCAGAGAGCATGAAACCTGAGGCCAAGAGCAGCAGCGGGTTCCACGAAGTTGTGATCGCGAAAAGAGAGAGGGCGAGCGCAGCGACCACTCGGTAGCGCGTTCTGATCCCCCGCCCATTTCTGCCGATTGCCCGGACCATGAGTCGGTGGACGAAGAGGCGATAGATCAGCGCCAATAGAAGCGCGGCGGCGTAGATCACAAGGAGGTTGAGCAGACCGTAGCGGGTGCCGACCAACTCGAACGCTGAGGTACCGAAAAACTCCTGCTGAATGCCGGGGAGGACGGCGAGCGCGTTGGCACGATCCTCCAGATCGAAGAACTCGATCTCTCCGATCGCAAGCGAATACTTGCTGGCGTTGTCGGGACTCGATACCCGAATGGAATAAACTCCGGGCTCTGCACGAAGGCGATACTCTCCAGCATCCCAATACGTGTTCTGTGCGAACGGCTCGTAGAAGGTCACCCACTCCGCATCCACCCCGCCGAGCGTTTCCAGCAACTCGTCGCCACGGAAGATCTCCGCCATCACGTCGCGCTTCGGACTCGCACTGTCCGGCACAAGGATTCCAACGTAGAGGTCAAACGCAGCATCTGACGAGATCACATACGTGTGCGCTTCGCCGGCGAGCACGCCGTAGTAGGCCTTCGAGATCTCAGGGTCGACGACCTCCGTCGTGTCGCTGTCGACGACCACGGGCTGGTGTGCGAACGCGGGTCCTGCCGAGAGCAGCATCAGTCCCGCGATAAGAAGCGACGTGAACAGCCTCATCTCGCCCCCCTCATGCACCCTGCCTCGGATCCGTGGACCTGTGAACGTGTGGACCTGTAAACCTGTTGATCAGCGAATCTTTGAATCAGTAACTCTGTGTGTTGATGGTACTCAGAAAGTGTGTGGCCGGCCCCCGACGGGACCGGCCACACCTACCAGCGATCGAAGAGCGTGCGTCAGACGGCGATGATGCCGAGCTTCACCAAGAAGTAGACGACGAACGCGGCAATGGAGACCCAGAAGAGGGGCTTCACGTCGCTCGCCTTCCCTGACGTCACCTTCAGGATGCCGTAGGTAAGGAACCCTACGCCGATCCCGTCGGTGATCGAGTACGAGAGTGGCATCACGATCAGCGTCGCGAGGATTGGGAAGCCGTCGGTGGCATCCTTCCACTGCACGTCGCGGATCGCTTCGAACATGAGGTAGCCGATGATCACCAGTGCCGGTGCCGTCGCCGCCGCAGGAACGATCCCCGCGATGGGCGAGAGCAGCACGGCGCAGAGGAAGAGTGCGCCGGTCACCACGCTGGTGAGTCCGGTGCGTCCCCCCTCTTTGATCCCGGCGGCCGACTCGATGTAGGTGGTGTTGGAGGAGACGCCGAGCGCGCCGCCCGCCGCCGCCGCGATCGAGTCGACGAGGAGCACTCGATTAGCCCCAGGGAGTTGCCCCTTGCTGTCCAAAAGGCCGGCGCGTGCGCCGAGGCCGACCATCGTGCCGGCCGTATCAAAGAAGTCGCTCAACATAATGGAGAAGACGGCGAGGGCAACCGCGAGGAATCCAGCCCCCGTCGACCAGACACTGAACATGGCGCCGAACGCCTGACCGATCCCCACGAAGTTGGACGCATCAAGCGGGCTCACAAAGCTCGTCGGGATGGACGAGACCCCGAGCGCGAGCGCGACGAGGGTGCCTACGCCGATCGAGATCAGGAGGCCGCCCGGCTTTCGGATCAGCGCCAGGGCGGTCAAAAGGCCGGCGCCGAAAATCGCCAGGTGCGGAAGGTCCGCCACCGGGATCTCCGCCCCGCCGAAGCCGAAGCCAGAGAAGAGGCCGAGCGGCACCGTCCCCGCGAAGGACTTGACCACCACGTTCGCTTCGAAGAGGCCGATCAGGAGCAAGAAGAGGCCGATCCCTACGGCGATCGCCCGCTTCAGGTTGAGCGGGATTGCCTCGAGGATCGCCTTGCGGAAGCCGGTAAGCATGAGGATCGTGATGAAGATCCCCTCCCAGACGATGACCGCCATCGCCTCAGCCCAGGTGAGGCCGAGCCCCAGGATCAGCTGGAAAGCGACCACTGCGTTCAGGCCCATCCCGGCGGCGAGGGCGAACGGATAGTTCGCCACCACGCCCATGAGGATCGTGAGCAGGCCGGCACCGAGCGCGGTGACGGCGAAGATCGCCTCGGCGCTCGGGGCTCCAGCGGCGCCGATCGCCCCGCCAGCCGCCCCAGCCCCCACATAGTTCGCGTTCACGAAGATGATGTACGCCATCACAAGGAACGTGGTTGCCCCGGCTCGGACTTCCGTCCCCACCGTGGTGCCACGCTTCTTGAGTTGGAAGTACTTGGCAATACTCGCCATGGTGCCCTCCCCCTAGGCCGATCAAGTCGGACGGCCAGCCGGACCTCCACCTCCGGGGGCCTCCGCGCCGCCTGGAGTGGCCGCCGAGGCGGCCTGCGTCGTGTCAGGAGCAACCTACGCCCTACCCCACCCCATCACAAGGGGGTGATATGGGCAATCTGCCAGATTTGACGCAGAATTATTCGTGCAAATGCACGAGAAATGCGCCAGACCTCTGCCGGCGGGCCGCAGACCTCTGCTGGCGGGCCGCCCCCTCCCCACCACCCAGCGCAGAGCTCGATCGCCCACCGTCGCCCGCGAGCCCAGCAGCGGCAGCCTCTCGCACTCGTAACAATGCGGCCGGGACACTGACGAGGGTGAATCTGACGCGCAACGCTTCCACGACGAGGCGCAGCACGCTACACTCGCTCCGTTAAGTTGCCAGCAACGCCTTATGTGTGGCTGGCGTGTGGAATACGGCGCATGGCGCCAGAGGGGGGAGTACCGACATGAAGCGCATCCTCATCGTGCTCACGAGTTTGAGCCTCATCGCGGGCTTCGTTGCCGCAACACCTGCCAAGGTGTCGGCCGCGCCAGCACAATCAACGTATGACGGTGGGGGCATTGATTACGTTGTCTCCCAATACGGATCTCTTGGCGGCGACACGTGCGAAAACCCCGACTTCCGCACGATTCAAGACGCGGTCGATGAGGCAGAGCGCCACGCACTCGGCAGTGCTGATAGCGTCATCTATGTCTGCAATGGCGTCTACTACGAGCAGATCGATGCAACGCTCGGACTGACGCTTGTTGGTGAAAATCGACAGAAGACGATCCTTGACGGCAGCCTGAATAGCGAATATGAGGGCGGAATCATTGACTCTAGTGACGACGTTACGGTGTGGGACATCACGCTCCAAAACGGGGAAGCGGACAATCAAGGCGGGGCGATCTACACGAGCAACGGAGCCGGACCCGGGTCTGGCGAAGTCTACTGCAACAATAGTGTCTTCATCTCCAACACATCTGGGGATGACGGGGGGGCAATTCATGCAAGTAACGATGTTCATGTCGCCAACTGCATCTTTGATCAGAATTATTCGAATGACGATGGTGGCGCAATCTACACACAGGATTCTTTCTACTCCTATTCGAGTACCTACACGAATAACGAGGCAGACGAAGATGGCGGTGTGGTTCATGCAGATGAACTGATCCTCTCGCGACTCGACCTCTTCGCCAATAACCGCACCGACGATGACGATGGCGCGGCGATCTACGTCTCAACAGGCGACCAAGAGGGAACCATTGACCGTTCGGTCTTCCGGCAGAATTTCGCCGACGATGAAGGCGGGGCGGTCTACTACAGCAACAATTACTATCTGACGATCATCTCAAGCAGTTTCATCGACAACGACGCTCAGGATGACGGTGGGGCACTTAACCTGACTGGAAGCTCCTTTGGCGACGATGACTACCTAAGCATCAGCGGGACTAGCCGAGCGCCAACGCTCTTTCAAGGGAATTACACGACAGATAATGGCGGTGCAATCTATGTAGAGAATTCCTATGGGATTAACGGGATGTACGTTAGCAACGCACGATTCACCGACAACGTTGCCGAGGCTGCCGGCGGTGCAATCTATTCTGACAACGAGATTACCCTCAGCACCGTGACCTTCACGGGAAATCAGGCCCGTAACGGAAATGGCGGTGCGATTAATGGCGACGAGGGCATCGAAGTCAATCGCTCCACGTTCACGAGGAATGTGTCGTTTAACAGTGATGGCGGCGCGATCTTTGCGGACGACTACCTTGAAATCACAGCCTCCACGTTCACCAGCAACACGGCCGACGACGGTGGTGCAATCACCAAGGAGGACACTGGATCCATGATCGTGGAGGGCAGCACGTTCACAGCTAACCAGGCGCACGGAGACGAGGGAGTGGATGTTTGCGACACTGATGGCCCCTCATTCTGCGCGGGCGAGGGTGGTGCCATCTGGACATACGGGGATTCGACCATTTCGCGGTCGACCTTCAAGAACAACTCTGCGACCGACGAGGGTGGAGCCATCATGGCGAACGACGAGTCCAGCAGCGGCGCGGACCTGCGAGTGCTCACCTCCACGTTCATCGGTAATCAGGCTGAAGAGGCGGGGGCCCTAAGCGCCCGCTATCTGGACATGCTTGAACTCCGTGGCAACCTCTTCCAGTCGAACCGCGCGTTTGGCGCGGATCCAACACCACAGTTCAACTGGGCGGTTGGGGCCGTCATGATTGCGATGGATGTTGCTGAACAGAACCACCTTGTAATCGGCAACCGCTTCATCTCCAACGTGGGCTGGGGGGTTGGCGCGCTGTACATCGTGGACGATGAATGCGCCGATTCTGGAGACCTGTTCACCGCAGCAAACATGCGTGCAAACACCTGGCGCTCGAATCGAGTGACCGGTGGTCAACCACAGACATATCGCGATGTTCGCCACGATGGCGACTTCAGCGGCTGCGGAGGCTGATCCATTTGAACGATTGGCGGCAGGGCTGAACGGCTCTGCCGCCAACGTTTCTCATTACTAAATCGTTCAGCTCAGACAAATCATCAAGACCCAGACAAGTTCGGCGGAGGCGCCGAGAAAGAGGAGAAAAATGAAGCGAATCATCTCGGTACTGGCAAGCACGGCGCTCTTGCTCGGCATTTTTGCCGCGGCACCTGCGGCTGTGAGCGCCACCTCGTTCGCACCGGCGTCTGAGGTGGATCACTGGGTCTCCAAGGGGGGCCGACTCGTATCCGACGGCAGCGGCGGCTACAGCTGCAGCCGCCCTGGCTACCGCCTCATTGAAGACGCGGCGGCGCAGGCTGAACCGGGCGAGGTGATTCACATCTGCCGCGGCACCTATTTCGAGAGCGATATCGATGTAAGCAGCGGCGTCACCATCCAGGGAGACGGTCCGAATCGAACCTTCATCGACGCGTTGGAGCGCGGCCGCATCTTCTATGCCTGGGACGACGCGTTGGACGAGGTTGATCTGACTCTCGGCCTCAGGATTTCCGACATGACACTTCGAAATGGCGATGCCTATGAGGGCACGGACCCAGACGGAGAGTTTGATGTGTTCGGCGATGCGGCCGGCGGAGCGATCCTCTCGTTGGGCAAGGTTGATTGCAGCAACGTTCGATTCACCAACAATCACGGGGGCGTGGGCGGCGCAGTCTTCTCCCTCCTTGGCGTCAACACGGATCGCTGCACGTTCACCGGCAACAGTGCAGTACTTGGCGGAGCAGTGTACGCGTGGGGCACGATTCACGACAATGGTGGGACGTACGCAAACAACGTGGCAGAATTCGGTGGTGCAATCTTCTCGTATCCGTACTTCACTTACGTTACGGCATTGATGTATGGGTCGGATGATACGACCGGGCTCTTTACGAACACGTTCACCAATTCCACATTCACCAAGAACCTTGGTGGCGGAGCTGGAGGCGCACTCGCCATTGAAGAGTCCTGCGTCACGATTACCAATTCGGTGTTCAGCAAGAATTCCTCGGCGGGTGCTGGAGGGGCGGTCTATCTGAATGAGGGCTCCTTCAACCTTATGACCGATATTTTGAGCCTCGATGCACCTGACGAATATTTTGAGTACCTCCCAGAGGGGGTGTGCAGGTCGTCGATCTCAAATTCCAAGTTTGAGTTGAACAACGCCACGCTGCCCGCTGAGAGCACCTTCGGAGTTGGCGGCGCGGTCGCCTACTTCGGTGGTCTGGACGACTCGACGGGTGCCGCTATCTACGACGCGTTCGACGCGTCGGCCGGTCTCACGATTACGAACACCAATTTCAAGTCCAATGTGGCTGCGAACGGTGGCGCGCTCTATGTGGACGATGGGATCGTGCGGGCCGACGGGGATGTGAATTTCTACGGCAACCGTGCTCGCCAGACAAACCCGGGTGGCTACGGCGGCTACGGCTCGGCGGTCTATCTGTTGGACGAGTCGCTCTTCGGTGGCTCGTATGAAGGGTCCTGGTACGCCGACACGAGGCATCGAGCCACCTTCGAGCGCAATACCGACCCGGTGCACGAGGAGGGTATCCAGGGCTGGTTCCTGCTCCTCCTCCTATAAGCGAAACGGATTACTGGTCAGGCTGACCGGTGAACCACCTCCAGTCCGCGAGGGCTGGGGGTGGTTTGTTCTAGGGCAAGGATCCCCCAGGGGCCTGCCATAGGCGGCCCCTGGACCAACGAGTAGCCCCCCTCCCGCCCGCCACCTAATCGCGCCTCCTCCCTCCCCCACGTGCCTACAGCACCGTATCGACTCCCCTCCTTGAGACCCCTGTGGCGTCGAATGGCACGCTCCCTCGGCTCTCCCTAAGCGCCCTCCTTCCGGAGCCAACCCCTCTCCTCAAGCTTGGCACTAGGCGGGCTCCCTTCTGCTTCGGCCGCCCACCTCCCCGCTACTCGGGCTTGGAGCTAGACAGGGGGTCCACACGAGGGCGTGGTGGGGTACAATCCACGGGTAATCGCCTGGACCGCGGAGGTCATGGGGCTGGGTTGTGTAGTGGCGCTGCTAGCGCCAAAGGGAGGAACAGAAATGAAGCGGATCCTCACAGTGCTGGCAGGCGTAAGCCTTCTCGCCAGCTTCTTTGCCGCTGCGCCGGCACCAGTGAGCGCAGTTGCGCCGGGTGGATGGTGGGCTACTCCTGATCACGTAGTTGCCACACGCGACCTGAATCGCGGGCCAGTGGGTACATGCACCAATCCAGACTTCACATCAATTGAGGCTGCAGTGGAAGACTTGGATGAAACCAACATTGAGCTCCCTGACAGCTGGACGATTGGCGTATGCAAGGGCACGCATATCCTCACAGGCTCGATTAACCTCTACTACGATGAGTTCACATTCGTTGGCCAAGGTGCCAGCAACACCGTGATCGACGGTTCAAAGATCGCGTACTACACGGACGGTTCAGATGACGGCATCATTGAATATTCTGCCAACGACATCACCGTCGCGAATATCACCTTCAAGGGCGGTGCTGGAACCGACGGCGGCGCGATCTACACCGATCTTGATTTCTACTGCTCGTCGAGTAGCTTCATCGGCAACAGCGCAACAAACGACGGCGGCGCCGTCTATGTGGTCGGTGACGCGCTCCTCGAGCGATGCACCTTCCGCAACAACACGGCCG
>Ga0129336_10003027_pt1 | contig 10388 bp, 6 predicted proteins | sample CPB6_02_DNA_FD_96878 | JGI IMG/M metagenome (GOLD analysis project Ga0129336, IMG submission 96878) | Freshwater to marine salinity gradient microbial communities from Chesapeake Bay, USA - CPBay_Sum_0.6_0.2_DNA | ecosystem: Environmental > Aquatic > Marine > Coastal | place: USA: Chesapeake Bay...
GTTCCTCAATGATGATGGTAAGATTTATTCGTTCACAACATCAAAGAGAATTACTGGTTCATTTGACGTAACACTACCAACAAACAGAACAGATATTCACACGGCACTGATTAACTGTGCTAACAGTGGTATCGAGGTTGGTTTGAGACTTATTTCTAAAGGTGGGTACACTTGGGATGTTCCGAGTGGTATTCTTAGCGGTTACAGTGTAACAAACGCCGCAGGGGGAGCCGTTACAATTTCGTTTAACTTTACGGATAACGGTGGATTTACGGTCTATAACACAACGACTACTAACTCAAATATCGAGCCGTAGTTTGGTGATATTTAGCCCCCCATTTTTAATGGGGGGTTATTATCTATTATAAGGAGAAAATATGATTGATTTTGCTATTGGGTCAGGGGATTACTATGATGACATTAACGAATTTCTCAAAGATGACCCTACTATTGAGACGGACATCACAATTCTTGGAATGAACAAAAGACTTAGAATTCGAGCACTATCATTTGCACAGATGGAGCGTATTAATAAACTCGCCACTAATGCTGATGGTGTCATTGACAACACTGAGTTTGTCTTACATACTATTGTAGAGGGAGTCGTGCGACCAAAGTTGAACTATGCCCAGGCACAAACACTTACAACTGCGCACGGAGAAACGGTGAAAACTCTTGCAGAAAACATTTGGCAAATTGGAAAAATTTCAAAAAGCACTTTCCAACAATATCTCCAGTCAGTACAGGAACTTAAGTCCATACCGGACGTTGAAAAATAGAAATGGTCTTCACTTAACTATCGCCTACGCTAAGTATATTTTTGAAGAAGTCTGTACTTGGATTGCTTTTTTCACGGAAGACGACAAGGTAAACACGCTCCACGCAAAGAGACTAGGGAAAATAACTTCTCTTGACTTAGACGTGTTACTTTCTACTACGGCACAAATAAATCAATATAAAATAAATCGTAAAAAACGAGAACTTGAGCAGCAAGAGCAAAAGGAACTACAAGAAGAGGAGATGCTGGTTAAGTCCCTACTAACGGAGAATTAAACACATGGCTGGTCTAAGTATACCCATATCCTTTAGTGCTACAGGTCAAGAACAAGTTTTACAGGCAATTTCAGCTGTTGAGAGTAGTCTCAAAAAAATGGCTGACCTAACAGGTAGTCAAAAAACAACGTTATTTGCCGGTGGTATTAAAAATGCCTCAAATACCATGATGGCGCAAGTTGCAAATCAAGCACCACAAGGTATGAATAGAGATTCAATTCTCAAAACTTTGGAAGCTGCTCAAAGTAGAACACTAACGGGTAATGAACTAAAGTCGGTTCAGGACTTGCTTAAAAAAGCCGGAAATACTTTATCTACTTCTCAGAAAGAATTTCTTGAGTCTGTTATCAAAGCACAGCAAAATGCAGTTAATACATTTATTAGAGAAGTCGAAAGTACAGGAAAATTTACAGGTGACTCTGCATTAATTGGACCTAAGAAAATTAATTTTGCAAATTTAAAAACGGCAATTATTCAAAACATTACAAGTTTGCGGGAATTAAAACTCCTTAGTGACAAAGATTTACAAGAACTAGAAAAATTTGCTCAAAGTGGTGATATTGCTGGAATAATCGGTATCACTACTAAGGCAAGAACTCCTGAGGGTGTTTTAGCAAGGCTTAAAGAAGACCCAAGATTAGGTACTGACGCTGATTTTCAGAAGATGGTTACTGATTTACGTGCTAGACTTACAAAAGCACAACAAAGAGCATTTGACAAAGCACTAAAAGAAATTTATACAGTAGAACCAGAACCAACAGAAACTCCATCTACAACAACTGGGTCACGTAGAAGAAGAAAAAAAGAGTCAGAGGAATCCTCTCAAGAACCACCTAAACCACCTAAACCACCTAAACCACCTAAACCACCTAAACCACCTAAACCACCTGCGCAAGATGATGGTGGTGATGAGGAAGAATCAAAACCAAAACGAAAACCAAAGCGTCGATTTATACCACCTCCTACACCAGAGGGTGAAGAGGATATTCCAGATTACTTTAATGTTGTTAGTCGCAGATTTAAAAATATTGCCGCCGGTTTTGCAAATGCAAATGCTGTTGCACGAGACAGCTTAAGAACATTAACACCAGAACAAGTAGAGCAATTTATTGGTGCTTTTAAGAAAAATTTAATTGAGTTTAGAAAGCAAACTGAGCAAGTTCTTGTTGAATCTGGTCCATTACTTGATATTCCAGATGATGTTAGTAAAAAACTTGCGGAAAGAATTGTCGGTACTGTTACCTCTGAGGGATTTGGAAATCTTACAGAAGAACAACAGCAGCAGAGAGCCCGAGCAGTTGGTATGGAAACTATTCGAGAATTTTTCCCAAATCTTGACTCGGCTACTGCCGAAAAAGCAGTAAGAATATTTGGTCAACAAGTTAATGCTACTACAAAAGAATTTAAAGTAGTAACTGAAACTATTGACAATATTAATGCAGAATTTTCTCAACTTAATAGACTAAAGGTAGACGAACTTATTCAAAAAGGTCGAGCTACTGGAGATGAAAAATACTACGAACAGGCTAGAAATATGAGCCGTCAACGTAGAGTTTTCTTTGTTGACGACAAACTTGGTCTTACTAGCACTACTTTGGATGAACTTACGCCTGAGCAAAGAAAAAAAATTCCGTCAAAAGTTCTGTATGACCTTGAATCAGGAGAATCTCAAACAAACCGTGCTTTAGACCAGGCAAAAGGAAGACCTAGAACTGCATTTGAACAACTTGCAACTGCTGGTGGTAGAGTTGCTGCTATCTTCTCATTAATACAATTTACAATTGGTAATGCTGTTCAGCAAATACAGCAGTTTGTAGATGAAGCAAACAAACTTGAACAAGTATCCGCCACTACACAAGCCCTTGCAGGTAACTTTGAGAGTTTTTCAGCCGCATTAGACTTAGCATCAACTCAACAACGTAATTTTGGGGGCACATTAAATGAAAATTTACAAGGACTTTCTTCTCTTATCCCTGTATCAAAAAGGTACGGAGCAGATTTAACTCAGCTAGATAATATTGCCCGCCGTCTTGCTATTGTTGACCCTTTACAAGGATTTAGTGGTGCATCTATCGCACTTAAAGAATTCTTCTCAGGTGATATTACATCTCTTTCAAGAAGATTTGAAATTGACCGTGCAACACTTAATAGCATTAAAGAAGCAGGAGATAAAACTGCCCAGTTACAGAGACTAGATGAAGTCCTTACTAAACTAGGTATATCTAATGATGTTCTAGCAGCTCGTTCAAAAACCACGGCAGCAACATTTGATAGACTTGGCGCAACTGTGTCTAATTTAAGTACATCTTTTGGTTTTGTACTTCAAGACGCGCTTTCTGGTAGTGCAAATGAACTTGATAATTTTTTAGGCAAGTGGGCGGGAACTACTTCTAGGTTATTAAAAGACCGATCTATTTTAGGCGGTATTGCTGAAGATTTCATTAAAATTAAGCAAAAAATAGATGATTACTTTAATACTCCAATAGGAGATAGAACTCAAAAACAACTTGAGGCTATTCAATTAGAAGTAAATGACCTTATTCGTAGGTACAATGAAGCAAAAGACTCATCTATACCATTTATAAAAGATGCTCAGACTGCCAGACAATTTGCAGAAGTTAATGCTACAGGCAATACTGCACAAATGTTTAAAGATTTGGCAAGTGCCTCAGAAAATTTTTTTAGAAGAATAGGTCTTGTTGCTAGTGTAGGTACGCAAATATCTTCTGAAGTAGGTGGGCAACTACCAATTGGAACTACTTCTGTAATGACTCTTACTAATAAAGCACAGGTAGACCAGTTAGTTATTATAAAAGAACTTATGGACCAGATAATAAAAAAGAAAAATGATTTATCTGATGCCAAACAAGTAAAAGTTAATGTAGATATATCAAAATTAATTTTAGATGTAGAAAAAGGAAATCTAACGGTATCCGAGTTTATAGATAAATTAATTGAATTAAAAAATTTTGACTACGAAGCACCAGCGCCAACTCCTACTCCAGGTCCCAATCCAGGTCCTAGTGGTGGTATTGGTATAGGCGGTAAAGATAGACCTGGTAGGTCAGCACAACTTAGAAGCGGTCTCGGTAGCATAATTCGCTCTGCAAAACCAATGCCTAGAGTAGACAATGGCGATACTGGCGGTACTGGTGACGCTGTTGATACTGTTGCGCAGATGGAAGCTAATTTAGCCGCACTCAACACTAAAGTTGGTGACTATACTCTAAGTCTTGAAGCAGCTACAAAAGTTATTGAGAGCATGAATGAGCTAACTGCAAAGCAAACTCAAAGTCAACTAGAGCAATTCGCAATTGCTCAGGGATTAGGTGCAGAATACTCTGCGCAAGCGATGGCAAAAATTGATGAGTTTAAGCAGACTACACAATTCCTATCAAAAGAGGACATGGATAGATTCCAGATTTTGGCAAAAGTTAGGGAGGCACTTAAGATACAACAAGCCATGACTTTTGAGCAGAATAAGTCAATTAGTATTATAACTCTTATGAAAAATAATCTTATGGGTTACAATATTACTTTTAAAGAAGCCCTCGATATGGCAAAAGAATTCCAGAGTTCACTTAGAAATATTGCAAATACAACTCTGTATGGTAAACTTTCATTAAGTGACCAACTTGCTATGCAGACAAATAGATTGTCATTAACTGGTCCAAATGCCCCTCAAAACGATAAAGAACTGACAGACACGCTAGGTAATGTTTTCTCACTTGTTTTAGACCAAAATGATAAGTCTGATAAACGTGGAGAGTCTATTGTAAAAATAGCAAGAGATGACGCTGAACGAAGACAACAACTTCAAGAAGACCTAAATAAAGATTTACTTAGACTTCAAGAAGACTATGAGGAAAAAAGGCTTGAACTTTTAAAAAATAGTGAAGTTGAGAAACGTCAAGGAAAAGTTGATTTCTACAGTTCACTAATGAACGCAGATAAACTCACACCAGAACAACAAAAAATGTTATCTGATAAGTATGAAATACTTTTTGGTCAAGTAAGTGAATTGCGTAATCAAGGTCAGTTTGATAAGGCTAATGCTCTTTTAGAATCTGGTACTACTCAAATTACAAACGAGATGAATTATCTTCAAGAAGTAGCTACTCAAAAAGATAATATCAAAGAAGCCGACGAAGATATTGCTAAACTTCAGGAAGACTATAGTAAGGCAGATTCAGCAGATTCACGTAAATCAATACTGGACAAAATAGAACAACGTCGCCAAGATAAAGAAATTGCAGAAAATCGCATTAAGCAACTGGGTGAAATTAGAACATTACAGATAGATACTGATAATGAGCGAGTAAAAACTGCTATAGAAGCAGAGGATAGAATTACCAAGGACTACAATAAGCAAGTAGAGGAACGTAAGACAGCCTACAAAGATGCCTTAAAAGAGCAAGATGATGCGCTCAAAAAGTCTATGGATGAGGCAAACAAGCAGTTTGATGAAATGACTAAGAAGTCAGTAGTAACTGTAACTTTCATTGAATCTTTGCTAAAGTACGCTGATGAGATTCCAAAATTATTCCAAATGGCTCAAAATGGTACTGTTGGTCAAGATTGGTTTGAAAAAACAGTAGATTTCAAGAAGAATATGCTTATTGAAAACACACCTGAAGTCTTGAGACCATACTTGACCAAATTTTTTGAAAGTGCTGAAAGACTTACTCCAGGATTTGGTCAGGACTTAGTTAATCTGGGAAATCCTTTAGAGTTAAATAAAGATTTGCAAGATGTGAGTGGGCAACTTAAGTTACTAAATACTACATTAATGCGGACAAATGAGATATTTGTCACTATGCCCGCATTTCTACAGAGGGCAAACTAACTATGGCAACAATTAGAATAAGTGGTTATCTCACGGATGATATAACTCCCTTTAACTATGAAATCCGCCCGAATGATATTCAAGATAGCATAAAAAACTATACTGAAGACATTTATGGAATTGATGGAACTTTTCACAGATTTCATAGAGCGTACAAGCACAAATTTAAGTTAACATTTAACAATGTACAGTCTGGTATCGCTAATACGCTCTACACAATATTTACCACACCGAATCAAATGGTTTTTCAAAATATAGATGGGATTAATTACACTGTAATGACAGAGGCGGATTCTTTTTCCTCGGCGTTAAACGGAGGCACTGTCGCTTTACGTAAGGATGATAATGGAGAAAGAATTAAACTTTATACAGTTGCACTTAATTTGGTTGAAAAATGAACACAATTGTAAACAAAGTATACATAACAAACAAGAGTAATGTTGAGATTTCAGTTCCTGAGACTTACGTTACAGTTCTAGATGGAAGCTATAGTTTAGATTTTGAGTCCACTCAGCAGTTCGCTTTGGGTCTTGCTAAACCACAAACTTGTAAAATAACATTAGTTAAACCAGTGTCAGGGCAGTTTTCTGCCCTGACTACCATACTCAACCGTGAGTATGACTGGAGAATGATGAATGTTGTTCTTACTACAACTATTAATGGTGGTTCAGAAACAGTTACGTTCAAAGGGCTTACTTTTGAGAGAAGCGAGACTATGAACACTGTATCATTTGTTTGTCGTGGCTTTTTAGATTTACTAAACATTACAAAAATACAGACCCCCATGTTTAGAAATAGAAAAGTAGCTACGTCTATCGCAGATGTGCCTAACGGCTCAACTAATGCGCAGATTTATACACTGTTATCAAATCAGAATCCTACTACTGTAAGTGGTTCTTCTGTAGGTATTATTAACAGCATACTTTGGCTACTTGGCGGTAGACCATCGAAATATTCCACGTTGTATACACAGCAGTATTCCCCAGTATCTGGTGAATATCCTAAATTCTATTTCGACTGTGACAATTCCGTTATTAATCCAGAATGGGTTTGGTTTAATTATGAGAATTTAACAAGTGATTTATCACAACTTTGTAAAGCCGCCGGCGGTATTTTAAAGCAAGACACTGACGGAATTGTACGTTTTTCTAATGTATATTCCATAAGAAAAGCGTGGAATGGTTTTACAATTACTGATTCAAATTGCACAGGGATGAGTTTAGGAGAATCTGATACTGAACCATACTCGAAGATAATTATGACATTTACACCTCGCTACTTAGCAGGTAGTAAAGAAATTTATAAACAAAATCTAGAAGAGTTTATTCAACCTGGGCAAAGTGTTGAACGTGAGATACAATTTAGTCAGCCAGTGTACTCGTTACTTAATAAAACAACTTCTGGACAACTATCAGATAGTATTGTTAATAATCAGTTTAATTCGGTGAAAGACTTTATTTCTGCTCTTGATGTTAAGGGTACAAAGAGAATTATTCAAGCAAGAGTTCAACCTTACAGTGGTTTGTATATTCCAAAATATGTAGCATCAGGAGAACTAGGTAACTTTACTCTTGTTCAAAATACAAATGCTGTTCCCAGTCAATCAATTAACCTTATTGTGTCTAACTCTGGCTTAGCAGATTCACCCACGCTATTTATTGCAGATGTAACCTTGTTTGGAAGAACCCTTGAAGCAGCAAAGACAGAAAACTACATATCAACTATAAATCAGTTTCCGTCTATATCTGGATTTAAACAATTGACTTTGCTTGATAATCCGTATGTTCAAAATAAGGATGATGCAAAGAGAATTATTGATTTGACAAAATATCTTATGCAAACACCCCGACTAAAAATTACTGTTAACGAAGTACCATACACTAGTCAAATAAAACTAGGTGATACGGTGTACGTTAACAGTACCGCAAATAATGTCACTGGTTATTTTAAAGTAACCAATTTATCATACACAAGAAACGGTGCGGCAATAAACTTAGGTCTTGTATCTGTTTCTGGACTTTACGAGCCTACAGACGTATTTACTGTTGGAACAACATATAACCCAACAGATACCAAGAGGCTATCATTCTAAGAGGTTAAAATGCAGTTTACATTCGAGTATCCAACAAGGTTTGAAGATGGACAGGCTATATCTGCCTATGACATTAATAAATACCGCACGAATAATGCGCTTATTCGCAAACTTCTTTACAGCCCGCAACAGTTACCAATGGATTCAAACTTTTACACACCAAAGTCTACTCCGATTCATGGACTAGCAATACCTACTAAAACAGAAGATGTAGTTTGGAAAGGTTCATTTCTCTATCGTTCTGGTATGAAAAAAGCATACCTGGGTATGAGTATAAATATTGAAAATGCAGTCACCACAACAGGAAATGCTATACCAGCAACTTCATTTAAAAATGATAAAATCGGCGGTAATGCAGGACTAGCTGTAATTTTAAAACATACAGAACTTACATATAAAGAAATAAAAGCAAAAACTGAGTATGCAGGATACTGGGATGCTGTAGATATTCTTTCTTCAATCAATGCTAATGTTCCAATAGATAACGGCAAGGGAATTTACTTTAATGTAAAGTATGGTAAAGCTAATGCAAGCCACACTTTTCCAGGTACATCCTGGGCTACTATTGACGGTTCCAAAAGAATAACTACTATTGAAGTAGAACTTGAGGGTTATAATCGTAAATTTCAAGATGGTGAAATTGTACAAATAAGTATTATTATTTTACCAAATAAAGATAATCCATTAAAATCTTTTAATTCTATAAACGTTGATGGAGGTCTTATTGTCCAGAACCAGAGCTATCCATATATAAAACATATGATGTTGTATGCAGAAACTGACGGAGATTTATCCTATAGTACAAACTGGGCAAATATACCCACAGTTACAACAACTGGTAACAATGTTTTATCAAAAACAAATTTAAATGCAATAAGTGATAAACAAACTTATTTAATTGAACGACTGTCTAATCGCCCAAGTATTCTTACTGGTTCTGTTATATACTATTCCCTGTGGGCTGGTACATCTTCCCAAAGGTATATCTCACAAGACCTTGCCAATGGCTCTAACGAACAAATTTATTTCTCTTCAGATAACCCTACCGGCAAGGAAAATGAAGTAAAAAGAGCAGCAACGACAAATGCGGAAACATCACTATCTACTTTTGTGTGGAATCCATACCTTGATATATATCCGCAACTACTTATTAATTATAAATTTTATGGAAATACTGCCCCACAACAATTTATGATTGTTGATATTCCTAATGGTCCTACAACATTACCGACAATTAGACAGACTGACAACGACCCTAAAAATGCTAACAACTTATTCGGTAATTCAACTTTTACATCAAATCCTTTAAGTTCGGCTCCACAACCTACTTCTTGGTCTTACAGTGCAAATTCGGTTAAAAACTTATATGAAACATTTTCAACAATAACAACTCCATCTCACCCAAGATATAAGTTGTTTCCATTTCAAATTAGAATACCCTCATATTCTACTCCAGTCTTTAGTGTAGAAGATAACGAATATAAATCAGATATTTTCTTTAGAAAGGGATTTTATCAAGATGCGACTGCGATAACTTTTACTTCAGGAGAAACAGTAGGTTCTTATAGAAAATGGAAGTTACCCAAAGCATATGATGAAACAACCAGTGGTACCTACACTTCTCAGGTAGGATTTGTTGCAGAGATACCCGAAAATACTATCTCTGGGTTACTTAGAAATACTAAACATGAGTACAGACAGGTTCCTAATTATAATAACTCAGATTGGTGTTGGATTTCAAAAGTAAATGAGCCTGCCGGTCACCGTCCAGTTTTTATTAATTTATATGACCACTCTGCTGAAAATGTGTATTATAAAGCTAATTATATTTCCTTTATTCATTTAATAGGCGCGTCAGCATTTAATTCGGCGAATATTAGCTACACTGTAGACACTGACTTAGAGGGAAACACTATTGCAACGTATTCAGGACTACGCACAACTATATCAGGAATTAACGCAGACCTAGATTCATTCTACACAAATCTTTTTGATAAGAACCCACACTTTAACCGGTATCAAATGTTTTGGGGCGCACCTCAAAGTTTTGTAAATGATTTGAAAGTAATTCAAGAATACAATGAAAAGTTTTTTATGTTTACTCAGTGTAGACGTGGAGATATTTTAATTGTTCGAGGTAAGAACGTGACATTAAGTTATGGTGAGTTTACTGAAATAACCCGTGAGGGAAACCCAGCAGGTTCTTTAATGAGTTCTGGTGACGTTAGTATTACTTTTGAAAAAACTCAAGGATTAATAAGTGGTAACACAGAACAAACAATTATATTTAACTTAAGTAATGCTGATGGTCTTGCATATGGTCAACAGTATTATCTGACAGGAGACGTTATTTACGCCGCCGAGTTTTTTGAGGAGCCATCATGACCGACATAAAAA
>Ga0129336_10003028_pt1 | contig 10388 bp, 17 predicted proteins | sample CPB6_02_DNA_FD_96878 | JGI IMG/M metagenome (GOLD analysis project Ga0129336, IMG submission 96878) | Freshwater to marine salinity gradient microbial communities from Chesapeake Bay, USA - CPBay_Sum_0.6_0.2_DNA | ecosystem: Environmental > Aquatic > Marine > Coastal | place: USA: Chesapeake...
CCACCTACTATAATTTTATTATCACTTTGTACTGATATGCTAAGAGGAGAACTATTAAATCCATTACCAACTATAAAAGATGAATCAATACTACCTCCCGAATTTAGCCTAACTATTCTATTTTTAGATGCCCCATTAAATGTTGTAAAGTCGCCTCCATAAATAATCTGATTATTGTTATTTACGCTAACTGATAGTGTTGTATTATTAAAACCACTTCCCTCATCAAAAGTTGGGTCAATGACTGATGGTGGAACAGGTAAAAGTTGTTGTGTTGGGAATAGCCTTATTGCTCTATTGTATTGTTGTCCATCAAATGACGTAAAGTTGCCTCCACATACAAGGTATCCATCATTTTGTTGTATTGCTATGGCACTAACATAAATATCAAAACCACTACCACTTTGCCAAGTCGTATCTATACTACCATCGGTATTAATTTTTATTATTCTTAAAGCAGGCTCTCCTTGATATGTAGTGAAAGTTCCACCAACGTATATTTGTCCATTGTTTTGTTCAACGACTACAAATACGTTATCATCAAATCCAACACCTGTGTTAAATGTACTATCAAATGTACCATCGTTGTTAATCCTTGCTATATGAAATGATGTGTTACCATCGTATGAGTGAAAATCTCCTCCGATATAAATATCACCACTTTGAGATACACAAATAGACTTTGCCAAAGAGTTTCCTCCCGATAATCCCGAACCTGCGTTTGATGAAAATGTAGAATCTACCGAGCCATCATCATTAAGCCTTATTATACCTATTGGGCAACTATTCAAATCATAAGTCGTAAAACTACCACCAAATAATATCTGATTATTTTCTTGTACCACAATAGAATTAACTAAAGAATCAAATCCACTACCATAACCAAATGTACCATCAACACTACCATCAGTATTTAATCTAATTAACTTATTTGCAAAAGTAACGTCATAGTTATTAAAATCTCCACCACACAATATCTTACCATCACTCTGAATAGCTATGCTATAAACTATTCCATCAAAACCACTACCAATTACAAATGTGTCATCAACGCTACCATCAGGATTCAATCTAATTATTCTACTTGCACCTGTGCCATCATAAGATGTAAAGTCGCCTCCAAGCAATAGTTTACCATCGGGTTGTAAAGCCATGCAATATGCTACATTATCTAATCCACTACCATATACGAATGTTTCATCTACCGAACCATCTTGATTTAATTTTATTATTTTATTGGCAGGTATTCCATTGTAAGTCGTAAAATCACCACAAAAGAATAAGCTACCATACACTATGGCATTTACATCGTTATCAAATCCCGAACCGATTAAAAATGATGGGTCTATGATTGTAAGAGAAAAAATTGGAGGTGGAACATAATAAAAAGTAACCTCTCCAAAAACTACGTTATCATTATAGTTTTCTAAAAATGTGTTGCCACCCGAAGTCGTTATGAAAAACGCCCCTAAATTTAGCTTATTCAACGAATCAGCAATCCCCTGATAAGTTTGAACTATTATTGGAGCAACGGCTTGACTAAAGGTATTATCTTTAATCCAACGATAGTTAATTAGGATATAGTTCTCATTGGTGAAACTAAATGATGTGAGATTCCAACGATAATCTATTAGTGCGTTGGCAGTATCCATTGGGTCTTGGTCGTTACCAAGTAAACTCGCAGGTATTTGACCATTTACAATGTTACTTACCGACAAGTTTATTACCTCATAATTTACATCGTCACTCGGTTTCTTGGGAGGCTTTTTCTTTGTAGATTTTACTAATACCTTTGGTTGAAATTCTTTTTTAATTTCATATTGCTCATAGGATAAGTCTTGCTCTTCTTGAGTAAATTCGCTGAACTTATTTCCTATGTCATTATCACCACCAATTTTAGGTTTATCAGTTTTTGATATAGATTTATTTCCTTTAAGTCTATAAAGGAATGTAGCAAAAACACCTAATGCTAATATAGAAAATAAAATTTTGGTATTTTTATCGTTTGCCATGCCATACAAAAATAAATAAAGACTTAAAGATAATCCTTAAAATCACTAAATAGTTTAGGAATACCCTTCAATTCTTCTAATTCCTTAAAATTACTTTTACCAAACTTATCAAGTTTATCGGATAAGTCTAACCTTAATGCGTACAACTTAATAACAGTATTTGTATTTGGTAACACATTGAACCTTATGAAATCTCTACCATCAAATTTGATGTCCTTATTTTTGGTATCAATGTATATGGCATTACTACTTTGATATGGGTCTATTGTACTTGGAATCGTTACAAATCTTTGGTTTCCATCTATATCGTACTTAGCAAATTGAAATGTACCTTGTATTTGTTGTAGATTATCGCTTACAATATAGACTTTGTAAACTTTGTAAACTATGTTACCTAATGAGTTTTTTAATTGCCTATAATCACTATCGTTACCCGATGGTTGAACTGATAGAGCAGGGCGTGGTTGTGGTATGATTGTAACAGGTAGTGAGGTCGCAGGCATTATTTATAGTATTTTTTGTAGTACCAAAAAGATACTCCACTTAAAACTATTAGAATTATGCCAATAGCTGAATAATTAATGACTTTCTTATGCTCATTGTAGAACTCAACTATTTGTATTCTTCTTAGTTTGGCTCTTAATCCTTTTGCATAATCCTTTGCCTCATTTTTTCCTTCGGTAGTGCTTATATCGTGACTTCCAAAGTAATCTCTCGTTTTAAGTTTTGTAGCAAAATCATCAGCATCTTTAACATCTTTTAATTCTTCAAATCCTATACCTTTCCTTGTTTTCTTGTATAGTCTTTGTATTGTATCTCTAACACTATCACTCGGAGTTTCATACTTTGCATAAAAATCTCTATCTAAACAAGTACCTCCACTCCTACAACTACTTGACCTTTCATCCATAGGAGCAAGTGAACCTCTTGAAGCAAGTGGCTGTCGCACAAACTTCATTCCATACATATTGTTGTTTTTATTAAAAACGGATGAACCATAGTCAGCACTCTCAAATCTTGCTTGTGCAACTATAAGTTTAGCCGATGTGGGAGAAAATCCCTCTTGTATGGCAGTGTTATATATTTCTTGGTCAAAATTCATTATGATACTAATACTTCTCTTCCTTGTAAATCACAAACGACTAACTTATCATCACTCTTTCTACGATAAACTCTTAATTTGAACTCTCTCGCAAATTCACGATTCAGTTCATCAAGTACGCTTTGTGGTTCTTTATTATTGTAAGCCATAACATAGGCATTTAGAACGCCATACGCAGACTTTGCTTGTTCATTATTTTTCAAATCTTTTTTATCAATAGTAGGAACTTTCATCTTATCTCTTTCACTTGGTTCTTCCTCCTCGTTAGTAAAATTAAGACTTGGTGGAGTTTCTACTACTTTGCTCTTGTTTTTTTTCTTACTTGGCTTGAACAACCAAAATAATACAAAAGCCGAACTAAATATAAATAACGCTTTTTTTACATCACTTGTCATACTACTCTGATTTTTTTGTATAGACGTATATTGCTACGCCTAATATCACAAAGATACCTAAATATAAATAAAAATTCCTTTTACTCTTTACACTCATTTTGGCTAAATCACTTCTTTTTGTGTCTTGTATGGTGGTGTAAACGTCTTTTATATCATCTTTAGTTAAAACACCTTTCTTTGACATAATTTGGTCTAACTTATCTTGAAGTATTTTAGCACTCCTTGTAAGCATCTCAAACCTTTGTTTACTAATACCCTTTTCCTTCAAATCATCCTTGATTATACTCAACTCTGATTTTAATTGGTCAATGACTGCTTGAGTATTTTCAATAATGTATGGAACTTGCGACATATTTTACTTTTTTAACTTTTTTACTATTGCTATTATTATTATGAACACTAAAGCACCACCGAAGGCGTAATACATAGTCTTTCTTTGTTTATCAGCCTTCCCCATATATTTGTTTCTAATCGTTGATGACAAGTATTGAGAACTACCCATTGCATTTTTCTCGGCAAAGAATCTCATCATCTCACCTAACTTAGCATCGGCATCTGAATAAAGCGTTAGACGACTACCTAACACTTTCATTTGCTCGGCATCAAGTTTTTGTAGTTCGTTGTTTATTTCATCTTGTAATCTTTGATTTTTCGCAGCACCTTGAGCAGATATAATACCACTTGCTATTTGTCCTCCTATATCAACAACTTGACCGACTATATCGGCAGTTTTCATTTGCTTCTCTGATAACTTCAAATAGTTACCTTTTACGTTTGCTATTGGCATAATATCTATTATTTTTTTAGAACCAATAAAGCACCTACCAATACAACGCCACCACCGACTATTGTAATAACTAAATTTCTTTTATCGGCATCTTTTGATGCTTGTCGTGATGCAATAGTAGAACTCAATATAGCACTCGTTTGTGCTGCTCTAATCGTTGCTACTGCGTTAGTCGCAATTTCTATCCTACGATTGGCACTATCGGTTTTCATAAGTGCTTCTTGTAAATCCTTTTTTTGAGCAAGGTCTAAATAACCCATTTGCCCTTGTTGAAGGATTGCTTCTTTCTGACGTTTATTGGCTGATACTGCCCCAACAACACCTGTTATTGCTCCCACTCCCGCAGCTACTGCCCCAACAATTACACCTGCCATGTTTTCTAAATTTAGAGTTTATTATCTATTTCTTTATTTTGACGACTTTCTAATTTTTTTGTTCCATCTATTGTTATACTTAACTCATCAGCCTTCTTTTTTGCCTCTTGTATCTTTTCCTTCATTTCATCAGATAGAAGAGTATTATCATGGAACTCAAATATCATATCCTCAAATTCTTCTAAGACTTCATTATTTGGATTAGGATGACAAGTAACCCACATAGAATCCTCCCATGCGTAAACTACCCTCCTTGTATTTGGTTCAGTAATCCCAACATAAGGTGCTTCTACTATTTGTTCTTGACCATCGTTGTTCCATACTGATACCTTACCCTTCATTAAAAAGAACTGATGTTGTACTAAATGAGTGCGACTTGTAACCAATGCACCTTTAGGCAACTCTATCTCCCTACTATACAACCCATCGGTGAACCTATGTACCAAAGGCATGACTAAAAGTTCATAATTCTCTACAATCTTAGCCTCTACCATATCCATTTGCTTCCCTATATCATCCTTAAATTTAATCAAGGAATCATCATTAATCGGTTTAATCGCTTTACATTTTTTCATAATAGTTCTTAAAATAATTGTGGGTGATAGACTTGTAAACAAATAACGTAAATATACGCCATTTACCTCAAAACCATCACCCAATTCTTTAATTGGCTCTATACCTCAATGTCATGGAAACATAGGAGTACCTACATCTATTTGACCTTTCTCCCAATAACCGATTAAAGGATTGGTGTTATATGCAATCCAAGTAGCACCAAGACTACCATCTTCGTTTTCATGTGTTGGCTCATATCTTTGAGCAGTGTAGCTACTCTCTTTGCCATCAGCATTTACAAATGATTTGTTTTTAGGCTTTGCTATGGCGTATTTATTTTTGGCAACGTATTTTACAACAAAGTACGCTATGATTCCAAGTCCAAGACCAATACCTATCCTTAATCCTATATTCTTTGTGTTCATATTATTAAATTTAGAAACTGAATGTAGTTCCTTCGGGATAACTTACTTTACCACTTACATAGTATCCATCAGACATTTTACCTTCGGGATAAATGTATGTTTGCCCACTACCATCAATACCTCTTTCGGGGAAAAACTGTCCTACAACCATATTTTGAGTTGTGAAATTAAAAAAGTCTGAATCTCCCGAAAAGTTACTTACTCTTTGTGGTGGAATAGTTAATGCCTTACCACTAATATCGGTACTACTTATTGTTTCATTTTTATCATCGTATTGTTCCATATCATCACCTCTAAATCTTCTATTCCTATTTTTTCTACCATATTTTTTTGTACGACCTTGATTATCATTCATAAAAATAAGATAGGTAGCAAACACAATTAAAGCACCACCTAAAATAAGTTTCTTACTCCTTTCCATATTACTTATTTAGCATTGAGAAGAATTGTGAATTAGGCGACCAAGTAGTACCCGTAGGTAAATTTAATTGTTGTGGCAATAGATAAGCTAATTCGGGATGACCTTCGGGATATACAATAGTACCACCTCTTACACGCCTACCAATTACCCAATTTGAATTTTGATAGTTTCTTGATGGTGGTAACGCAGTCAAATTTGAGTAATCATCATCAAAACCTTCATAGTCATCAAAATCCTCATAATCATCAAAGCCATCTAATGATTTTGTTTCGGGTTTTGTATCTTTTGGTGGAGTGGGAGTAGGTGTGCCTTTGGCTTTATCCTTTTTACTTCCACTATAAATGATATAGACTACTAAGCCTAATCCAAGTGCGAACAATATGTTTCTTGCGTTTTCTCTCATTTTATTTATTTTTTATCTTTTGAAATTTGACATTGGTACTATGTATCCCTTATACTTTATTGGAAAAGCAATTTTTATCATGCCTTCGGTAAGTTTAGGAGAAAACCCCATTTTTTGTGTAGTATTGTAATCATAATAAAATCCATTTACACGACCTTTAATAATAACATTCTCCTTATCTGAATTTATTTTATAGATTCTATTGTCAATATAGTATCCCTTTCCTGCTCTCCAACCATTAGGGTCTTTAGGCTCAAATGAATAGTATCCACCACTTTTTAATGGTATATTACCACTTGCATTAAAAAAGTCATTACCTCCACTAAATGATTTAGTAGCACTACCTTTTTTCTTTGAAAACTTTTTCCAAAGGAAGAAACCTATTGCACCAACTCCAAGTGCCAAAAGTATTTTTTTCATGTTCATTTTTTGTTGTTTTTATTAATTATGATGAATATGGCTTTACTTGATTTGTCCTTATGAAGCCAATCGTTTGACCATCTCTTGCTTTGAACCATTTAACTCCTAAAGCATTTTCCAATTCTTCTAATACTGCGATAGCAGGTGCATCAGCACCATACGTTTTCAATGACTTACTCAATGTGGTCATGCTATTTCTTAACTTAGCACCCGACATAGGTACTACAATCTTTTTAGGTATAGAAGGTAATTGTATTTTTGGTAAATCTTTTGTTATGATAGTCATTTTTGCTTTTCTATCTTCAAAAGTTTCTACTTTAGGTGCTTGACTTATTGGCAAACCACTTCTAAAATCCAATAACTCAACTTTTTCTCTAATCTTAGCTAATAGTGGAGATACTTCATCTTTAGTAGTCGGAGTTGATACCTTATCTTCTTTAATAGGCTCTTGTACTTTTGTATCCTCTTTTATAGGAGATGGTGGAGTTGGAGTAGGTGAAACATCACCCTTCTTTTTACCACCTGCCTTTACAATCAAAGCAACTGATAATCCGACTACAATTAATCCAAATGTTATTAGTATTCCTTTGTTTTTCATTTTCTTTTTTTTTCAATTATAGATTTACAACATCGCTTCTTACAAAACCACTTAACTTAGGAGAAACAACTACTTTATACCATAGACCATCGCTTTTTTGCTCTGAACCAACTACACTCATCTTTACTCCTGTTTCAAGCACCTTTAGTATTGATGAATTAGTGCTTGACTCTCTTCTTACCCTTGTTCCATTCTTTGATGTAACTATTGATGGCAACTTAGTTGAAGTCGTTGTAGTTGAAGTTGTGCTTGTTTTTGTTGGCGTAGTTGTAGAGGTTTGAGTTGTAGTAGTAGTTGGAGTTGTAGTTGTTGTTGATGTTTCTGACTTTACATCTCTAACTAAATCAGGTTCTACATCTTTTTGTGGTGAAGATGATGGAGAAGGTAAAGGCGTAACGCTTTCACTCTTTTTTTTGCCAAATTGTTTTATCAAAAAGAAAGATAAAACTCCAACGACTAAAACTCCTACACCGATTATTATTCCTTTATTTTTCATATAATTTATTTTACTTCAAATCCATAAGGACTGATAAAAAAATACTTACTACCATCTTTTATGTCCATGTATCCATCCCAATTTATTGTGAATTGTGCTTTATTAGTTAATCCCAATTTTTTACCTTTAGGTAATACTTTACGTTCCTCTCCCGAAATTCTACCATCACTTGTGTAATAACCATAAGTGACTCCTGTGTCGTGTATTGAATAAAAATCATTTACATAAGGACTTTGCTTGTAAATATCTATTAATTTTTTAGCAAGGCTTTTTCTATTATCTTCGGCTACTTTCTTTTGTGCTTTTGCCTTTTCGTTATTGGTTTTATCGGAAGCCTTCTTAATGATTGCATTTATATCATCTTGAGAATCAATGGTATCTTTTCCTAAGACTTTTTGAACTGCGCTCATGGTTTCGTTACCAAAATCGCCATCAGCACCAAACTTAGGTAGTATGCCCGAATCGTATGTCAATAGTGCTTTTTGTGTTTCAGTAACCTTTGCACCCTTGCTTCCCTTTTTTAGTGGGAAGTATTTAGAGATAGTCGGTTTACCACCACCACCACTTGTAGGTTTAGTTGGAGTTATATCATCATTAGGTTCGTGATTAGGGGGTGCTGACTCTCCTTTTTTATTTGCTTTAACGTATTTGTAAACAAAAAAAGCACCTATTAGAAGAGGAACTCCGAATATGATGTATGGTAAATACTTGTTTTTCATTTAATTGTTTTTTTATTTTTTAGTTAGTATAGTCATAAAGTATTGCCAAGCGAATGTCCATATTACACCGATAACGGCTAATCCACCCCATAACTTGCTCTTAATCAGTTTGTCATTATCAACGTATATTTTGATGTCCTTAATCTCTTCTACTAACCCTTTCTGACCATAGGTAGGGTTTCCAACCACAGTCTGATTGAGTTGTGTCAAAGTTTTATCCATCTCTCTTAACGTCAAATCCATCTCGTTTTGCTTATTAATTACTTGAACAAGCATGGATTTAATTGAATCTAAATTTACATCCTCCATATTATTCTCTTTAGATTAGGCACATTTTTCCACGTTCAAAAATAAACATTATTCAAATCAAAAATGCAAATAATGGTCTTTTATTGGCTTTTAATAGGCTCTTTTAATCAAAGTTTTATCAACGAATAGTAAACGCAATAGTCAAAACCTTAAAATCCCATAACTACATCAATAGTTCCACTAACCCATGTGATAGTTATACCACTAAGTGTATTTTGAGCATTTTGAGTTGTTAGGGTAAAACTTTCTCCATTTTCTAAAGTAATTGCTGATGACGTATTACCTTGAAAAGATGCTGAACCAACTATGGTACAACTACTTGAAGCATTTGCTTGAATTGATAATGACGTTACATAATCAGTTGAATTAATAGTGATTGTTCCTGATGTAAGAGGCTTTGTGTAGAATATCATATTTTTTTGTTTTTTTTATCTTTGAGAAATCATTACCCAATTAGTTCTTATTGATATGAATACGCTAATTGTACTCGGAGCAAGTGTACCAATGGGTGTCGTATCGGGTTCAATAGGTTGGTCGCCTGTTAAAGTAATACTATTCACAGTATCATAATTCCATACAACAACTTTTTGACCTTCGTAATAAGAACTTGTGGGAAAACTTATAGCCATAGAACCTATGGGGTCAAGCGTTGCTGATGTGTAATAAAAACCACCCATCTTAATTTCGTAAGTTAAATACAAGTCACCCATGTCTATATTAAGATAAGGCATAGGAGCAAGGCAATTCCAATCATTTAGTGTTGCGTTGTAAATAAACTCATAAACTGTTCCCGAAGCAAGTTTTGTTATAGATATTTCAGTACCCTGATAAAAAGCAGAACAACCAAGCGTAGATATAGATACTGATTTTTGATTACTATTTTGTAAAACAACCAAAACTAATTTTTCACCATCAGTAATTCCTATTGTGTTTATCTCAAAATAATTTACGTTGCTATTATCGGGAGTAATAAAATAAATACCACTACCTGCCATTACATGACTACTTGAATTTAAGTCCACATTTGTTGTGGGTTGAGCAGATGTAGCAGTCAATGGGTCGCCTAATGAACCATCACCAACTATTGTTACGCCATCTGACGTTACTGTTGAACTCCCACCTCCCGATGAAGAGTTGCTAAAAAATCCGAAACTATTATTACTTATCATAATTATATCAATGTTAAATTTAGTGTATTTGCTACATAGTTAAAAATAATATCGTCACTTGCTCCCCATTGATTAACTATATTACTCGGTATAGATAAATTATCTTTTATGTACTCAATAGCTACATCGGGTAATGTAACTACGTTACCATTTTCATCAGTTGTTGTACCTTGACTTTCCATACCAATAAGTAAATATGTAAC
>Ga0129336_10003031_pt1 | contig 10383 bp, 8 predicted proteins | sample CPB6_02_DNA_FD_96878 | JGI IMG/M metagenome (GOLD analysis project Ga0129336, IMG submission 96878) | Freshwater to marine salinity gradient microbial communities from Chesapeake Bay, USA - CPBay_Sum_0.6_0.2_DNA | ecosystem: Environmental > Aquatic > Marine > Coastal | place: USA: Chesapeake Bay...
GTATTGATTCGTCGTTGATCTATGGTCTCGCAAGTGAGCAATCTGGTTATGGACTAAAAGCGTTTCATGGACGATTTTTAGGCTTTGAAGGATTTGACGAAAGCAACTATGCGAGAGATGTCGCGGCTTCGAAGATGGGATCACTGGATATTTTAGATATTTCTGCACAAGACTTTGTCGACAACATCTCCAAAGTGATTTATCATTTTGACCAGCCGACAGCGGGTCCGGGTGCTTTTCCACAATTCATGGTGTCTGCGATGGCGAGCAAAAAAGTGAAGGTTGTATTAGGAGGACAAGGTGCGGATGAAATTTTCGGTGGGTACGCCCGCTATTTGATCGCGTACTTTGAACAGTGCATAAAAGCAGCAATGGATGGTAGCAATAAGAACGGCAATTATGTCGTAACGATCGAGTCAATTATTCCAAACCTTGGAGTTTTGAGGAACTATAAACCTTTGATGCAAGAGTTTTGGAAAGATGGTTTATTTGGCCCTTTAGACCAACGTTTTCTACGACTTATTGATCGTTCAACTGACATGAAAGAAGAAGTTGAATGGACGCAGTTCAACATGCCCTCTGTACACAAGCGTTTTTATGAAATTTTTAACAACAGTAATAACGTCGCCAAAGAGTCTTACTTTGACAGGATGACGCACTTTGAATTCAAAACCTTGCTGCCAGCGCTACTACATGTTGAAGATCGCATGAGCATGGCACACGGCTTGGAGAGCCGCGTGCCATTTTTGGATCACCCACTAGTGGAATTTATGGCCACTGTACCGGCAGACGTGAAGTTCAAGGACGGCAATCTAAAGCACCTGTTGCGATCAACATTTCGTAATGAAGTGCCCGCAAGCGTGATGAGTCGCCAAGACAAAATGGGTTTTCCAGTGCCACTAACATCGTGGTTTGGTGGAGAATTAAAAGACTTCTTTTTCGACACAATGGCGTCAATGGAGGCAAAGTCTCGTCAAGGTTTGAACCCAACAGCAATTCGCAAAAATTTTGAGGCAATGGGCAAGTTTTCGCGCAAAACTTGGGCATTGTTGAGCCTTGAACTTTGGCATCAGCAATTTCACGACCGCGCAGCCGAGTACCGAGCACTGGTAAAAAAATAGGTCGCACTATGAAGATCTTCGTTACGGGAGCAGCTGGGCAAGTGGGTTCGCATGTCGTTGATGAAGCGGTAATGCGCGGCGACGTAGTTCTCGGCATCGATAACTTTGCGACTGGTCGTCAGGAGCATGTTGCAAAGCATACGAATTACAACTTCGTTGAGGGCTCAATTGCCGACACATTAGAAATAAACCGATTGATCTCTGACTTCAAGCCGGAAGTTATTGTGCACACCGCCGCTTCTTATAAAGATCCCGATGATTGGCTGACGGATATTGATACCAACGTGCGTGGGATGGTCAATCTTGTTGAAGCGTCAAGTACGAATTCAGTTTCGCGTTTCATTTACTTCCAAACTGCACTCGTCTATGGGGTAAAGCCGGAGGAGAATCCCGTGACTTTGCAGCATCCACGCAAAGTAGAAAACTCTAGTTATTCGATTTCGAAGGGGGCGGCTGAGGACTACTTGTCGCTTTCTGGACTGGACTATGTCACGTTTCGTCTTGCCAACGTTATTGGGCCGCGAAATGTTTCAGGACCGCTTCCAATCTTTTTTCAGAGACTCAGTGAAGGAAAACGCTGTTTTGTTACTCCAGCACGGCGCGATTTTGTTTATGTCGGCGATTTGGTTAAAGCGGTTGGTAAAGCAATTGATGGAACAGGGCACGGTGCGTATCACTTCTCAAGCGGTAGTGATGTGCCGATAATTGACCTGTATGACTCAGTTGTCAAGGCGATGGGAATTCGTGATTACCCCGAGCCCGAGCGCCGAGCACTTAGCCCTGATGATGCTCCGTCAATCTTGTTGGATCCTTCCCGTACCTTTGCTGATTTTGGAATGATTGAGTTCACGCCACTTGAAACCACGGTGTGGAATGCGGTGAAGTACTACCAAGAGTTTGGGGTAGTTGGCGGCTACACGCATTTGAAAACCGAGTCTTAATGCGTCTGCTAGTCACTGGCGGCGCAGGTTCGTTGGGTTCTAATCTCGTTGAGCACATCTCGGCGAGATGTGAAGCAGTATTGGTTATCGATAATTTTGTAACAGGTAAACGTGCTTCGTTGTTGCCCCAGATAAATCTTCGAGTTGTGGAGGGGAGTGTTTGTGATGTTGATTTCATTCAGCGTCAGTTTGACAGTTTCTTGCCGACGCATGTGGTGCATAGTGCTGCGTCGTATAAAGACCCAAATGATTGGGAAACCGACGCTCTAGTTAACGTAGTAGGCACTAACAACGTAGTGCGAGCGAGCGAAACAGCTGGAGTTAAGCGCTTTGTTAATTTTCAGACTGCATTGTGTTACGGTCGCCCGAACATAGTGCCAATTCCAATTGAGCACCCTTGTGCGCCGTTTTCAAGTTACGGTATTAGTAAGACTGCAGGCGAAGCAATCGTTGCGGCGAGTTCGTTATCTTGGGTGTCGCTTAGGTTGGCCAATGTGACTGGACCGCGACTCGCTATCGGACCTATTCCGACCTTCTATAAAAAGCTCAAAGCAGGCGAACCTTGCACAGTATCGACCACTATTCGTGACTTTATTGACATGAGTGATTTTTTGTCGCTGATGGACTGTATTTTGACCACCACCGAAACGGGAACTTTCAATTTGTCAACGGGTGAAGGCCACAGTATTGAAGAAATATTTCAATTAGTTGCTAAACATCTTGGCAGTCCCGGTGCGCAACCAGCGGCTGTGGTTGAACCTGGGGCCGATGATGTTGCGGCTATGGTTCTAGATCCGTCAAAGACAGAGTGCACATTTGGTTGGCGCGCTGCGTCAAATTTTGAACAAACGATAAATCGAATGCTCGCATGGTATGACCAGCATGGCGTAACAGATGTTTACAGCCACCTAAAGGTCCGCTGATGCGTCAGATTCAAGAGTTTCGTGGTGCCAAGTTGCTCGTAGTTGGTGGCGCTGGTTTCGTTGGCAGCAACTTATGTAATTTGTTGCTAGAAACTGAACTTAGAGCATTAGTGATTGTTGATAATTTTTTGTCAGCAGAGAAGTCAAATATCCCCGTCGACCGGCGTGTGCAACTGATTGAAGGGTCGATTGCTGATAACGAAGTTCTGAAGCAAATCCCAATTCATCTTGATTATGTATGGCATTTGGCTTGTTATCACGGCAATCAGTCATCAATTGCTGATCCGATTGCCGACCATGACAACAACACAATTACCTCGTTGAAACTATTTCAGTTTCTCAGTGAGCAAAAGTCTTTGAAAAAAGTGGTGTATGCCGCGGCAGGATGTGCTGTTGCTGAAAAGACTTTTGGCGATCCGGTAGAAACTTTAGAAGATGCCCCAGTATCACTTTTTCATGACAGCCCGTATTCCATTTCAAAACTGGTTGGTGAAATGTACGGCAACTATTTTTTCTCTCGCTATCAAATGCCATTTGTTAAAGCACGCTTCCAGAACGTTTATGGTCCTCGTGAAATTTTGGGCGCAGGCAAGTGGCGTGGCACCCCCGCGACAGTGTGGCGTAACGTTACGCCAACTTTCATTTGGAAGTCTATTCATGGCGAACCACTTCCGCTCGATAATGGCGGAAACACTGGGCGCGATTTCATTTATGTTGATGACATTTGCCGTGGACTTATTGCCTGTGCTCTAGCCGGACAACCAGGTGAGGCCTATAATCTTGCAACTGGTCGAGAGATTCTCATTCGAGACTGGGCAGCAATGATTAACACAATTACAGGCAATACCGCACCGGTTGAAATTAAGCCACCACGACCATGGGACAATTCTGGTCGTAGGTTTGGGTCAATAGTCAAGTCACGCCGAGAGCTCGACTTTGAAGCAAAAATTTCATCAGATGTAGGCTTGAAATACACAATAGAATGGACACGAAATAATTCGTTCAAAATTGCTAGCAATATTGAGAGACACAAAGAAATGATGACTTTATTCCATCTCAGATCTTGAGTCGGTTTTGATTGACCAATAATCACGTCAAAGTTATTTTTTAGATGTTGTTTGGGCACCATTTGGTGAATGACTTGGCTGATGACTAGGTTTTTCTGTTAGAGAGTTAAGTCGTACAAAAAGAAGGAGATTTTTTCACTTGTCAAATTGGGACTATACTGATCGAGCTCGCACTTACGATAAACGGGCAGATTACAGTCCGCAGGCTCTTCTAGATCTTCTGAGCGCATTGAGGCTTACATCAGGTGACTACGTCGCGGATATTGGAGCAGGAACAGGCAAATTGACACGACCTTTGCTTGGCGCTGGGCTGAAGGTTCGTGCGGTTGAGCCAAATGAGCGTATGCGACAGATTGGCATTGAGAATACCAAACCGTGGAGGGACATTGAATGGTTTAATGGAATAGCAGAAAATACAACGCTTAAGTCCTCGACGGTTGCCGCAAGTTTTTTTGGTTCCTCTTTTAATGTTGTTGAGCCAATGCTGGCGCTTAAAGAGTCAAGACGCATATGTCGTAAGGGTGGCAGTGTCGTAGTTATGTGGAACCATCGAGATATCACCGATAGTCTTCAGGCGAGAATTGAAGAATTTATTCGGCGTAAACTGCCTTCGTTCGATTATGGGATTCGGCGACGTGATCCAACCCAGACCCTTATTAATTCTGGATTCTTGAAAAAGGTTGAATTTATTGAAGAAAGTTTCACTGTTATGATGAGCAAAAATGACGTCATTGAAGCATGGGAGAGTCACCATACCCTTGCAATTCAGTCAGCTCAGCGATTTAGGGAAATTATTGGTGGTATAGCCGAGTTAATCCAAGATGACCAAGTTGTAGTGCCTTATACGACTCGAATTTGGTTTGGATGCATGACCGTAGATTAGCGCCAGAGGCTTCTCGCGTCCCCTTGCAAAGAATCTCATTAATCTAAGCCAAGTCTAATTCGACTGCAATTTCGTAGTCAGTTACTGAGTCGATCTCCATCCAGGGATCGCAGTATGGGATACATGCAACTTTACCTAGTCCAGATTTTACAAACTCAGAAAGAAGACCAGTTACTTGAAGTGAGGGTCTCACGGCTGCAGGTCGGGACGCTATTACTCGCTTTAGTGACTTCCATCCAACTGGAGTAATTTTTAAGAGTCCCATGAACTGGCCTTTGATGTCTTGGGCGGATGTGCATTTCTTTCCAATATTAGTCAAGTAACCGTGTTGATTAAAAGAGAAAGATTCCGCATCTGACAATGGGTCAACAAATCTTTTCGACCAAAGATTCAGCCAATTTGGATCATATGTAATTGCAACGTCATCCTCACAGGCCTGGAGATCAAGTACCGCAGAATGTTGATACAAAATATCTGAATAACTCACAATACAAGTGTCTGATAATAACCATTCATCAGCGCACATCAGAGATTCAACCATGTTTGTTCTTGACCATTGATCGTTATAAAACCGCACATCACCGAACCCGTTCAAATAGTCACTTTTATAACCAGTGACAATTCCTATTGGTGATACGCCTGATTTTCTAAGAGTCGACAACTGCCAATCAATTAGTGGCCGTCCCTGGATTTGAAGAAAACATTTTGGTCGTATTTCAGTGAGTTCATTTAGGCGCGAGCCACGCCCAGCGGCAAGAATTAATCCTTTCAAAAGGTTCCAAAGAACTGTTGTGAATTAAACTTGAACTTCATGCAATAAATCTAACTTATGACCTCAACGCTACGAGTTTCGCAATCAATGTGTAGAATAAGGGAACGAGACCAATTGCGGAATTGGATTTCTCCAGCACCGACGACCGCTGGAATTCCTAACTCGCCTGCTCGAATTGCCATATGAGAGTTCGCCCCACCCCACTCGGTGATCAATCCAGAGATTCCTTGCGCAAATAGCCAGTCATAGCCGGGATCTGCGCTCGGAATTGCGACAATTGAACCGCGAAGTCTTCTAAAGTCATCAACAGATGTCACGGGCGCCGTCACATTTTTTTGAGTTATAAAATTTGGTTCTGAGGCTGGTGTTTCAAAAGACCAAACATTCGAGGGATGAACCACTAAAGCCGGTAAACAAAGGCGACTTGCGTGCTCGAATTGTATTTTCCCATTATCAATTGCGTTTGAAATTGCAGTCTTAGGGTCGCCGGGAGACCTGTACAACTCAACAATTGTTTGAATATCGCAAAAAGACATTTCTTCGTTGCTAAACCCAAGTTTCTGTCCAAATGAGCTAATCAGCGAAAGTGCATCAGAAATATTCTTAGTAAATTCGAATTTACTTAGTTCTCTCAATACGATTGATCGCTGGCAAAAGTTAAGTAACTCATTGGGAGTTGAGTCAATTTGATTTGCGTTAATTAAATTTGCTAATTCTTTTTTTTGAAATTCTGTTAAAGCGAACGGCTCTTTCGCTAATTTTTCAGCGGTAGCCCCATTCCAATCAAAGTAAAGATCAGGTGCTTCGTCATAACGTAGCGAGCGGATATCGTAAGTTCCTGGACGCAAGTGTCCATACTTTTGTAAGAACATATTTTGGGTCAGGGAAAATTTATCAGAGATCATTTCGCTGCTCACTGTTGCCAAATTTGACATGAAATTTGATCGGTCGCTAGCAGACAGAAGTCCTATCTTCACTAGAGACTCAATTATCTGAACTCCGATAAAACCCGCTCGTGCAAGTCCAGCAAATGGAAGAGTTCCATAGCGTTTTCCATCCTCAAGTAACCAGAAGATTTGCTCTAGTTCATCTACCCCATAGTTTAAGAGCCGCTCTCTTTTTGGTTTTAGCTGTGCAATCCGAGTTTCATCTTCGAGCAACCTACTTTTATCGGCACTTATGACGTTATTTGTTAAGTGCCGCAGAGAAACTTCGATTTGGCGTAATTCGCTTTGAGTGAAGTTGTTTGACTTGAGTTTGCGAAGTCGCTCACTAATGTCGAATGAATAACAAGAAAGAACTATTCCAGACTCGATTTTGTCGTGAAGGTGTGGGTGGTTTTCTAGTTGGTTCAGGTAGTACTCGACGAGCTTTTCACCGATAGTCGCATCAAGATCCGCGGGTATGAATGAGTTGAATGAGACACGAACATCGATATATGGTTGTCCCCAGAAATGTGTCATGAGCGGGAAACTTCTCAAGTTCCTGTATCCATAGTTGTGTCGTTGGTATGCCCAAATAGAGTCTGTTATTAATTCGCGATATAGAGATAGTGCAAGAGGGCGAGGCCGAACACCAATTATCTCAGCAGGATTCCAGTCCGGCATAACACCAAAAATTGTTCGCGATCCAAACAAAAAAGGGTGCGGTTTCATCGTGCGTATCAGAAAAGTTTCGATTGTCCGCACTCGTCCCTGTAACATCAGAACAGGTTCTGGATCGCGAGAAAGAATGAGCGGGCGAACTTGAAGAAGCCACAAACCTGAAGATGAATCATCTTTGGTAATTGCGAATTCACAATCGATCGGAATTTGTCCAGTAATGTCTAGAAGCTCATTGATCATACTTACAACGCACTTTTTCCAATCGTCTGTAGAGAGTTCAGATCCAGGTACCTGATGCCAAAGCATTCCGCCACGCCCGCTAGTTACGACAGAAGTGTCGGAACCTTCATGCCAGCTGATTGTTCGATAAGGCGAACACGTATTTGGATCGTGTGAAAAAATAACCCCTGATCGCAACACATTTGAGAGCATTGGTTGGATGAGAACCTCTGAATCATCGTCACAATATGAATATGAGTCGAAAACGAGGTCTATTGACTTTCCAATGTCCTCTTTTGGGACATTTTGAATTGTGAGAAAGGCACCAGCGAGAGACTGAGACTTTTGATCCTCGCTCTTACAGCTTGATCGAACTATGTAAAAATCGCATGAGAGATGGTTCGTAACCGCAAGTGTCGTACCGTTTTTGTTTGCAATCCATTGCAAGTGGCTTACGATCACCATCGGGAGAACTCGTGCGGTAGTTAGCTCAGTAGAGAGTCTCTCGAGCGTTCGACCTTTAGTCGCAAATACAAAACTCATGGTCCTGTGGACATCAGTTACAAGTTCGCTTTGATTTCAAGTAGCGAAATAATTTTAGACGCCATTTCGGCAGGATCTTTGAATGGATAATTCACAAAAGTGATGTCTGGCGCGAGTGGAAATTCGGCCGCAAAGTCAATTCCTGTAATCGGTAACTTTTTTAAATGACTAGCCTCTGCGTAAACATTTTTGGAGTTTCGATCACGTAGGGTTTGAAGTGGTATATCTAAGAAAACTTCACAGTAATTGGGAAGGTTCGCCCGGTTCCATGCGTGAATTTCATTAAAAAGTGAAACAGTGGCAATAATTACCAAGTGGCCTTGCGCCGAGATTTCTAAACATAGCCTCCCGTAATAAAGAGCCAATTTCTTGCGAGTCCTCAATTCGAATCTTTCACTTTCATCAATAATCTCGCCTAGAGCGCCGCGAAGATTGTCTCCGTCTAAGTAAACAGAGGGTTGTTTAATTGAGTTAAGTTGCTTTACCAACATTTGGCCAAGCGTGGTTTTCCCTGATCCGGAAAGTCCAGTAATCCAAACAACAGAACCTGTGTTTTTTAGTACTTCCAACATGCATCGCAGGCTATAGGTACAGGCACTTGGTTTATCTTTACGGATGGTCTTTTGGACTTTATGTCGGGACTTAAGAGCTCCATGTTTACGGGTGTCCACCCAATCTAGCCGCACGGGGATAATTGAATTTGTACCGAAAGTCGTTCTACCTCGGTTGTTCATTGGAGGTTCTTGAAGAGATGTGACCACCTACGCAAGTTACGGCGCGCAAATTGGTATTGACCCAGACCTTCGTACAGGTTACTAATTCTGGTTCGAGATGCTGCCCGATCTAAAATTTTAGCGATAGCAGAAAATGTTTGGTTGATATAAGTCGGATTTTTTGTCTGATTACGATTTCGGATTTCGACCGAAACCTTCCTTGCTGTATCGATTGGAAAAAACTGGATCCAAACAAGTGAGTCTGTCAGGGCTTTTAAGGCTGTGGCCATAATTTGCCGAATCTTTGACGACTGATTGATTCCGGGCTCAAAACGGTTGGCAAGCCAAGTTTCAAATCTGGATAGATGAGCTTCGAACAACTTTTTCGCATGTTTTGGGTCCACAAAGTTATCGGTCTGAATTCCTCCAGTCCATTTATTTCCTGAGATATTTAGTTGAGCGGGAAATTGAATATTTTCGAGGCCAAGAAAATCATGTAGTTCATCCCACTGTTTTGCCCCGTTGTTGTGCCAACGTTCAACCGGGAGGTTCAAGGAGGGGAAATTATCTTCAATCCAGTATCGAGCCCGCCAAGCCTGGCGCTCAATTGAGCACCAGTAGACGATTTGTAAAATTCGCGGTAATCCGCTAGTAGAAGTTGTCTTGCACCGACTTGAAATATTCGCAAGCCATGAAGTTCGTGTTGGTAACAAAAATGATGTAACAAAGCTTGGTGACTTCGTCAATTGGAAATTAATGAATCTTTCAAAGTCATCACAGTCATATAGTAAATTGTGTAAATGTACAACGATTCTGGATTCGTTAGTAATTAAACGGGAACATCCACAATCCTCATGGCTCCGTTCAAGGTCAAGATAGTTCGCTGGAATTTCTTTTGGCTCAAGGCTCCACAGGTTTGTTTCCTTGATTGAGGTTCTACAAAACTGTGTCAAGATGCTTGAATTCACTTGTGTGGGGTCTTCCAAGGTTTTAAACATTCCTAGACCTTCGGGCATTACGACATTTGAATTACTTTGTAAAAGTACGTGAGTGAGGACTGAACCACTTTTGCCACAAGGTGCCAAAAAAAATATTTGAATAATCATTGGATTTGCTGTAAATCTGTTAGTTTTCGCAAGCCGTAATTCATTTGATGGTTTTTGACAGGCTAGCCAACCAAATCAATCTGGCTGAGTTCAATCTGACGGCGAAATGAAGGCAACGAGGCACTCAGTTCAGCAAAGCTTCCAGACCCAGCGACTGTTCCGTTGTCGAGGTAGAACACCGTATCTGCTCGTTGCACCGTAGACAGTCGATGGGCGACAATAACAACTGTCGCGTTACCACGAAGCGTATTGATGGTTTCGTAAATCTGTTGTTCTGTCTCCATGTCAAGGGAACTGGTGATTTCGTCAAGAACTAAAAAGTTGGCACCTGCATAAAGCGCCCGAGCAAGACCGATCCTTTGTTTTTGCCCACCAGACAATGCTGAAGAGTCCAGTGGCGCTTGGTCAGAGACACGATTGACAAATTCGGTAAGTTGGGCCTGCAGCAAAACTTTAATCACTTTTTCGTGGTTAACCGAGTTAACATCCCA
>Ga0129336_10003032_pt1 | contig 10383 bp, 12 predicted proteins | sample CPB6_02_DNA_FD_96878 | JGI IMG/M metagenome (GOLD analysis project Ga0129336, IMG submission 96878) | Freshwater to marine salinity gradient microbial communities from Chesapeake Bay, USA - CPBay_Sum_0.6_0.2_DNA | ecosystem: Environmental > Aquatic > Marine > Coastal | place: USA: Chesapeake...
CACGCGGTGCAGGTCGTGTACAAGCACAAGAGCTTCGACTACTTCGTTCGCGACCATCTGAGGACGAACGCTACCCTCCCGCGTGCGTTAAACGCTGGGCGTAGGCTCGGGCAGAGGGGAGGCTAACCATGGCGAGCGCCGTCACCGTCAACGCTCTGCGGGGCATCCTCGTACACGACGAGCGGATCAACGCCGCGACGTTCAGCGAGGCGCTGTCCAGTGTCTCACAGGCTGGCCCACGTCCAGGCGTTCCGGTCCCCTCGCGGGACACCGATATGGTCCTCGAAACGAGCGGCGACTCTGTCGAGCAGACCACGATCACCGTACGGACGGTGCGAGCTGGCGGCGTGTCGGCGTCACCCGATGGAGAGGTCGAACCCGGCGCCTTCGCGCTGCGGACGAACGGTATCAACTGGCTCGGGTGGAATGGCCCGCTCGTGTTCTCGGGCTGGAGCCCGCTGCACACGTTCGCTTCGGGCGGTGCTGCGAACCAGTACGGCAACATGCACGCGGTGCACACCGACGATGGAACGATGCTCACGGCGGCGCAGCGGTTCACCACTGCCGGGTCCATTCGCAACCTCGTGATCCTGCGGACGGTCGGTGCGACCACCACGACCATCGTTGTAGACACGCAGGCCGCGGCGCTTGCGGTCTACTGCCCGACGCTGGTCAAGCTCCCCGAGGGGCGTATTCTGCTCCTCTCCACCAAGAGCGTGACGGGCGGGCAGTACACGATCCGCGCGTGGACCTCGACCGACGACGGCGCAACGTGGACGCGCAGCGCGGATAGCGTCATTCGTGACGAGCTCGATGGGGCTACCGTCGTGCCTCGACGGCTGCGTGCGGCGTACAGCAACGGTCAGATCCTCATGCTGCTCGCCTTCCGCGACACGTCGGCGACGGTGGCTGACTCGTTCCGGCACTACGCCAGCGCGGACCTCGGGGCATCCTTCGCCCTGGTTCAAGCAGTGGACAACACGACCGCGGCGAACGACTACACGGGCGGCGTTCACGACATCGTCGCCACCCCATCGGGAACGTTCCTAGTGACGTTCTGCGCCTCGTCGCGCACGTCATACGGCGCCAACTCTGCCGTGCTGTACAAGGTGCTCCCCTCGGCGTGGGTCGCTTGGCAGACCGTGGTGACGCAGACCATCACGGGGCTGGGCGCCCCCAGCGCGAACCTGACAGCGGGCGGGTCGCTCTCGACGAGCACGGAGCTCTGCGCCACGCGCGACGAGGACGGTACGGTTTACGTCTACGCCCTCGACTTCTCGACGAACCAGCAGACGCAGATCGTGCGCAGCACCTCGGACGTGTTCACCGCCTGGGTCGAGGTGGGCCTCCCCAACGCGAGCACGCCAAACGTCGCGTGGAGCTCGGGCGGCTTCGAGTGGGTCAGCGGTACCGTCACGGCGTACAACGGCACGCTACGCCTCGTGTCCTCGTGGGACTCCACGGCGTGGCCGGGTCAGATCGGAATCACCACATTCGCCGGGTACGCGACGGCGTGCATGCCCTGGTATCCGGCGACGGAAGCCACCTCGGATAAGCTGCTCGGGTCACGCCTCACGTGGAGCCCGCACTGGCTCCCCGATGCAGCTGGATGGACGCTCTCGACGGCCGGAGTGCCCACGGTGGCGCTCAACGCCGCGGGGTATCTGTCCATCGTGTCGCCTGCCGCGGCCGTCAACACGTACACGCAGGCAGGCCCTGCGCTTACGGCGAATCACACGGTGGCGGCGTTCGCCGAGTGGATCGCGACGACGGAGCGCAGCGAGATCCGGCTCGCATCGAGCAACGGCACGAACACCTACGGCATCCGCGTGCGCTGCTCGGGCACGACAGTCGATGTCCTCGACAGCAACGGCGGGGCCTCGCTCGGGTCTGGGACCATCACGGCAGGGATGAAGATCCAGATCCGCGCCATCCTCGAGAACAACGGCGCGACCGCAAACGCCGTTGTGTACCTCGGCACGGGAGCGGGCGGCTTCATCACGCTTCGGCCGTCGAACCGCATCTGCAACGCGAACACGGTCAGCGACGCTGGCGTAACGGCAGCAGGTACGTCCGTGACGTGGGGGCAGTTCTCGCAAGTGAATCCGGCCGAGTCTCGCTGGTACGGCGTGGGCTGGATGGCTGCGGCGGGTGTGAGCAGCGTGTACAACCTCACGCTCCCCACCGACCTCCCCGGTCGCCCATTCTCGGCGTACCCGCAGACGCTGGACTACGGCACGATGGTCCGCGCCGTGGCTGGTCCGACGCTTGCAGGCGATGAGTGGACGATTACGCCGCGCTACGACTACGGCATCGACAACGTCCTCGTGAGCGAGGCGCCCTCGCCGCGTCAGTCGTGGCGCTCCGTCGATGCGACCCAGCACCAGCTCACGTGGGTCATCGAGAGCGGAGCGGGAGCGGTCACCCCTCTGCGTGGGCCTCTCGGTGCGCTCTACCTGGGCGGCACGAACTTCCGCACGGCTACCCTCGAGGGCCGCAACGGCGCCGGAGCGTGGGTAAGCCTCGGCGTGATCGACATGGCGGCACAGAGCCGGCCGCTTCGGTGGGTGCGCAACGGTACGATCATCGAGCCCGACACCAGCAGCGCGACGAGCGCCGGCTACTTCTGGCCGCATGGTGTGTTGCGGGGAGCGCGCTTCGTGCCAGATACGACCGCGGCCTCGGGCCTGACGGCGAAGGCGATCAGCAACTCCAGCGAAGGCAACTGGACGAACCAGAGCGGGCGCCGGCTGCGCCTCGAGGTGTCGGATACGTCTGGCCTCGGGTCGAGCGGTACAAACGGCGCTATCGTCCACAGGTCGGGCCTTCTCGTGTGGAACAACGACCCGCGCTACAACGCGTACAGGCTCACCATTCCTGCGCAGCACACGGTCGAGGACTACTTCGAGATCGGCACGCTCGTTCTGGGGCACGTCTTGGCGTTCGGGCGCCGGTACAGCTGGGGGCGCACGGTGCAGACCTCGCCGAACACGGCGCTAACGACGGGACGCTCTGGCGCACGTCGGGCGCAGAACTTCGGCCCATCGCGCCGGTCTGTAGAGTTTGGGTGGACGGATGGCACCGACCTATCCGCAGTTCGGCAGGAGGGACCTGCGGACTACGTGAACGCCGCGGCCTCGGGAGGTGGCGAGGCCGCGGCTACCTGGTTCGACGCGCCGCTCTCTATGGAGGGCCTCGTACGCGAACTCTACGGGAGCCAGACGCCGGTCGTTTACCTCCCGTGGATCGAGCGTCAGGCGCTCGGCACGGTCTACACGGCGAGCCATCCCGACCTCATGATGTACGGCCGAATCGTCTCCGACGTGAGCATCGAGACCGTACAAGGCGAGGAGTGGATCGCGAGCGGCGCGGCTAACGGCGAAGTGGTCCGCACATCGGTCATTCGCCTGGAGGAGGAACTGTGACCGACAGGTGGACCGAGGCGCAGCTGCGCGAGGAAATCTACTGGGTCCTCGCGCTTGAGTGGGCGGGCGGGACGTTCTACCTGTCCACCGACTCGCTGTACATCGTGGACGGTGACGACACCATCACGACGACGCCCGACCTCGTGGACTATCCAGCGGTCGAGGAGGCCCTCGAAATCTGGAGCGTCGAGACGCCGCGCCTTTCGGTCCCGCTCTCGTTCATCCTGCCTGTCGACGTCCCCGGGCTCATCGCAGAGGGCCACGCCCTCGACGGGGCCGTGGGCGAGCTCTCCCAGTGGGCACGCGGCACGGAGTGGAGCGCGCGCCGTGTGGTCGTGCGGGGCAAGCTGGTAGACCCCGAATACGGCGCCGAATGGGAGCCCGTGACGTGCTCGCTCGAGGAGATGGTCGCCGACGACCAGACGACCCTCCCAGTGCAGCCCATCACCATCGCCTCGTGGCTTGCAGAGGCTGTCTCTGGCATGAGTTCCGCACAGGTGGGCGATGCTGGCGTCGTGCTTCCGATGGTCTGGGGAACGCCGGGAGCAACGACCGCAGCCGGAAGCCCGGCGCCCATCATCGGGACGAGCGGCTCGCTGGTATACCTGGGCATCGCGTGCCACTACGTCGATGCGTTCTCGGTGGACATCATCGACAGCGCCGGCACGACGGAGACGTTCGTTGTGTACTACACCGACGTCCGGTCCTACTTCGGCACTACGCGTGGGATGCCTATCGTCGCGTGGGTCGTGGTCGACACGAGCACCACGTCCCTCGTGCTGACCGACTCGCTCTTCGCCGTCTGGAACAACGGTGCGGCGCTCGTGGACGAGAGCAGGCAGGCCATCCGCGGAGTGGGTGACCTGCTCGCGCACGTACTTCGCACCTCTGCGCTGCGTGTGGACTACGGCCGCGTCGATGCCGTGCGTCCCTTGTTGAACCAGTACCAGACGAGCGGCTACATCGACGAGGTCGTGCAACTCGGGGAGTACATCACCGAGGTCCTCGCCGCCGTGTTCCCGTTCGCGATGGCTGGCGGGCAGGGCGGCGTGTACCCGTTCATCTGGCCGGTCTACCCGCAGGCCTCCTCTGCCGTCGCGGTGCTCTCCACGGACCTCGACCCGAACCTCGAGCGCGTGGGGCGCATCGCCTACGAGGGCTCCGACGAGGTCGCCACCGACATCGAGCTCAGGTACACCTGGAACCCGCAGACCGAGGGCTACATGGTCGCCCGCTCGGTGGGCGGCGAGGTGTCCGTCGCGGACCCCGACCGCATGACCATCGCGCAGCTCATCGGCCCGAGGTCGCGCTACGGGCTTCGGCGCAAGGTGCTCGAGACAACGGTCGTGCATGACGCGACGACGGCGAGCAAAGTGCTCCTCGCCCAGGCGGCACGCTACGGCCAGCCCGCGCGCATGGTGCAGTACATCGCGCCGCGCCGGTACGGATGGCTTCGGCGTGGGGACCTCATCGCGCTTACGGATGTCGAGGTCGCGGCCGCGTCGCAGCTCTGCCTCATTGAAGGCGTGCAGTGGACCGAGGACGGCGCGCTCACGCTCACGCTGCGATACATCGAGGCGGGGGCCTAACCATGGCGCGCGTACCGCTCACACGGAACAGCACGGGACAGTTCGCCCGCGTGGCGCAGCTGGTCGCCGGGTCGAACGTGACGATCTCTGAGAGCCTCACGGGCGAGGTGCTTACGGTCACGGTCGCCGCATCTGGCGGCGGTGGCGGTGGCGGCGGGACGCCAGCCACAACAGTCGTGTCGGAGCAGTCCTTTGGACAGAGCCCGGCCGTGGGAACCTCGACGGATTACGCACGCGGGGACCACACCCACGGCACGCCAGCCGTCCCCGCTCACTCTGCCCTCTCCTCGCTCGCATGGACCTCGAGCGGGCATACGGGCAGCACGACGAGCGTGGCGGCGTTCGACGGTGGGGGCGCCGCACAGGCAGTGCAGGCTACCGCAGATGAGACGATGCTCGTGCGTCGTGGCGGAACCCTTCAATGGGTGGCCATCGCTGCGGCGGTCAGTCTCCTCGCAAACGCATATGACTACGAGGACCTGCCTGGTCAAGCCCTCACGCTCGACACTGCCGGCGTGTTCCCCGGTACCATCTCCTAGGAGGACGCGTCGTGGCTCTCTCGCCGCTCAACTGGAAGTTCGTAGGCTCTGCCGGTTTTGCTGGCGGGAGTATCTCGGCGTGCCTCGACGCCATCTATACGCTCGGTCAGGCGACGACCTACGCGAACGGTTCGGCGCGCACGCCCGGGACGGGTAGCGCCTGGACGTGGGCGCGCGAGCAAATCAGCAGCGTAACGGAGGCCGCATACGGCAACCCGCCCACGAACGCCCTAGGGATGCGGTACATCGTCGCGAACACAACGAGAGTGCAGTCCTACACACTGCTTACTCCCGACAACGTGACGACCAACAACTGTCTAATCTATGGGATGAACCGAGGGAGTGGCGCCTATACGTCGTGGGTCAACGCGCAGCCGTTCACCTCGGGGTTCAGTGGGTACTGGAAGTGGAGCCGCACCTTCTCCACGGTGTCCTACAACCGCGTGTATATGTGGGAGTCGCAAGAGGGCTGCGTCATGCAGGTGTGCCAGGACGCGACGCTCGGCACGACTTCCGCAGTGGCCTTCGGCGCGCTCCTCGACCCGCTCTCCAGCGCCGCAGGTACGGCCGAGAGCGATGGGCGCGTGTACATGATGACGGGGCAAGGCTCCACGAGCAACATCTCGCAGCAGTGGAGCTCGCTGGGCGCGACGGACGGCGGTTGGTTTTCTCACGCCACGACGGCGCAGACCTGCCACAGCGGAGCCTTCAATAACGGAAGCACGACCGTTACGGGCATCGGGCGCTACTTCGGGTCGCTCGGCAACGTCATTCCGGCCGCATGGGCGAACCGTGGCGGCGAAATCCCGCGCATCCCTGTGCAGGTAGGCGTCCTCGCGGGTGCCTTCTACGGACAACTGCGGGAGATCTACTACACGTCCGACAGCCAGACCGGCCTCACGTGGCGCTACCTGGGCGTCGAGCAGGGCTACATTGCCGGGTACCATCCGACGACCGCAGGCGACAGCCTCCTCCTGAAGGTATGAAATGGACGCGACCGACTACATCCTCTCCATCCTCTCGGCGAACCCTAGCGTGGTGACCATCGACCTTCAGACGGGCGCTACGGTCGACGCCGCGCGCCTTCCGGCTGGCGTGGTCGTTGAGCCATGGGGCGAGGACTGGAGCGAGGGCTACGACGAGTCGGGCAACCTCGTGGTGCGTTTCCGCGCGTAGTGCGCTAGTATCGGCCCATCGGATGGGGGTCTGATGGGCGCTGAAACACCGACGACATGGACGCAGAAGCTGGTCCCTGTCCCCGTGTGGGCGCTCCTTATGCTCGGCGCGGCGATGGCCGGCGGCGGTGGCATACTCGGGATGTCCCAGGCCGAAGCCTCGAGTGCTCCCGACCCGGCACAGATGGAGCAGATGCTCTCCTCGCAGCGCCGGATCGAGGGTCGTCTCGATGCTATCGAGCGCCAGCTGGCGACCGTCGCCGCGATGGCCCACACGCACACTGGAGTGACAAATGCCCCTGTCCCCTGACGAGATCGTGAAGCTCCCGACCGAGGTCATTGACCTTATCGCTGCGATCAAGGACGCCCGCGCCGTGGACGGCGACGGTGGCGCCAAGATCACGCGCGCCGAGAAGAAGCTCCTCCTCACGAAGGCCGCGCGCCTCGTGTGGCTCCTCACCACCGACGCGCTCGACTAGGAGGCATCATGCCCGCTCTCGACCTGTCCGGCATCACGCAGTATCCCTACGTCTCCAGCACGACGACCCCGGGCACCTCGGGGCTCTGCCGTATCATTCTGCTGCCTACGAACGTGAGCCTTCAGATCACGCTCCACAACCGCGACAAGGCGACCAAGGGGCTGGCCTTCTCGTATGACCAGACCCTGACGGACGGCGGCGCGATGCCCGCGACCTACTTCTCGGTGTCGGACCCCATCCACATCAAGTGCAGCAAGAACCGCATCAGCGGGTTCGCGAATGTCACGCAGGTGGCGATCTTCTCGGCGTCGCATACGGCGGTGAACTGCGAGATCCTCATCGAAGAGGACGGCATCTGATGGAGCCGATCCACGTCGAGGAACCTGCGCCCACGGTGACTGCTCCCGAGCAGACGCCCGAGAAGGACGCCATCGTGGCGAGCGTGACGGATGACGCCGCGCTCATCGCCCACGAGGCGCAGGCCGCGACCCCGTCACCCGAGGAGATCGTCAAGATCGCCCAGGGCGCCGAGGAAGGTGGGATGCTCGGCGTGGTCCTCGCCGTCGTGGCGGTCCTCGGCAGCGCAGCCGGGTGGAAGTTCTGGAGCCAGCACAGCAAGCAGAAGGCCGAGCTCGCCAATAAGCAGGCCGAGCAGGCGCACGAACTGGCGATGGCTGAGCTCAACGCGAAGATGCAGGGGCCTACCACAAGTCCCCCGCAGTGCATCGCAGCGCACACGTCGCTCGAGGCCCGTATCGCAGCGGTCGAGGCCAAAGCCTCGCGCATGACCTTGCCAGACTTTCCCGACGACTTCGACGCCGAGCTGTTGATCGCGCGCGTCGAGAAGATCGAGAAGGCCGTGAAGAAGAAGCCCGCGCCCGCAGGGAGGAAGCCGTGAACCTGTCTCCGCACTTCTCGTTCGATGAGCTCACGCGTACCGGGCAGACGGCGCTCCAGGCGGTCAACCGTCAGGAGGCGCAGGCGTGCATGCCGGCCCTCACGGCGCTCGCTACCACCATCCTCGAGCCCATCCGCGCGAAGTTCGGGCCCATCCGAATCAACAGCGCGTTTCGTGGTCCTGCCGTGAACACGGCGGTCGGTGGGAGCAAGACCTCGCAGCACATGAGCGGACAGGCCGCGGACATCGTCGTTCCGGGGCATCGCCTCGAGGACGTGTTCGCATGGATCGTGAAGGAGAGCGGCATCCCTTACGGGCAGGCCATCCTCGAGGGCCCGGGCGGGAAGGTGTCGTGGATTCACGTCTCGCTGGGCGAGCCCTACCGTGCCCGCGAGAAGAGCCGTCAGGCGCTCACGTGGGACGGCAAGACTTACGCGCCGTGGAAGGGCTAGACGTTTCCTGTGCGGTCGAGGTCGGCGAGGTGCTCTCCATCGCCGACCCTCGGCTTCACGAATGTCTGTGGCCCGAGGGCCTTACATTGACTGCCCATGTCATCGAGGTGGACCCTGTCGTGGTGCGCGTGCGTGTGACCACGCATCGGCTTTGCATCGAGGCCGAGGACGAGGCCGCACAGGTACGGCGCGTCTGGCGCCGTGCCGTCGCGCAGGCGCGTCAGGCATGGGGACCAGAGTTCACGGTCGAGACAGTGCGCGGTGACTGCTCCGATGCCGTGCGCTCTGCCGACGTAGACGTGCTCGAGACACGATAGCGCGCAGCACGCACACGGCGACCCGTGCGAGCAGCTGCACCATCGCGCCCGCGAGGAGCACGATGGTCACCACGGTTAGCCACGCGACCACTACTCGACCAGATGCGCGAAGAGCGGCCCGAGCGTGAACCGGATGCGCGCCCGCGCGATCTCGGCGTACTCGGGCGAGAGCTCGCACCCGACGAAGCGCATCCCCTCAAGCATCGCCGCGCGCCCCGTGGAACCGGACCCGGTGAATGGGTCCAGGACAAGCCCACCGGGCGGCGTGACCATCCGCACGAGGTAGCGCATGAGGTCGGTGGGCTTCACGGTCGGATGCACGTTCTTCGGCACGTCTCCGATCATCTCGTCGCGGTCCTCTCCACTCGCCTTCGCCGTGTAGAAGTACCGAGCCGCGTCGCGTAGGCCCTCGGTCGCATCGTCGCTGCCGTCGTGGAGGACGTTGGCGGGCCAGCGGCCCGGTATGCCGTCGGGGTGAAGATCGAACGTGTTGATAGGCTTCTGCTCGCCGCCTACGTACTCGGTCTGCCATCCACCGACGGCCCGGCGAAGTTCCTCGTCCGTTTGAACCCTACACCCATCCACATTGATCGCCCCCGTACCGTACCGCAGCACGTTTGCCGCGACGGTCCCGACCAGCGGCTTGCGCGCTAGGCAGATGGGCTCGTGCGCTGGCTTTAGGGCCGTGCCCCAACCGGACCAGCGGCGGGCGTCGTCGGTGGCGGGGGCGGTGACTGCGAACGTAGGTGGCGCTCCTTCTTCGCATCGACGGTTGTACCCCGTGTTCGTGCCACCGGATGTAGCGACGTTGAACTTGGGAGCCTGCACTCGCTCGCCAACGACCTCTCGCTCCGCACCCGCCGCCTTGTCGATGGCCTTGGACACGTCAAGCGACTTCGGGAACCCGCTCCCGTAGAGCCACATGATCTGATCGCGCACGTCGAACCCGGCATCCTCGATGGCGCACGCCATGCGGTGATAGGTACGCGACCCCGAGAAGGCGAGGAGATGTCCGCCGGGCTTCAGCACGCGCAGCGCCTGACGCCACACCTCGAGGTCGTAGGCGATACCGCTCGCGTCCCACTTCTTGCCCATGAAGCCGAGCTCGTACGGCGGGTCGCACACGACCGCATCCACGCTCTCGGCCTCGAGCGTCGCCATGCTCTCGCGGCAGTCGCCGACGAGGATGCGCGCCCTCATGGGTTGACCTTCGCGTGGTACGCCGCGCGCATCTGCCGGTTCTCCTCGCGTACCTGCTCAAGAGCAGCAAGCCCCTCGGCGAGCACCTCGCCGGGCGTGATGCCCTGATGCTCTGGGTTCGCGCAGCGCCACGCGAGACGACGGAGAGCGGACTGTGCCCGGTCGATAGCCGGGCAGGTATGGCCTGGGGGCTTCAACGCTCACTCCGAAGCGCCACGTCGATCAGGCTCGCGACCTGGGCGCGGTCCATGTTCGCCATGGTCTCGCCCCTAGTGTATGCACTATTCACGTCCACGAGGCCCATCGCGA
>Ga0129336_10003033_pt1 | contig 10383 bp, 14 predicted proteins | sample CPB6_02_DNA_FD_96878 | JGI IMG/M metagenome (GOLD analysis project Ga0129336, IMG submission 96878) | Freshwater to marine salinity gradient microbial communities from Chesapeake Bay, USA - CPBay_Sum_0.6_0.2_DNA | ecosystem: Environmental > Aquatic > Marine > Coastal | place: USA: Chesapeake...
GAATTTATATACATCTTGAAAATTTAAAAGCGCATTTCATCGATCTTCGTATTCTAGGAGATGCTAAAGGAAATGAAGAAGTAGGAAAATTAAAAACAGAAGTAGGAGAATTAAAAAAAGAAGTAGGAAAATTAAAAAAAGAAGTAACAGATAAACATTCTTCAACAGTGAATCAAATTAATCAAATTTTAGAAAGTTTAGATAGTTTAGATAGTTTAGATAGTGACATAGCAGAATTAAAAAAAGAAAGAATAAATTCAGTTGAAGTACAATGTAAAAATGACATAGCTGCTATACAATATGTTATAAACAAGCTCAAACAATCACAGTCTTAACAAAGATTCCCCATCTTAGGCCCGTATCATCTTTTGTTCCGATAGTGCATTTGTATCTCCAAAATGCCAATGATTCCATTGCTTTTTCTTTGAACGCAACCGATTGCATCAAGTCCGTAGCACAGAATATTCTGTCATTAGGGATATTGTAGTCGCATTCACACCACCATCTAAACGTTTTGATAAAGGGAAACCAAGCTATCATATTGTCTTTGCTTAATACAAACTCAAAAGTAGTCTTGTTTTGAGCGATGTGTGGATACAAATATTCTTCGAATATCCATGTGAAAAAATGTGTGGCTATCTCATGATAAGGTGTCTCGTCACATATCATATCATATTACGTATGTCAATAGCATATCTTAAGTAATGCCTTGGGTGTGATTTTATGTAATCAGGCAATGATCACGATATGTTACTAAATCATGATATGAAACTCATTTAAAGATTTGCTAGAATATCTTAATCAAGACAGATACAAATGGCAGCAGTTCAACAAATTAACGCAGTCGTAGTGAAAGCTCTCCACGAAACTCAACTTGAGACCATTGACAAAGTTAAGGTTTTTCTGAGCACCAATGAGGAAGTTGATCAAGATTTTATTCACGGTCTTCTAGATCAATTCAAAGCGCAGCTTCAGGCTGATTATAAGCCTCCGAAGGGAGGAAAGACCCAACAGCCAAAACAAAAACGTGTACCTAGCGCATACACTCTGTTTATCAAGGATAAGATGAATGAGATCAAGTCATCAAATCCTGATGTGAAGAGTGGTCAAGAGCTAATGAAGCTGGCAGTGCAAGAGTGGGGTGCTATTTCTGCCGAAGTCAAGGAGAAGATGAAAGTCCTGAATAAAGAGAATCCAGCTCTGACAGGTAACGAACTATTTACTCAGTGTTCATCAGCCTCTTCCGCACCGAAAACGACTAAGAAAAAGTAGATATATGTTAACATGTTTATTTTTCTATGACTTCAATATTACATAATAATATTTGATTCAAAAGTATATAATAAATATATTCTATATCCAAAACAAATGTACAATCGTGATTACATTTCATCTTATAACATGTATCCGTATCCTGTTAATCATGTAAATAACCAGAATTCTTATAACAATAGAATATACAATCCATTTTTCAATTATACTAGAATAAACACTAATTATCCATACACAAAATATCCTACATACCATACACAAAATACTCATACGTACCCATTGTATTCTATGCACCCATTGCAATCTTCGAATAGTAATTACAATAGTTATCATTCAACTTATCGAATCACACCCGAAAAAAATTATAATAATCAGAATAATTATAAATCAACGTATCAGAGTAGTTATAAGTAATTAGGTTTGTTGGCACGCTTGATGGGACTTGAACCCACAGTCCTCGGAGTAGAAATCCGTTGCCTTATCCATTTGGCCACAAGCGCCAACAAACTTGCAAAAATGATTGTTCTCGTACATATAACTTTATATAGTTTTACATACCGTGTTCTGATGCGGATGAATTTATTGGGGACCTGCACCGAGAAGCTTTCAGAAATTACAAACACAATGTTTACACAAGTGCCGTACAACCTGAAAACATGGGCCGTTGGCCGTGGGGGAAACCTCATTGACTAGTCATACACATGGCAAATGTAAAATCTAACAACATATTCGTAATCAGCATGGTCAATTTAGTTGGGTAGGCTGGTCAAACCTTGACTTTGGTCAACTCACTGGATGGGTACCATTCCCCTGAAAACCAAATTTAAATTAAATTCCCCAGAAATTACCCTCATTCAATGCTGGAAATTTCCCCCCAAACAACTTTGCTGTGTAGAACTTTGTATGCTGAGTCCGGATATGTCATTAGACACAATTTACGGTGCTATAATGACTAGGGTACTTGAGTTGACTCATTGTACTGTCTTATGGGGAGCAGCTCAAATCGATGAAGTTTTTAAGTTTTATGTATCACATGTGTTTCTGACGTAGACAATAGCCTTCTGATGTTATTAGATACTTGTAATTATATTCATATTCGTTATATTATACATTTTGTGAGTGTATTTTTTTTATTTTGTGGAATATATAATCCATATAAGACAAAATGCATCTTTCATAGTTATATGATTGTTTCAACAGATGATTATTTTAATGATATGGGAAAATCAATTATAAATCGCACAATAGAAATATTTGAAAAATTAGAGTTTGCCCACGATTCTGAAGATTGGAAATGGATTAAGTTTGATGGTAGTGTTTTCGGTAGTGATACATCAGACTATAACTATTGGGTCCATTATATGAAGGATGGTTTTTCTGTTCAACTTTGTAGCAAAAAAGACAAAAGTCAGACATGTTATATGTTTCAAATTATTTTTTATGTTGAGAACAATGTGAAAAAAGCACATGCTTGTCACCATGGACATGGTCCATTTACAGTTTTTGGATTTGAATATGAAAAGTAATAAAACAATAATGAAAACAAATCTTATAAACAAAATTAAAACTAATAACAACGAAACGAAAAATATTGAAAACAATTCCCTAATCCGACAAGCTACTAAAATTATAACAGACAAATTTAAATAAAACTTAATTAAACATTTAAATGTTCAAACTCTCACGCAATGCATCATCTTTGTTCATTGTAACTGCGTTTATTTCGGAGTATATTTTTTGTATATCTGTAAATTTAATGTCTTGATATGGTAAAAATGAGTGTCAGCTTCTTTAATGAAGGCGCTTATATACGTATGACAAATAATGTAAACGGTGTTGATGTGCGGATTAACAAGGCTAATCTAATGATTCAAAAAGATAGCGATTTGAGTTTCTTCTTGAAAAATGATACATACATATCCTACTTTAATTATGATCAGGTGGCTGTTCCTTCAGCATCAAACTTGACCGACTTGGTGAACAGACTTGCTGGATGGAACACGTCGTTCAATAGTAATTTTACAGTGAATGTGGAAGGTACATCCACCACGACTTTCAGCACGGCTATGTTGGATTCCTTGTCACGTTTGAAAGTCTCAGGAGCACCCAATACGACATTGAATATCATCACATTATATGACAAGAATGCAACAAAGATTGATGAACTGACTGCTGGAAGTGCAACTTCCACACACAACGCGTATAAAGGTACAGTCAATATGACAACTGCTGAAGTGCCAGGTTCTAAAGTTATTCGACAAAGCAAATTGTACACACCACATGTATATGGTTCTCAGAGTGTTGCGGTTGTAGGTGGTGTACTGACAACAAATAGTAATAATAGTAACGTCGTATCAAGGATTGGGGTATTTGATGATGCAGCCAATGTGACTCTTTCAAATTCTCAACCAACCGGGAACGGTTTATTCTTCCAGTATGATAACAGCAACAAGCTGTCACTAGTATATAGAACAAATGCAACAGGATCTCAAGTAGATACAACTGTCGAACAAAATGCATGGAATATTGATAAGCTTGATGGCACAGGTGCTTCCACTCATGTGATAAATGTAAGCACACATCAAAACTATGTCTTTGAGTGGAACATGGTAAACCCGTCAATGCCTTCACGTGCTGGAATCTACTACAAGGACGGTATTGTCTACTGTCATTCATTTTCCAGTAACGTAAATTTCTTTGGTAATCCATGTCTTCCTGTTAGATGGGAAATTGCACACGATGCTTCTTTGGGTGCTGTTCCTGATATTGCCACGTTAACTCAAGGGCAAGCCACAGTATACGCCGACGAAACATCTTACGCACCAAAGCGGTTGTATAGCTACAACAACGGTTCTAATATGACTTTGATGACTAGTAACTTTACCGTACCATTAATGAGTCTTCGTTTAGCACCAGGTTTTAATAGGGCGAAATTGCATCCAAAACAACTGGAAATTATCAATACCACCGCAGGAGGTACAGGTATTTGGAACATTATTCTCAATAGTACGCTATCAAATGCAACATTTTCAAACGTAGGCAATAACTCGTTTGCTCAATATTCCAGCAGCGAAACATCTGCCACGGGTGGTCTTGTTGTTGCGTCAGGATATATCTATGATGCCGGAGTGAAACAAGTTGATTTGGATTTTAGGGATATAACTCTGATGTCTTCTATAAACGGTACTCAAGATGTTCTAACTGTTACAATGACAAACCTTCTAGGAACATTGAACGTTACTGCAGGACTAGAATGGATTGAACAAGAATAAATTTATTGAATTTGTGAATACAAGTCTTTAAATGCCCGTTTGCATTCTGAATATTTCTCGGGTACACTATTTTTATACATTTTTGCCTTCTTAACAAATGCTTTTTTCAATTCTTCTTCAGTGAAGTTTTGTGGAAGATCTAATATTGACCATGGATTCCATTCTTGAGCTGCTTGGAACATGTTGACGCTTCTGCTTATGATTTCAAAATTACGCCATTCGGTCACTGCTTGTGATTTGAGGCATGTGACTTCAAACCTCAGGAAATGGTCACGTATAGGATAAAGACCACCATCGGGGTTCAAGAACGATATAGACATTTTATGAAACTTTGCAACAGGTTTATCAAACATTTTTATAGATTTGAACATGTTTTGATCGTATTTGTTAAGACTATCTATTATTGGCAATTGTGTAAACGATCCTTTGACCGGATTCGAATTTGAATGCAGGTTGGGAGTTAATTCTTCGATGCACAAGTTAATGTAGTAATCTGTCGATATTTTTTCGTACAGAGCAAACACTAATTCAACAGAAACAACATTTTTGAATACGATATCAAAGTTAATAACATATTTGTTTGGATCGGGATAATATCGTATGTCTCTGTATTTGCTGTCAATTGCAAGATTAAACACTTCTGTGGGAATTGTTGACGATTTTTCATACATTTATTATATTATCACGTAGATGATTATATCTATATATTAATAATGGCAAATATTGATTTTAACGCGCAGCTCCCTGCGCAATATTTTGAATCGTCACAGAATGTGTATTACGAGCAAACCAAAGATACACCAGCGTACTCTGGGCCTAAATCACAAACATCATACACCACAAGATTCCCAGATTATGTACCAAGACCAGCTGCAAGAGTCTCATGGATAGACAGGAACAAACACAGTCATTTAATTCGTGTTCTGTTGATTATCGCATTGATACTTTTCATATTTTGTGTTAGTTTGTTATCTTTTCAATTTATTTATAGATAAATATGTTTATAATATAATAAATGTCGTGCATATATACCGCCCAAGGAGAATTGGTTTGTAAACAGATTACTGAACATTTTGTAAGATCAGGTACACGTGAGCTACTTGCATCACCGAATATACAGGAGAATTTTAGAAATGTCGATTTTAGACCTAACGAGCAACAAATGACGTTTTTGGACCCTTCTAAAATTATAACCGATGAAACTATTGCCATGGCTATTGAAAAAGGGTGCACAGTGAATATAGATAAAGATAAAGGTACAATATCGTGTCAAAAATAAAATTTCTGTTAATATGTTAAAAATGTTGTGGCAGATACTAAACATATTTTTTGTCGTATGGATTTACATATATCTCGCAAGATTAAAAGAAATAGAATGTGAATGTGCAATTACTCCAAACTATTACTTCCTTGTATTCTATATTATCGTCACAATGATCATTATTGTATTTGGAATTATGGTCAAAGATGTAGCTGAATATGCCAACGTTCTGATGGTATTATCACTTGTGTACTTCTGTATTACTATAATGTTTATATTTATCACGTTCAAATATGTATCTGATATTGAAGCTAAGCGATGCAAATGTGCAGGAGATTTTGGTCCTGATATGGTTCAGATATTTGCTTGGTTGAGGATTTTGGCTTTCGTTTTGGCCTTTGTTTCACTCATTACAGTACTATCCGGACATAACAAAATCGCTACAATAAAATATAAAACACCTGGAAAGAGAGCTAGTGCATTTAAAAAAATGACATAATCAACTACTTATTCAAAGTATAAGTTTTTTTAAATATTCTACCTTCAATACGGTAGTATTTGTTTTCGTCTTCTTTTACAAGGACATCACCTGATTGTAAAACCATTGATTCGCCCCAGCTTGCAATGAATTTAATTTCTTGTTTCAAACCTAATTTTCTAAGCAATGTTTTGGTTATTCGTGCAATTTTTCGTGGTTGTTGTCGTGTAATTAGTTTTTCATCAACCAAATTATAATTATTAGGAAGTTTATGTGGCGGGATTACATACATTTCTCCATTGATACCAGATATAACAAAATCCCCTGGATTGCAAGTATTTGATGTTTCTTTTTCTCCATCAATGTATGTTACAACATGAACTGGTTCTCCGGTATGTATATAAAATGTATTTTTATTTGCATGGTCTAATGATAAAACCCTGTTATAAGTATATATCTTCTTCACAGCAGTTTGAAATAAAGATAAACTATTCAAATGTTCTATAAGAATATTAAAATCATTGTAAGACATTGTTGATCTCAGCATATTACTTAATTTAAACAGTGATTATTATTTTTTGCGGACATCTACATCAACCACAGTCTTGGCAATACGGTCTAATGCACCTAGTTTCATTTCAATACTTATGCTTTCTTGAATTAATTTTTCACGCTGTATAATACTAGCAACATAGTTATTGTCTTTCAAATACTTCAAAAATATAGCTGCACGTTGTTTCTTTTTGGGATCTTCAGAGTCTTTATTTCTTTTGACAAATGCATACATTTTTTCAATTGAAATTTTCATGTTTTTAAATATACTGATATTTTTATTCGTATTGCTCATACATTAATGACATCTTCTAGAATGCATAAGGGTAAAACACCGTTTTCGAGAACACGTTTGTGAAAATCTTTTATATTGTTGTTTTTCCGCTTCAAAAACTTTTCCCGTTGTTGAAGTAGAAATTGCTCGCCAATTTTATATGCAATTGCTTGTCCTGGAATACAGATGTACCGCTCTAACTCGGTAATAAGTTCTGTTTCTTTCATTGCAAGATGTTGTTTCATGTAATCCAATGCTTGTTCAAAAGTCCACCCAAAAGCATGTATACCTGTATCGACTACGCATCGAACGGCTCTAAACATCTCATATGTCAAACGACCAAAGTTATCAAATTTATTCTTAGACAACGAAAGTGATTCCGTGTACAAAGCCCATCCTTCTGCGAAAGCTGTGCCATCGTTTGAAAAAATACGATAAAGAGGTACATTATTCTCCAACATGTATTGATACTGATAATGATGACCTGGTTCACCCTCATGAATTGCCAAAGTTTCAACTGTATATTTTGGGTTTTCTTTGACATCGCGTAAATTAATAAAAAAACGACCTGGACGCTTCATATTTCCAGGATAAAAGAATGCTCCAGCTGCAGAAGATTCTAGCATTTTTGGCACAGGGTGAATTTCATAAGTTGTAACTTGATCATAAAATAACTTGGGCATCATTGTCTTTCGTATCTTTTCTCTTGCTTGAAGATATGCTTGAACGACTTGTTCTTTTGTCTGGAAATAATTCTTTGGATCACTTTGAACCATTTTAATAAATTCAACAAGGTTGTCACTTTTAGATTTGAATTTTTTTGATGCAAGTTTAATTAATTCTGATTTGATTCTTGCAACTTCTTTGAGACCGAGTTTATGAACGTATTCAGGTGAAACATCTAAAGTAGCATTAGATCTCAAAAGATATGAGTACATTGCCATACCATTGGGAAGGTCTTTACATGCAATGCTTTCACTACAATTATCATAATATTCATTTTTAAGAAAATCTAATATACGCTTCAAATGCGGCTTGTATTTCAATTCTAAAAACTGACTAATTGCTTTGTTACATATGTATCCTTTAGTATCAATGAACGTTTCAATGTCTGCAATTACTTGCTTACAAATACGTTTGGGGATTACGTAACGTTGTTTTATACCTTGTTTCATGTTAACAACGGCCTGTTGAATAAACTTAATGTAACATCTGTGTCTCAAAATCATATTTTGATGATTTTTTGGATATACAGTTTTTTCCATGAATGTAAACTCTAATATTGGGTTTGAAAAGCTTGATAAAGGTATTAAGTGGAAGTTAAATTGCAACGCTTCCGCGCTTAATTTAATCAAATATGCAAGAGTTTTACAGTCCAATGTATCGTTTTGAGATTTAGGTATATATGAATCAAGACGAGTTTGATATTTTTTCAATATTTGTGTCAATTTTCTTATAAACACAGGAGATATGCTGACTTCTACTTTACTATCGCTCTTTCTATCTCCTAGAAATGATGCTAAACTCGGATAAATGACAAGCAATTCTTCAAAAAACGATTTTAGCATTGTCTAGAATATATTTCGAATAAAATATTACATATATGTAAAAATGAATATTATGTTGAGTGCATGGTTGGAAATGATTTCACTTACTTTGATTGTTATAGGTGCTTTGAATTGGGGACTTGTTGGAATGTTCAATTTCAACTTTGTTCAACTTCTTGCTGAAAATACGTTTGCAATCCTTGAGCCTATAGTATATGTCTTGGTGGGTGTTGCAGGAATAGTACACATATTCTCAAGGGATTATTATCTGCCATTTTTGGGAAAGACCGTGTATCCATGTGGTTCACTGACACCAAAAACACCACAAGACGCAGATACCAGTGCAACTGTTAAAGTTGCCCCCAACGTGAATGTCATTTATTGGGCTGCAGAACCCAATGCTCAAATAGTTGACAACCCTTGGGTTGCGTATAGTGAATACGAGAATACAGGTGTTGCACGTTCTGATGAGAACGGTGTAGCTGTTCTAAAGGTACGTACTCCCACTGCATACAAAGTACCTAAAGTAATGTTTGACAAGACTCTTAAACCACACATCCATTATAGAACCTGCAGCATGAGTGGTATGCTTGGAAGAGTTGAAACTGTATTCCTGTGATCAATCGACATCAATAGGACCAGTCTGTGAATCCAAATCTTTTTTTGTCATTCTGAAAGTGTTGTCTGTCAAGTATGTCAATAATGTTTTCAGATATTTTGGGTCGGATGTTACATTTGATTTTGATGCTTCAAACAAAAGGTTAAATATAAATATACAATCATCAATCATCATTTTGTACGTTAAATCATCAATATTATACAAAAAATCTTTCTTTTGATGATAAAAGTTGAATTGGTTGTTGTAATACATAAAGTTTGTGATGTTTTTAGGTTTATATGTCTGATACTCTTTCGGTTTATACTTGCCAATGATAGACTGCATTTTAGTGGTAGTTTGCATATCAAACATGAACATTAAATACGAGTTATATATTTGATCCAGATGATTTGATATGTATTCAAGTGATTTGATATCGTCCTTAAATATATCTCTCAAATAAACTGTGAATTCTTCGATGGTTTTGACTGTATTTCCGATATCAGTTTTGATTGTATCAAGAATGATATCTCTGACGCGTTTTCGCATTAAACGAGATGGTGTATATATCGATCTTGGAGGTATATCGATGCGATATGTTACTTTTCTTATTGTATGTGCTGGGGAATATGAATCCATTATAATGTGTAAAAGCATCCCAAGCCAAAAAAACGATATCTTCTTTTTCGGAGATGTCATAAATAAGTTGTCATCATACAACGCAAGCAGAAAAAATGTAAGACATTGATTCAAAATAGCGGTTCGTACATCTCTTGCGGTGTAACTTGGTGATGGTGACATGGAATGTAAGTATGCCAAGATGCCTTTATGTGATTGAAAGATTTCATAGAATTCGTTATTATTGGGATCGTATAATTTGAGAAGGTTGATGAATGAACATGTTGTCTTTGATGTCATGAAAACATTGTTCTTAGAAATAATATTATATTTTCCACAAGGCAAATCTGGATAGAATAATCCAGTCTTCAACTTACCAATGTCAATGATATCTCTTTGATTTTTTGATAGTTTAGCTAAAGTATCATTAATGATCATCTCATGACCTGGTATATACATTTGAGTAGTTATGAGAAAAGTATTGAGAGGAATTTTGTATTATTGTTTTCTA
>Ga0129336_10003034_pt1 | contig 10382 bp, 8 predicted proteins | sample CPB6_02_DNA_FD_96878 | JGI IMG/M metagenome (GOLD analysis project Ga0129336, IMG submission 96878) | Freshwater to marine salinity gradient microbial communities from Chesapeake Bay, USA - CPBay_Sum_0.6_0.2_DNA | ecosystem: Environmental > Aquatic > Marine > Coastal | place: USA: Chesapeake Bay...
ACATGGGGATACATAACAAGTTAATTCACCCCTAGCCTTCTTTACTCGGTACTTTACTCGGTTAAGAGTCCGGTCAAACTTCTTTCGCAATCTGCTTTTAGGTTGGAACACAGCTTGTGCCGCTGTCACAGCATCATAGCCATACAACGCATCATGCCTCTCACACCTGCCATTCCTCATGCATGGAGAGTTAATCAAATGAACGCGAATTGTCTTAGGTCGCGCATCAAACAAGATACGGCCCGCGCAGGGACACGCTGCACCAAAACTTTGCTCAAGCCATCCCACAGTTATCGGCTTGTTTAACCACGTATACATAGTTTTCTTGCAATCCCACGTCGGGTTGCATAAGCCTATGTAACTAACTCCGTCAACTTGCGCTGTCGCCACAATAGCTAACAACAACGCTATAAGTTTCATCGGTCTAATACTCGATCTAGTTTATCTTCAATCCGCTGCAAGCGATTCTTAATTGCGTCAAGTTCTGACTGCATCACTTGCACCTGCATGGTTACGTGATACTTGCTCTGCTCGAGTTCCTGTAAACTATTCTTCACCGCCCGATAGTCCATGCCAACTACGCTAACCGCAATACCAATCACCGCTTTGATTCCAAGGTCTAACCAATACCGAATTTCAGTGATATCGCCTGTCATGCAATCTCTAGCGTCGTCTCTTTCACATCTTTCAACGCTGTCAAAAACGCTGCCATAGCTGACCGGCTAGACAAGATTGCAGCTTGAGTACCTAACGTGCCAAACATTAGCCCCAACAGAATACATCCCCTTGTATCATTCTTGGTGTTGCCAGCATGAAAAAGAATGTCGCTGCGGTTAGGAACGTCTAACACCTTAAAGCACCGCCCAAAGTGAGGCGAGTTATGCGCTCGTACCACATACGGCCCCTTTGGAATGCAGCTAATTCCCTGCGTATTATTTTTCCACGCATCCTCTAACGTCACCCACATAGGACGATCATCTAGGCACAATACGCCAAAGGTTGAATCATCAAACTCGGTGGTGCGAATTAGCTTTAGCATAATTACAATGCATCAACTTGCGCTTGTAAGGCTTCTAGCTTTGCATTTAATTCCTGAATAGCTGCCGCAAGTGTTGCAACAACAAAAGAAGTATCAACACCTTGATAACGTGGGGTACCATCGGCATTAACAGCATCTTTTGTACCAGTAACCGCACTGGGAATAATTTCAGCAAGTTCATGCGCTACAAAACCTTCACCCGCTCCGTTGTTTTCCGTCCAAGTCCAAACACAAGGTTTCAAACCTAATACTTTTTCTAAACCATCAATCATTGGTTTTACATTGGTTTTCAACCGATAATCCGATGTTGTGTTGTAAGCTACGGCAGTATTATTGTTATTTGTGATTGAAGCGCGAATTGTTCCGCCCGTTAAAAAACTAATAAGCGGAGAACCATTGGCAGAAGCTGTATCATTTATACCTAACGCTGCGGCAGTCGAACCATTAAAATCAATACTCTGCATGGCATTGTTTCTGACGGTGGTCGTATTCAAAAACAATTTACCATTATTATCAATTCGCATTCTTTCAAGTACCGCCCCAGTTCCATCAGGTGTTGTTGCAAAAATTAAACGTCCTGGCATGTCATTTGAAGCACCTGGAGAACCATCAATTTCTGCTCTAATCAATGCACACTCTGTGTATCCTGTGCCATTGGCTCCAAAAAAATAAACATCTCCCGCAGTATCGCCGTTTTGCACTATTGTATTGGCACCAACGATTGCACTGCGTGATTTCTGCATTCGAATGGATGGCCCTAAGCCACTTGCGGCAAAATTACTAAACATTGGAAATGTTTGTGTGCTTTGAATTTCAAAAATAGTGCTCGGATTGGTTGTTCCAATACCAATTTTACCATCGTTTTTGATACGCATTCGCTCGGTAAGCGTACCACTAGCATCAGGAGTTGTTGAGAACGCTAACGCTCCTGGCATATCATTAGTTGCGCCAGGCGTACCATCTACTACCGCACTGATTTGTGCTGCGTTAGTGTAACTTGTGCCGTTTGCACCGTTAAAATTAAGTGCGCCTACAGTATCGCCACTTTGTACGATTGTGTTTGTTCCAACGCTAGCTCCACGCGATTTCTGCAAAGCAAACACAGGTCCAGTAGCATCAGCACTAAAACGTGTATTGGTAATACTGAGGGTTGTTGATTGTTTATTTATTCCCGCCTCTACTTGCCCGTAGTTAGTTGCATCAGTGCTTGCAGTACCGTTTGCAACGGCAGTTAGCTTAAAGTTACCAATGTTAAGATTACCCGTAGCAGCGTTTGATCCATCCTTGTTTAAGCACTGATTAATGCCTGTAGCAAAGTCGTTATCTTGGGTGTCATGTCGCCCTGCCTCAATACCTATTCCAGAAGCAGCATCACCTGTCCAACCACCTGTAGCATTGTTACCTTTCGTATACGTTCCACCTGACCAAGCCATGATTTTCTCCTAACTAAATTGCTTCTCTTTATTCAAAACCGCATCAACGTATTTCCGAGTTTCCTGCGGTAACTTGCGCGGAAAACTGTTGCCATACTTCTTAACATTGCTCCACGTAGCCGGCACACCCTTAGTTTTAAGGGTGTTTAATGCACGAGCCATATTACCCTCGCCCCAGTTATAAGCCGCTAACGCTAGTTCCATATTGTTGTATCGCTTGTGCAAAGTGTTTATAAGCCGCATTCCACCCTGCACGTTCTCTAGCGGATTAGTGGCATCTACACCAAGCCCCTTTGCAGTCTTAGGCATAAGTTGCATGAGACCATAGGCACCGGCTTTGCTTTTAGCGTCAACCTTGCCTTCGCTTTCTTGCTTAATTACTGCCTTAATTAGTGATGGTCTAAGCCCATGAGGATTGTTTTCAATAGCAGATACGATCTCAGGTGCTAACGGACCTCCTGCGAAACCTCCACCCTTGGCTTCGCCACTTTCCTTAACTGGCATTTTCTTTGCCGCTTCTGCGTCAATCTCAGCCATTAAAGCGTCTAGTTCACCTGCACCTAACGTTGCCGCACCCATGGATGCCATTGTTCCGCCGGTCGGTTGTGTTGGTGCTATTGGTTGATCCAAGGCGGTAGCTGCAGTTTGTTGCCCTCTGACCAACGCCTCAGTTGTCCCTGCACCCACGCCGCGCTGTAGTCGTCCAGATAGCGCATCAATAAGTTGGTAGGATTCTACCAACGGTCTAATTTTTGATAGCTGCGTTGCTACAGATCCAGGCGTAAAATATGTTTCAGCTAATTGCCGGTATAGTTGCGTATCTTCTGGCGCAAACAAACCTCCCACGGCCTGACCAAGTTTGCCGCTCAAGGCTTGCTTTAACGCTTGGGTAAGTTTTGCAGTATCGCGCTCTTCAAAGGTCATGGGAGCAGTCGGAGATCCAACAAAGTATTTTTGCTGGCCCTTGAGTATTGTCAATTCGCTCTGCAAACGATCAACTACGTCTTGCCCCTTTTCTCCTAATGCTGCAAGGATACGGTTCTTTCCTACAGGTGTTTGCACTAATTTGGAAATACGCCCGATAGCTTCTTCCGGCTGCTTTTCCGCAAGGTTTTGCAGGTATGCTCTAACTCCAGCATCCCACTTGTTTACTTGACCAGCTTCGACAAAGTTGGCGCGGAGCGACTCAATTACCTCTGGGCGTTGATTGAATATCTGACCAAGGGTTTCGGGCCTATCCGGATCAAAATCTTTAATAAGGCTGAACTTTGATTCTTCTAGTGCGTTGAGAGGCGCACTTGCTGTTTCATAAGCCTTCTGTGCTTCTTTCCAAGTGGGAGCAGCATCACTTAAAATTCCCTCTAACTTTTTCTTGGTTTTTTCAAGTAACCTTGCCTCGTTTGCGCCAGCCGCATTTATCTTATCAGTTAAGATCCGCCGCGCTTGATCCAATACGTCTAATGACTTATCAGGAAGGTCTGCGTTCGCTGAGAAACTTTTGACCGTTTTAATAGCAGTGCGTAAGTTTTTATCCTTCTGAATTAACTCATCCAAGTCTGCGGATATGATTTCAGGCGCTTCTAATCTGGCTTGATCGTAAAGGCGTTTAGCTTCCTTAGCCCGTGTGCCCACTAGTGTATCTTGAATATCGTTTGCTGCCTGTATAAAATCTTTAGTGTTAGCTGCTGGATCGCGTGTTGGTGCTATCTGATCAAGCACTGAGGCAATTCGATTGCCAGCCATAGCTGCGCGCTCTTCTATTGCAGTACCAGCATATTTAACGCCACCAGGTTTAATGGTAGCAAGTCGTGCGCTTTGATAGACTGCAGGGCTTTGCACCGCTTCAGGTAAAAACAACGGAATACCCTTTTCTTCCGCTATAAGAGCGCGTTGAATGCCAGCCTGTAACTCTGCAGGAGTACCCTCCGTTAGTTTCTTGGCTACAACGATTTCAGCCGGAGTATACCCTTCAAGGGATGCTCCACCGCGAAGAATTGCTCCACGCTCTCCTGCAGTAGAGGCAGATTGCAAAGCATCAATAATACCCTGACGTGCAGCTTCACGAGTTACGCCAGCCTCAGCTAGTTTTCGTGCTCCGTAACTTGTGAGCCCGCCAATAGCTTTTGTTAGTAGCGGAGTACCAACGCCACCAACAAGAGCACCAAGTCCGCCTGCTGCAGCGCGTGTTGCTACGTCCTCTGAAACTGGTACTACTTCTGTAGGTTCTGCCGCCCCTGCGCCTTGCAAAAATCCTTGCGCTGCACCAATCCTTGCTAATTGCCCTACTGTTGGTGCTGCTTCTGCTGCCGTTTGACCTAACAACAGTTGCCTACCTAGTCCCACGGCTCCACGAACGGGACCCATAAACGCCAAAGGCGCAACACCGCCACTAATTGCACCGGCTGTAGAAGCGTATGGTGCTTCTCGTCCCAATGTTTCACTCATGCGGCCATATTCGGCCATTACTTCAGGATACGTTTTAGAAGTTAAAGCCGACTCAATGCCAGCCGCTAACTCATGCCCGTAGCCTAATGCCAATGCATCGGCAAGGGAACTCCCAAAACCTAGGATAGAAGTTTGCCGACCAAGCAACGCTTTTTGCGCTTCTAGGTTTTTTGCTCGTTCCGCATTTTCAATTTGCAATTTGGCAAGCAAAGAGTTTTTATCAGTTTCGCTAAGAGTAGTAGGGTCTACATAAGTAGCTGTTCCTAGCTGAGAGATAGGAGTAACCATTGGGGTAGGTATTGGCGTTGCCTCTACCCCTGTATTCATAATGTCTGCATACAGCGACTCAAAACTATCTGCCACGATTCAGCCTCTGATAAATTCCAGTTGCTTCTGTTTTTAACGCTTGAATTTTGACCGGATCGGTTTCGCGCTTTATTTCTGTTGCGATTGTTGCAAGTCGTGCTTGATCACCTGCGGTATTATCTGCAGTTCCTATTGACATACCTTTGTAATAAGGCGCGCGCAATTTTATTTCATTTGGATCGGTAAATCCAAGTGCTTTAGCTTGCTCTACGCCTGAACGTACTATTTCGTTGTATCTACGGCCTAATGATTCAGTGACGATATCACTCGCCTCCACCATCTGATCTATAGCCTGTTTTGCAACGCGAGGATTAGAACTATAAACGTTTTTAAGTGCTTGAGTGTATTTCTGCAATGCGCTCTGCTGATCTTCAACCTGTGTAAATTCACCTAGTGTAGTTACGCTATTCGGATCGGTAGACTTTTTAACAAGAGTAATCATTGCATCAATGTTTGCGCGTGTTGGGTTAGCTGCTAACTTTCGAATAGTTTCGTTATATCGCTGCACCTGATTAAAATCTTTTACAGGCTGCATAGCTTGAATGTCGCCACTCAATCGCATGTAATCACTTCGCTCTGCAGCTTCTCTTCCTGCTTGTCCTGCTTTTTCTTCAAGCGACTTTTGAAACTTCATTTCCTCTTGTTTTTGCGCCCACTCGCGTTGCTCTTTTGGTGTTCTAAAGACACCGCTTGGCGCTCCTGTTGCAGTTGCTGCTGCAGCATCAACAGGCGTTGCAGCACTTGGTACGTTAAATAGGCTTTCATACCCCTTCGGAATGTAACCTTCTTTCGCTGCTTCCAATGTCAAAACATCTCTTAGGTCAGCTTCACGCTTGGCACGTACTGCCTGCTGCTCAAGTAAGTTAGTCTTGAGTTGCGCTCCAATACTTCTAAGCGGAGCACCGCCCTCTTCTGCCATTATTGCATCAAGTGCTTCCATGCTTGGTGCTTTGAGAGCGCGAGTGATGTATGGCTGCAACGCCAAGTTTTGCTCTAGTGCTTGCTGTTTTGCTTGATATCCCAATAAAGCAGTAACAAGAGTACCGCCCAACCCAACGGCAAGATTACGTTGCCAGCTACCATAAGGGTCCATCATTTGAGGCGTAGTTTGTGCGACCGTAAGTGCACCTAGCCCGTACGGTGTATCTGCCGCCGAAGTGTTCAATCCAAGAAGTGCTGCAGTTAAAGCATCAGTTGCCATTTTTTTAGCTTGGTCTATTCATATAGTTAATTATTCCGGCAGTCCCACCTTGTACTGCGCCTTGAATAGCATAGTTGTACCAAGGAGGGGCTTGCTGTTGCTGCTGATTGCCGTACTGACTATTCACCATCTGCATTGTGGCAATGTCGCGTTGTGTCTGCGCGCCTAATTGTGCAGTACCCATACTTGTACGCGCTCCCAGTTGTGCTTCTTCCATGCGCTGCTGCAATAGTTTTTGCTGTTGTTCAGCTTCAAACTTACGTTGCAATTCCGCTTGCTGACCAGCCATGCCAGTCTGATACGGCAGAGTAAAGTAAGGAGTAGTAGCTGCAAGCTGTTCAAACGGCAATCTGCGCCCTTCCATTCCCTGTTGAAAGCCCTGTTGCTGATATCCTGCACCAAGCTGAAATGCTTGGGCCTGAGCACCTTGCCTAGCAGCATTTTGCGCTTCTTTCATGTTTTGATACTGCACCTGATAAGCGCCTGAATTGGGATCAATTCCCTGCTCTGCCATGCGTTGTCTAAACGCTTGTTCTTCACGCTCAAACTGGGGCCCCATAGTACGTTCAAACTCGCCCATGACACTTTGTCGGGCTTGTTCTAATTGACCTTGGAATCCTTGCTCTGACATGCCGGCATACGGATTATTAGGGTCATAGCCTTGCGTACCCCTCATTGCTTGGATAGCTTGGTATCCTGCAATATCCTGCATTGTCTGACCCTGTTGCTCTTGGTTTTCACCATAAAATGCAGAACGACTTGGAAACGCCGGCGGTTTCCGTGGTCCACGCGCACCGCGATTGTTGCGATTACGTTCACGCCGATTCAAAGTTCTTGGATCAGGTCTAGGCGTTGGTCCTGTCGGTTTACCTGCTGCTGCTGTTTGCGGCTTACCTCCTGGCACACTTTGCTGTTGTGTAGTTGAAGGAGTTTTTGCCAGTGCTGTTTTTCGTCTTGGGGATGGTGCCATAGTTATACCTGACCGCCTAAATCGTATCTTATTTCAAAGCCAAAAAACTGTAACGAACTACCTCGAATCGCGCCGCCAAACCTGACAGCACCACAATGCCCCTGTCCCTTTGCAGCGTACCTATCAAAGATATATTCTAGTTCACTGGACCAAGCCGACCCCCACGGGCTACCCCAAGGGGTATAAACGCCTGCCGTAGTTGATACGCTTGTAACGGTAGGTTGCCGCTTAAAGTCCGTATCAATTCCGATGTTAAGTGTAAGGCCACGTTTACCTCTTAAGATAGGGCGAATATCGGCAAACTGTTTGAAGTTGCTACGGCTACCGTAAAAGCTAAAAGCCGTTCTACCGCTGAACGCTATAGACTGACCATCTCCCGAACTTGGTTTTGCATCGGCATAGCCAGTCTCGCCTTTGTAAATCATCCCGGTAGTAGAACCGTAAAAAGGTAGGTCTAAAAACTTACCTGATGCTACAGCGTGTTGGTCGGCGTAAAGCTGAAAAGTTGTCCAGGCTTTTGAGTCTATCGAGTAAACAAGAAACTTGGCAGTACCTGTGCTGCTAGGAAGAGTAACGTACACCCTACGACCACTGGGCCAAAAAAAGCCCGTCCAAAGTGTGCTGAATGAAAGTGAAGCAGCGGTTTCTGTAATCAAAGGATTAATAGACCGCGAAACGGTGGTAACAGCTTGCTGCGGATCAAGTTCAAACAGTGCTGATACTGGCACTATCCCTTGCTGCGTAATGATCCAAATATCCTGATTTATTCTTACGAACGCCCTGGGTCCTAACGGCTTACCGATGATAAAATGCGCTACCAGCGTCCAATCGGTATCATCGGGAGAATAACCCGAATACAAAACTACCTCGCCCTCGCTACTGACGGCCATGAAAAGGTCTTGGGTACTTACACCTCGGATGTTGGTGTAGCTGCCAGTAAAAAGCAGATAACCGCCTCGGCGCATAACATAGGAAAAGTCGTAGCTTTTAAGAACTTCTGTTCCGGCTGTAAATACAGCTTTTTCCGTCTGGTCGTACCACATCAGCATTGAATTAACTTCGGTGAAATACAATCGCAGCCGATAACTACTAACGTTGCAAAGTTTAGCTAAACCGCCAGTTGGTCCACCCGAAGCCACTACGATATTAGCTGCTAACCCACTACCGTTATAAACTTGGGGCACATCTGCGCCTGATGAGTTGGCAAGATATAGGCGATTGCTGAAACCTTCTTTATTCCAGTTGCCGCTTGTGTATCCTCCAACCTTGCTGATGTTGGTAATGGTCCCGGTAGAACTAACGCTGAAAAGTTGCGTAGTCTGCGCCGCGATAAGTTGTGCTGTCCCATCAGGCAACGGGAACTCATGCATAAAAGTTATTTGCGAAGCAGTACCACCCGATGCACTAGCTATGTTTGCAAACTCTTGATAGCCAAGTCTAACCGTTGGTGCAGTTGCTCCCGGAAACACGTTTACCAATTCCAGCGCAGCGGCTGGTTCCATATTGTCGATAGGGCTAACTAGGTCTAGCCCTAACGACGGTGGAGGCATTGTGAAGCCCTGGAACGGCATTGACCCTCACAAGTTAATAACGACGGAATTGCGGCGGCATCATTTGACCTGCGGGACTGCCTGGTTGCATTTGCTGCATCTGTTGCGGCATCTGTCCCTGATTAAACTGAGATTGCAATCCCATTAATCCCTGAGTCATAGCTGCTCGTTGATTTGCATCCATTTGCGAATATGGTTGAAAACCAACCAGGGAGCGAGAATCAGGACGACCAAACTGATCATCATATTGTAGCGGTTGTGTATATGATTCTGGATTTGTTCCCGGCGGCGGCATTGTAATTTGTGGATTCATAAAATATGGCTGCTGCTGCGCATACTTATCCTGTGCTTGAGCGTACAGATTACGGGTGGCCTCATTAACACCACGCGAGATCATGTTATTACCCGGCATCTGCGGAATGTTGCCAGAACGGATCTGATTCATTATGTATGCATCACGACCAAGTTGCTGCCCCATGTTTTGCAGATTTGGTCCACCTTTGGGCATTGGTTGAACGTTAGGAGGAATCTGCAGCATGTCCTGTCGCGCACCAGGAATTGCTCCTGCTGCTCCATATATGCCTTGAGGTGTTGGCATTGGCTGTGCCATGCCTCCGCGCTGTGGCTGATTTGGCAACATACCACCCTGCTGATTTACGAGAGCGCCGCTAGCATCACGATATACGCCAGGAGAGAGTCTTGTTAGCTGTTGTGGCTGCGGCTGTGGTTGTGGTTGTGATGACTGAGTTGGAGGGAATTTAGGCCGTCCAGGTCCACCCTGTACTGGCATTGTAGTTGCGCGTGGATCTCTTGCAAGTGCGCTTGCTAATCCACGACCTCGACCTGTCAGTCTTTGCATTTCATATCGTGCCATAAATTATAACTCCGGTATTTCTTCTGGTTGTTCTGGTTGTATTAACGGTTGTTGTGGATTAGCTGCGTACGCTAGTTCTAACGCTTGCCGCATGGTTTTTGCTTGCTGAATCTTTCCAGTATCAGTGCGGTACAGTCCTGGCGACAAACGAAGAACCTCTCCTTTTTTTGGACGCTCTAGCTTGGTTAGGGCTTGAACGTTTTTAGCATCAATGCCCGCTTGTTTTGCAAACGGACTATTGCCAAGCATAGCGGCAATGTTTGCGTCAACGTCCTTCTCGCTCTTAGCGTTGCTAATGGCTGCGTTGACTAACATACCTGTAAATTGCTCGGTATGATAATTTTCTGGAGCGCCTTCATAAATCCGCTTAATCATCGGATCAATTTTGCTCGTGGCATAATTTGATAATGGGTTAGAAGCATCTCCATCGTAAGGATGACGTTCTGTACCATCTAAATTTTTGAATTTATGTTTACCATCAAGCCCGATATCAAACTTAGAACC
>Ga0129336_10003037_pt1 | contig 10375 bp, 14 predicted proteins | sample CPB6_02_DNA_FD_96878 | JGI IMG/M metagenome (GOLD analysis project Ga0129336, IMG submission 96878) | Freshwater to marine salinity gradient microbial communities from Chesapeake Bay, USA - CPBay_Sum_0.6_0.2_DNA | ecosystem: Environmental > Aquatic > Marine > Coastal | place: USA: Chesapeake...
CGACGTGGCGGTTCAAACGAGCGATTACAGAAGTCGTTCGTCATCGACCCGTTCGTTGTCGAGGGTGGCGGCACCATCATCTTTGCGCCTCCCGGTCGTGGTAAGTCGTGGCTCGGCATGTTGTTCTGCGTCACGGTGGACGCTGGCATCGACACGTTCTGGTCTGTCACGCAGGGGCCAGCCCTGTTCGTGAACCTTGAGCGGTCGGCTGAGTCGGTGGACGTGCGCCTCGGTGACATCAACCAGTCGCTCGGCCTGCCACGTAGCCGCCCGCTGCTGCGCCTAGACCGGCGTGGACGCAGCCTGCCTGACGTTATCGACGGGATCCAGCGCACGGTGACGAAGGAAGGCGTGTCGTTCGTCCTCGTGGACAGCCTGTCCCGCATGGGCTACGGCAACCTCATCGACAATGACCCGGCGAACAAGGCGATGGACGCCCTGAACAGTCTGTCCCCGGCAGCGTGGGCGGTACTGGCGCACACCCCTCGGGGTGACGAGTCGCACACGTTCGGCTCGCAGATGTTCGACGCTGCCGCTGACGTGACGGTGCAGTTGATGACGGACGACAAGAGCAAGGGAGACACGCTCGGCATTGGCCTGCGCGTGGACAAGGCGAACGACATTCGCAAGGACACTGCGTTTACACAGATTGCCTTGGTGTTCGACCAGTACGGCCTGAACATGGTGCGCCGCGCCAAGCCCAACGAGTTTGTGGAGATTGCGTCTCAGAAGAAGCAGTCCACGTCAGAGCAGATCGAGGAGTACCTGAAGTTGTTCGGTGCTGCGGACGCAACCAAGATTGCTACGGACTTGAACATCCCCCGCACGACGGTTGTGAGTGCGCTCGCATCGGAGCGGTTCGCCAAGGCTGGGAAGGACGGCAAGTCTGTGCTGTTCGACCTGTCGGAATCTGTCATCAACGATGTGACGAACTTCGATGACTTCGACACTCAATCTCCAGACGCGCATGACAGCACACCCCACCCCAACAACGAAGTTGGGGGTGTGCAGTCCACCCTCAATGAAGAAAATGATGTGACGACGAACTCAGTTTCTAGGGGGGTTCGTCACTCGTCACATGCCGTTATGTCTAGTGACGAGGACATCTTCTAATGGCTGGGTGTTCTCAGCACGGCATCACTCAAGAGGTTGTGGACAAGCGGTACGCCGCCGTCTATGACCTAGTTATGTCAACACCAGAGGATGACCACGAGGCGCAGTGGTCTTCGGTCTTTGCCTGTGCCTGCTGCCTTGGGCCTGCCCGCTGGTATGACCAAGACAAAGAGCCGAGGTGTAGTCACTGTGCGTGAGTACGTCGAGTGCTTAGGTGGATGCGGCGAGATGGTAGCGCCGGGGCACAAGTGCGTGGCGTGCGCTACCGCTGCCGTCGAGGAATGGAGGAGCAACAAGGATGAACGAGACAAGTTGCCCCAAGTGCGGCGGGCGTCTAGTTCCAAGCCGAACCGATGAAGGCGATCGTGATTGCTCAACGTGCGGGAAAGTTGTATACAGACAAGTAGCGGCACTCGGAGTTCCGCAAATCGGCAGAGGTAAATCTCCCCGGCTACCAATACAGAAGAAGAGGTAACGCATGGCTAACGCAGCAGACATGATTCGCCAGCGACGTGCTGGCTACACGGCAATCGAGATTGCCCACAAGAACGAGGTATCTCGGCAGTACGTTTACACGGTTCTTCGTAAGGCCAGCAAGGTGAAGGCCATCATCAAGCCCACCGACACTGGCTTTCACGTCACGACCGAGGACAACGCTGCTGCTGCTACTGCTATCCGTCGGGCACTGACGGATGCAGGTTGGGAGGTTGAGGGGTAATGGTCATCTTCTACACTTCGATGTTCAAGGGTGAGGTTGTCCCTGAGTGCGCCTCGTGTGGCGTGCGTGGGGCAAGCATCCCCGAGTCTGAGATCCACATCTGGGAGAGCAAGCATCGCTGTGAAGCCGAAGCCTAGGTGCGCTGAGTGCGGTGGCACTAAGAACCACGAGAACCACGTAGGTTCGACGTGGACACACAACTATCAGGACGAACGCAAGGCTGGGCTCAAGCCCATGTCGGAGGGCAAGCGTGAATATCTCGCTTCACAAGAACACGCTGACGTTTACAGCATGGGAGAGTCAGAGAGTTGTGCTGCTGAAGCAGCCGGAGTTCCAACCCGCTGCTATGGACGGCTCTCGCCTCATCACATTGCACCTCGCGGTAGTTTCGGAGGACAGCGAGCAGCCGAGAAGTTTCCCGTTGTCACCGTTTGCGAGTTCCACAACGGATGGTTTCAGCAAGACGCTAACGGGCGTGAGTGGGCGCGTAGTCACTTCTTTCACCAAGACGGAAAAGACTGGCCATTCCTCCTGAGTCCGAAGGATACAGTGGCGCAAGACCTATGACCAACAAGATTGCTTTGCCAAGGCACACGTTTGACGGCGAGTGCAACGCGCTTCCGCTGTGGCCTACCAACCATGTCCCGATGATGCGTGGCGATGAAGTGTTCTGTAAGAACTGCAACGCTCAGGCTGTGATTGAGAAGATTGCTAGGGCCAAGCCTGTAGCGCCAAAGTCTCAGCCGCTGCATCGAAACTTGTACGTCAGCACCAATGATGTCGAGGCACATGAAGACATCATGGAGCGGTTCCGTAAGCACGCTCAGTTTGACGAGGCTCATCTGTACGACGAGAGAGACACAATCCCTTGGCGCGTTTACATGCGAGGCTCACTCGCTGCACTGGCAAAGCCAGTCAACCGCCAGAAGGGACTCAACAAGTGGGGCGACAGGGAGGACTACTCATTCGAGGCAGAGCGATGGGATCGCATGATTGCTAAGAGAGACAGGGACTTCCCGACTCTCCCCATCTATCTGATTGTGCAGATTGCAGCGAATAAGGAAGCAGGCTACGTCGAAGTCGCTGACACAAACGTGTCGTATCGGTCTACGTACGGCGCTCGTGGCGTGGAAAACAGAGGCGACCAACGAGATGGAAGAACTCAAGTGCATATCAAGTGGCCGCGTTTCACAAGGATCCTTCCTTGACTAAGAAGAAAGAACCATGCGTCCATCACTGGGTGCTAGAGACAGAAGGCGGAAACACTACCCCTGCTACGTGCAAGAAGTGTGGTGCCAAGAAGTCTTTCAAGGGGTTTATCTCGTACGGTGCTGACACGATGAGGCGCATCAATCAGATGAATGCGCTTGAGAATAAGAAGCAAGTTAGGGTAAACATCCATCTTCCCGGTTCGTCTCCGCTGCGAGACGGCGAGCAGGCGTGGTAGGGCGCAGCGTTAGCGTCTTTATCCCCGGCCTCCTTCCCTCCAAATGGTTGAGTCCCAACCGTGGCGAGCGGAAGGAAGGCCGGGTTCCTATCGCAATCAGCGAAGCCAAAGGCAAGATGCGTGGCGAGGTAGCGGTTGCATTGCTGGCAGATGAATCTGTTAAGCGTGTAAACGAACCACTCGACCCTGCACATGTAGTGCTAGTGCTGCGCTGGTGGAAGCGTACGAAGGGCACAAACCTGTACCGACCAGAGGATGCAGGCAACGCTATCTACGCACTCAAGGCTGCTATCGACGGCATCATCGACGCTGGCCTAGTGGTTGACGACGGCTACGAACATGTGGCTATCCTTTCAGGTCGCATCGAACGGTGCGACAAGCCAGAGGATGAGGGCTTGCTCATCCAAGTAACCGAGGTCTGACGTGGGATACGTCAAGGTCTACTGCTCCAAGTGCCGAGGACTCTTCGACTTTGAGGAAATGAAGGAAGTCAGGCGCGTTTGGCTTTGCAAGTTTTGCACTGAAGCCATGAAAGGAGAGAAGGGAACCGATGCTTAGTGCGTACAACACTGGCCGCTATCGCTCTCGTTGCAGTTATGTCAACACACGTACCGCAGTATCAGCCTGCAGAAACACACGTACCGCAGTATCAGCCTGCAGATTTGACCGAGCCCTACTACCCTCCGTCTCCCGAGCCAATCGCGCTCACGGTTACTGAACCAGTCCCGGTAGTTTCCTACGAAGTTACTGAACCAGTCCCGGTAGTTCCTTACGAAGTCTACGGATCCATCGTCCGCTACGCCCGCCCCGAGGACGTGAGCCAGTGGCTTACCATCTTCCGCTGCGAGACGGCGGGCTTTGACAACTCGGCGGTGGGAAAGTACGGCGAAGTGAGTATTGCCCAGATTATGCCCTCTACGCTCGCTGGCGTGGGCCTCACGGTAGCGGACGTACAAACCCGCGATTCGGCTGTTTACGCCGCCGTACGTGTCTCTGAGCAGGCTTACAAGGAACGTGGCGATAGGTTCTGGCCGTGGTCTACGCGCTACGGGTGTGGCCGGTGACGAAGTACGAGGCAGTTATGCTCGTACTAAACATAATCATCGCTGCTAATGCAGTGAGAATGATTGCTGGCTGGTAAAGCGAAGCCCCCTGCGCCGGAGGTGGAGGACGGCGCAGGGGGCGGAAGGAGAGCGGCGGGGGAGAGGCGACCCCGCCGCAATCAGACTCTATCACGAATCCTTGATTGAGTAGTACTTGCCCCCGGCGTAGAACCCGCGCCCTGAGTCAGCCTCGATAGTATGAATCAACTGCGGGTGCAGCGCACCATTGGCAACTGTCCCGATGAGGAACCCCTGTTGCCAGTTTCCAACCCCCCTCATGTACTCAAGATCACGACGACACAGGCAGCCCTGCTCGTACCATGTGTGGCTCCGACCGTGCATGTCGGTCACACTGTATGAACCGAGGCGATGCGTGTGTCCGTTTACACCGCTAGAACGGTAGCGTTCGAGATGGCGCTTGGCGGTGTATGCAGAGTAGGAAGAGACGAAGTTGCCGTGGGTGAACACGAAGCCAAGGTAGTCAATGTGCTTGCCGTATGGCACGTAACCCGCGCATGTGTCGTCCAGCCTGAGAGCCTCTGGGATGTCTTTGACGAGGAACGAGAAGTCCTGTGCGCGCCGCCAGATTGCACGCTGAAGGCGCTCCTCGTGATTGCCGTCCACCCACCAGACCTGACAGTCTTTGGCGGCGTACCTCTTCAACTTCCTGACGATGGCGTCCGCCATCTCGAACTCAGTGCCAAGATTGAAAAGTCGCTCGGGCCGCTTATCGAAATCGGATACCTCGTAGCAGTCAAGAATGTCGCCGTTGAGGATGATGTCGTGGGGCTTGTAATCACTAACGAACTCGACGACCGCATCAAGTAGTGGCTCATCTACGAACGGCAACTGCAGGTCGGAGAAGGATACCAGCCGGGTGCCGTCTGGCCTGTCAGTAATCTCGATGTTGTTCTTCGCCTTGTAGTAGCGGAACAACTTCTCCATCTGCTCGTCGGCAGCCTTGCGCTCAGGCGGAACGCCTGCCGCTTCTATATGCGCCTCGTACCCACACTCGCGCGAGCAGTAGCGTTGGTCGCCTTTGTACGGCTTGAACGTGGATCCGCAGCGGTCGCAATCGCGGATGGTCGTGCCGACGCGCTCGCGTGCTTTCTTCGCTGAACTGCGACACGGCTTACATCTCAGAGCATGGCTAGCAATGGATTGAAATGTAACTTTGCAATCTACGCAGACGTAATCCTTGGGGAAAGGCACGTCTCACCTCGCTTAGTCCCCGCCAAGGAACTGTTGCATTTTTTGAGAAAACTCCTTCTGCTCCCTCATCATCTGCATTGCAGTGATAGCCAAGCGCCGAGTCGGGTAAGCAACGAAGGATGCGAGCGGGTCAATCTCCATGGACGAGATGAACCACCCGTTAGGTTCTAGGTGAAGTTGGTAGAACAGTTTATGTGGAGTAGTGGACAAGGCAGCCCAACTTCAGGTGAACAGCCGCCTCTTCCTCAGCCTGCTTCCTCGTAGGGTACGGTTCATCGCTCCACTTGCAACGCATACACACGGGTCGCCAGAACGTGCGAACCGGGTAGTCGTTTACACCACCAATTTGGACTGAGTGGAACTCGATGTCCGGTCGCAACTCTTGCACGTTACTGCCCCTTGTTCTCCTCTGCCGGAGGGTCAAGCGCCTCAAGCCACGTCCACCGAGCGCGACCGTAGCGGTACAGTCGAGCAGCCATACCACCAGCAATCATGCCAGCGATAGCAGCAGTCTCGGCGTCAGCGCCGTGGTTCATCAGGAGCATCATCACGACAGCGGTAGTGCCGCCAGTGATGCCGCCGTCACGGAATGACTTGAGCATAGAGAGAGTCATCAACGCTTCCCATCAATGATGTCGTGTAGTACCTGCGTGTCGCCTTCGGCGTGGCGATGCTCGTCGCGGAGGATGCGGAGCATGTCCTCCAGCCGGATGCGGGTCAGGCCAGTGTCGTAGTTGTCTTCGCGGTTGGGGTCGTCAGGCACGTATGCCTCCCAAGGAATCCGCCCACTCGGGCAAGCAGTATTGTACACCTCGTTATGTTCGAACATTGTGGTGTGGCGGGCCATGAGCCAGCCCTCTTCCTGAGCAATCCACCGCACCAGCCCAACGCTTGATGCCAACTGCTCGGGAGTCAAGGCTTCACCCACCCTACCCTCATGCTCAATGCCGATGAACTTGTTGTTGGCGAAAGGGCCACCCGCGTGCCAGCAGGCTGCGGTCGTGGGGTAGTGCTGAATGACACGGCCATCCTTGAGGATAGAAAAGTGCCACGAGGCCTGCGAGTTGCCCATAAGAACAGTAAGCGCCCCGCTGTACGAACCCTCCATCGAGTGCAGGACAACGCCCTCAGAGCGGTTGATTACGCCGTTTACCTTCCACGACGGGGCGAAGTACTGTTCAGCAGCCGGATACCACACGCTCACCAGAACTTCCTCTCAAGAATGTCCCCACGAAACGCGATGAACGCCGCCCACTTCTTGTATTCAATGGGCGAGTAAACGTCAAAGAAACGGTATCTGTTTTTCACTTGTTCACCCCGAAAAACACAAACCACGCAACACCAGAGCCAACCAACATCGTGAGGACTGCGATGGCTCCGTTGGTAAACGCCTTCCAGATTTCCAGCGACCGCACTCGTCCGTTGGTCTTCATGACCTGATGCTCGATGCGGTTCAGTTGCTCGCGTACCGCGTTGAAGGTAGCGATCACTTCACCCTCGTCAGCAAATGGGCGGTCGGACATGGCAATCTCCTACAGGGTCTGCCACCCAGTTGCGCGAGTGTACCCGCGAAGGCGAAGCGTACCAGCGTCATCCCACATAACGACGGTGCCGTCAGCGGGCTGAAGCAGCACGCCTGCCGGGTCGTCTGTGTAAACAGACAACACGAACGTCCCGTCAATCGTCATCTGCCTGCCGGTCGGAGCCTGACTCATGGCACGACGAAGCGCGTCAGAGTAGTCGGCTATGCGAACCGTGGCCTCTGGGTTCCTCTCGTTCATTAGATAGTGTCTCCCTGCGGCCAGACCTGAAACACCAATTGCACACCCTCGATGGCCGGGTCTTTAAGGTCGTCACGGTTAGTAACGGCAGAGAGCATCGCGTACTTCTTGCCACCACCAGAGTTCTTCGTGACCACAGGCGGGAGGTCGTCGGGCAACTGAATTTGGAACGGGCCGTTGACCGTAGATCCAAGCAGTTCCCGCATCGTGTCCCAGATGTAGTTGTTTGAGTACGCCGTGCCAGTCATGTTGACCACCACGGTAATCTCTTCAATCTGCTCAGGCCGCTCGTCGTACTCAATCTCCAGCGTGCCGTTGACTTCAGGCGGGGTCGAGTCAGCGCCAGTACCAGCAGCAGCCTGAGTCAGTCGCGGCTTCATCGTGAAGCCAGAGATGTTGGACAGCGCGAGGTTGCCCTGCACCGGCTCGATGGTGTGACCGCCGTTGTCATTTACAGCGTTGCCGACGTTTACATACGTGGCGCTGGCAGTGTTCTTGGGGGGCGGGTTAAACGCCATGCCCAACTGCCACGAAGAACCAGCGGTCATGCTCCGCGTCTTGAATCGCGCGAGGCGCAGCGTCTTTAGGAGGTTGGCGTCGCGGTCGAGCGTCGTGCCGTACCAGTCACCGCCGTCGATGCTGTACACATACGACGGACTGAGGTCGTCCCTGCCGTCAGAGGCACCGAGCATGTACGTCATGTTCGTGCCGTCACCACGGAAGACACGGTAGTTTTGCAGCGGGTCGGCAAGACCAGAGACAGACGAGAACAGCGCACCACACGTAGAGTCAGCCTTGTAGAACCAAGGGAACCACAGCGGCTGACCAGTGTTCGCAGTCTCGGATCCGAAGGCACCACGGTAGCCGTAGAGGTCGCCTTCGTTCGTCAGGTACACACACCAGAGTTCGCCGCGCTCTGCCCAGATAGCGTGAGGGATACCGTCGTGACCAGTGAAGCCGCGCATCCGCTCACCGATACCTACCGGGTTGTCCACTCCCGGCTGGATAGCGCGAAGGCCGATGCTCGTGATGGCGTAGTTCCAGCCCCAGCCGGGGTCGGCCCACTGCTGGCCGTTGTGGTCAGTCAGGTGATTGAGCAAGGCACGAGACAGCGGGACTGGCTTGCCTTGGTCAGTGAAGGAGTAGAGGTTGTCCTCGGCACCAAACATGGTGAACGGGCCGAACGGCCCAATGCCAGTCGTGTTGATGTCAGGGTCGCCCACCTGAAACGGCGAAGCCAGAGTCTCGAACGCATCGAGCGAGTAGCCAACGTAGTTAAACGTCGCGCTGAGAGGGTCAGCGTCGATGTACCAAGCGCGGTCAGAACCGCGCTTCACCGCCTGCGCGTACACGTCTTGAGCAGGAGAGATGGCAACGGTGTCGATGTACGTCGAGCCAGTCGAGTCAACGGAGTCGCGCGTCTGCATCGGCTGGTATCGGCCCATAGCGAGACGCCCCTTACCGCGCCAGAGTGCAGCGTCAAGAACGTCGGCATTGTGCTGCTTTGTTTGAACAAGAGAAAAATCATCGAGACTAACTTGAGTAGTTAGGTTGCCACGGCTAACAAACAGGTAACCGCTCTGCTCGTCAAAGACCTTCACATCGGAGCCAGCAACAGAGTTAGGCCCAGAGTAGAAGTAGTTGTCACCAAAGTTTGAAGTTCCAAAGTATGACGGCGTGCCAACAGGATCGTCGTTGTTGAGTTCAACTTCAGTCTGCTGACCAGCGGAAATAAGCCTGCGCTCCCACCGTGTCTCAAGGTTGCGGCAGAAGTCAGTGCCGAGGCGACCAGATGTAGACTCTAGAGACGCACCGATTGGCCCCCAGATTTCCCACTGCACACGGCGGATACGCCCAGCGTCTGAAGCGTTGGCGTCTCGGTAGGTACGGGTAATAGCACGCTTGCCACCGCTAATCTGAGCGTCGTCAACGATGGCAAACTGAAGCGTGCTTGGCTCGCCCGGTGACACGATGTTTCCGGGGAGGAACACCGACAGGAAACGGTCGGAACCACCGGGCATTTGCTATTCCTTACAAAGAAACCTGAGATGCCAGTTCAGCAAGTTGCGCCTGCAACGCAGCAATTTTTTCCTCAAGAGTAGGGTCAGGCTCCGCTACGGAAACATCAACAACAGCCCGTGCAAACACGCCATTGATGTAGGTACCACCAAATTCTGCGTTGGGTTCATCGTCGCAAAGAACAGCGGTGGTTCCCTCAGGTGGCGACCAAAGGGAAACTCCATCCCAAACGCAAATGTTGATGACGTTTCCATTTGAATCAACAACAGCGTAGTTGCTCATAAATAAATCCTTAATAAGTAATTACAATGCAATAACCAGCGCCGCCGTTGCCACCGTCTCCACCAGTAGTCGTTCCTCCACCACCGCCACCGCCACCGCCGCCCTTAGCAGAACCATTACCGCCTGCAAACCCAGTCCCGCCTGTATTTGCCCCGCCACCAGCGCCACCGCCACCACCCCAATTGTCGTCAGCAGTACCATTTCCACCTGCTGAACTGCCATCCACGCCTGCAGTTGCTCCTTGTGCGAAAGTACCGCCGTCTACAGGGCCAGTACCACCGCCTTTATAGATAGTGCCACCGTATGCGTCGTTAGAACCGATGCCACCACCCCTACTCCCACCGCCTCCTCCGTATACTGATCCGGCACCAATTGAGCCACCACCACCAGCATAGATCGCAGAACTTCCATCGTATGTTGACGAAGTGATCGTAGAGATGCCCCTTCCTGCTGAGGTACCATTTGCAGCAGAACCCCAAGCGCCACCAGCGCCACCATCGTTTTGGCCTGTGACAGCGTTACCACCCTTTCCATAGCCACCACCGTATCCGGTAATCCACGATCCAAATGTTGTGTTATTGCCGTTTGATCCATTTGTTCCATTTGCACTAGATCCACCGGCACCACCAGTAGTTGTTGCTGCAATGGTGACAGTTTCAGTAGAGCCTAGCGATGAAGTAAGGAACTGTTGGGTGATAAA
>Ga0129336_10003038_pt1 | contig 10374 bp, 15 predicted proteins | sample CPB6_02_DNA_FD_96878 | JGI IMG/M metagenome (GOLD analysis project Ga0129336, IMG submission 96878) | Freshwater to marine salinity gradient microbial communities from Chesapeake Bay, USA - CPBay_Sum_0.6_0.2_DNA | ecosystem: Environmental > Aquatic > Marine > Coastal | place: USA: Chesapeake...
AGCATTGACGCTCATCATCCCGGCGAACTTGATCCGCGCGGCGATCTCCTCCAGCCCTGCCTCCTGCGGCATGGGAGTTGCGAACGCCTGTTGCATGGCCGGAGACACCACCGCGATACTGGTCGCCAGCATCACCGTGACCAGCCTCTTGATCGATACGTTACGCATTTTCACCATGCCTTCGAAAAGCCGCCGAGAACGGAAATGAACTGGTAGGCCATGATGGCGCATCCGATCACAGCAAACGCCTTGATCACGAAGGCGATGATCTTGTCCTGATTCATTATTTTCCGTGCCTGAGGATGAGTTGCAGTACGTTCTTTACTTCAGCCTCAAGAGAGTCCAAGCGGCGCCCGTGATCCTTGAGCGTAGCAGCCGTGCCGGTAATCTCTTGTTCCATCCTGTACATCATGTGGATCAGTTTTCCGACCCCACCGGCGATGGCCAGGATCAGCATCACGACAACAGCGGCCCATCCGGAATCAATGTTCATGGTCAATACTTCCTTACCGTGTAGTCCTTGGCGGATCGGGCCATGTACAATCCAGCCTTGGCTTCGACATCACCGAGATGCGTTCGATACTGACGACGGAAAGTCTCCGCAGCCGGATACTCGCGCGCTATTTCCGCACGCTTCGTCAGCGCGTGGTACACAACAGCATCATGCGCCCACACGGGGAGTGGACACTCATCATTGTCGGTTGCGGCTTGTGCAACTCCACCCGAAGAATACACCCAGTACTCACCAGGTTGGCAGTAACCTTCGATCATCAGCCCCGCGCTGCGCGTCACGGAAGGCACAGGGGCGAGAAGGAGTTGGTTACCACCACGGAATCCCACATGGGAACACGGGTCGGAAGCGGAGTCGAACCGGAACTGGTCGAAGTTGTCATCATGCGAACGCATGACCTTGAGACGTTGCCAGTTGTCGGAAGAGTCTTTGGCGAACACGGCAACCGGACGGTAGGTATCCGGTGAACAGTAGACTTGCGTGTCCGCCACGATATCGAGGTAACGGATGTCCTCGTAGCAGTCGGTAAGACGCGCGACTTCGTTGGCGGCGTCCTTGATCAGCGAGTCCAAAGCGAACGGATCGTCCCATCCCTGAGTCCCTGGAGACTCCGGATAGTACATCCGAATACGTCGCTTGATCTCGCCGCGTGTCATGTCACTTGCCCTTGGACTTCTTCATCGGAGGCTTGGATTGCCCCGCTTCGCTGAGGGCGATGGCGATGGCTTGCTTGCGGCTGGTCACCTTCTGACCCGAAGACGACTTGAGGGTGTGCTGCTTGTATTCATGCATCACCTTCTCAACCTTCTTCTGCGCGGCGGTGGGTTTCTTCATGTCACTTCTTCCGTTTCGGAGCCATCTCTCGCTTAAGTTTGGCAATCTCGAGTTTGGTCTTCTGGATCTCCAGTTTGGATTCCTTCTGCTCCATCTTCTTCTCGGCCTTGGATTCCTTGCCGTTGCCACAAGACTTCCTCATTATATACTCCCCATCAAGGAAAAGTAGGGGAAGGTTTCCCTTCCCCTACAGTTGCATCATTTACTGCGGATGCGAATTGGAAATGTAAGCGTTCATGTTTAGCGTAGAGGTGGTTCCTCCCGTGCTGCTCGGCTTGAGCCGAATGTAACGCTTTTCAGTAACAATCGGAATCCAGGCAATCGAGATACCGGAAGGAACCTGATTGGAACCGTTCGGAACCGTGATCGTCTGATCCGCTCCACTGGTATGGGTATACCAAGTGGAGTTGTTGCTGGAGTGTTCAATCGTGAACGTAAGCACGATCGGGCTGGTGGAGACCGTGGTGGCACCCGTGACTTCCACACGCGCCCACATGATCCCGCCTCGCTGAGATCCGGTCAGGAGATCCACAGAGGTAAACGCCGTGGATCCATCTCCCGTGGTCGTGCTGGCGAGAACCAGATTAGCGTCAGTAGCCATTTCAATATCTCCTTACGAAACCTGAAGGCCGTAGACGCGGGCGACGGCACGCGGGCTGGCTTGGAAAAGGCCACAGGCCCAGTCCACGACAACATTGCGCCGAGTACCAACCGTAGGATCGATTCCGAGATCCTTGACCGCGAGCGGCTCAAACTGCCAGCCGGTGAAGGAATCCGCACCGAACTTGCAGACGAACAGCGAAGAACAAACACTACCAGTGGTGGCAGTTCCGGCGGCGTTTTCCGTATCGGTGATGATCTTGGTGGAGTCATCCGACTTGCGCGGCAACTGAAGAAGCCGAGCATTGCGGTACGTCGTGATCATCCGGTCGAAGTTGTCCTTGGTTTGATCAAGGGCATTGCCCGACTGGGCGCGCTTGGCGGCGGTGGCGATACGGCGGAACATGGTGTCGTTCACGAAGATCGTCACGCCATTCCCTTCCGGAGAACCAACATAATCCAACGCCTGATCAAGGCGCTCAAAGAACGCTTCCGCAGTCCCAGAAGTCATGGCATTGGTGCCTTCAAGGGCAAACTTCAGGCCAGCACCAGCGGTGGAAGCCGCATCGATATTCATTTCGGAAGGAATATCGTAATCGGTCTGACCGGTGGAACTAAGCCGGTAGCGAAGTCCGGAGAACCAGTCATCGTCCGTGGTCGGGACCGCGTTGATGAACTTGTCCGAGAAAGTGCGGATGAACGACTTCTGCCAAGCCATGAACTGGACATCGATCGGATCCTGAATGGCGTTCTGCTCCATATCGAGGAACCGGTCGATCTGAAACTGGTTGGACACGATGTACGCCTGCTCCTCGAATTTCTTCGGGACGGAACGTACAACAACCGGTTCCGCGTTCAGTTTGCGAACACCGACAGCGGGCAGGGAACCAGCAAGGAATCGCACGCCATTCGCCTTGAGGCTCTTGGTGTTGGCGATCGGCAAAACGTCGAGAACGGAAACGCCCTGATCGTACAGCCCCATCGTGATCTTCTTGACAAGAGGATCATTCGACATGGCGCCATAATCGTACAGGGTAAGCGCGCTAGTGGAAGCAGCCATTTCTTACTCCTTAGAGAGTGTCTTTCCCGTTGAAGATGTCTCGCCAACTACGACTCGCTCCAGCACGCCACGCGTCCAAAGGACTCTGCGGTCGTGTCGGTTGAGCCGATTGATTGGTCGAACCCATCGGGGCGGGTACTGACGGTTGACGAATAGCCTGGGACTTGGCGGCGAGGCTGAACCTCTCCACCATAGCAGCCACCTGAGCAGCCGCCCTGTCCGGTGCAACGCCGGATCGGATCAATTCATCGACCATGTCCGGAGCCTGCGCCGCCGCAGGATTCACGGACAACGCCGCTTAACGCTGCTGTTGGAGCAACAACTCCTGCACCGCCATGCGCTCGCGCTGGAACTGCATGCGCTGGATTTCGAGATCGCGACGCATACCCGCCGTGGTCTCGTCCAACTCGCCCTCGTCAACCTGAGTCTGGTAGTACGCGGATACCCGCTCTTCCTCCAAACGCTGTTGCTCGAGTTCGGCAGCTTGTTTCATCTCCTCGAGGGATCCGAATCCAAACTGCTGAAGGATGGCGGCTTCCGCCTCCTTCTGCGCTTTCAATTCCTTGAACTGGTCGTTGACTTCCTTGAAGCGATTGTAGGGGATCGGACCAGGCTCGCCCGATTCCTCCGCTTCCGCCTCCACTTCGGTTGGGATTGTCGCATCCCCCGTCGCCGGTTCCACCGTAGTGTCCGCAACTGCAATTTCAGACTCCGTGGCCGGCGAGTCCACGGTCGTTGTCGCCTGTTCGTCTGTCATCCAACCCTCTTCGGTCATTGCTGACCCCTTGTATTCCGCTGATTACGTCCAGCGGTTGACGACTCCGGCCGGAGAACTTGCTCGACGGCCATACGTTGCAGATCGCGCATATGCGTGGACTGAGCCATCTGCTCGTCCGAGTCACGCTCAATATCATTCTTGGCTTGATGGGATTCGATCTGCATCTGTTGCTTCATCGCTTCCATCTGCATCTGCGTCATCGGATCCTTGGCCTGCATCTCGGCGCCCATCATCTCCTGCTGTTGCGCCATCATCTCCTGTTGCTGTTGCGCGGCCCGCATCTCCTGCTCTTCCCAAGCCCTCAGGATCTTGTCAGTTTCCGGTAGATCCATGAGAGAGATTGCAAGTTTCGATGCATCAGGCGTGCCCGGAGTTCCGAGGAGGCCCATCTGGTAGAAGGTGAGAATCTTCTGGTTCTTTTCTTCCGGCCCTTCAGCCAACGTGCTTCCTGGGGTGTAGATGACACGGTATTGACCTCCTTCGCGCAACGCACGCATGGACATGGCCTTCCCACCCGTCATCACCTCTTCCGGTTGCATACCGGGCATCTGTGGCTCCACAGTACCCTTGTCGTCCAGCAGGCCAAGCATGATGTCCAGCGGAGCCTTCTCCGCGTACAACGCCACTTCCCATTCCGCGATCTTTACCGCAGACTTCTCGATGGAAGCGCGTAGGCTGGCGTGTTGCGTTTGATCCGCCTGTTGCAGAAGCCGAATGGCCTCTGCCGGCGTACCAGCTGGTGCCAAGCCCTGCGTCACGTCATGGACACCAGCGATGTCCTGCATATCGCGCTCGATCTTCTGAAGGAACGCCAACTTGTCCCCGCTGATGCCTTGGCTGCGGCTGAACATCGGAGGGCCACCAGCAGTCGCATCGTAGTAGATCTTCCGAACGCCACGCCCCTTGAGTTCATCGAACGCATCAGCCTGCGTACCGATACCCTTGGCGATAGCCACGAAGTCAACCTGCTGTTCGGCCTGCTCAAGCGCGGCGGACAGGATGCGGTTGTAGGTGTACTGAAGCGAAATCAACTCACCCGATAGGCTACGCCCATACGGAGAGTCCGATCGGCTCTGGTACGAGAGAGGCACGAACGGGAAGTCATCGGACTTCTTGTATGGCCACGGTCCGTTGTAGAGTACGACTCCACCAGCCACGATGATGTACCTGCCCTTGGGGAACTTGGAAGTAGGCTTCTCCCAATATTCCTTCAGCACGGCGGCATCCATGCCCTTGCCCGTACCAGGAGTCTGGACAGGCGATGCGAATCCGATGCCAGCGTTGAGGTACTGGTTCACATACCCGTTGATCGCGCTCTGTCGCTTGGCATCGGGCTTTACGGACTTGCCCTTCTCGCCAAACTTGTCCACGAAGTAGGACAGCGGCCGAGTCTCGGCATGGATCAGCCATCGCACCTGTTCCCAGGACTTGGCGGTTGGGTCGAGGAACACGGAGAACGCGGGGAGGATCTCCTCGCAGATATCTCCGACAGGCGCCTGCTCGAAGTTCACGGACCCATCGAAGTCCACCACCGGGATGGTGTTCATCTTGTTGTCGTCCCAATACACCTTCAGGAAGCAGGTGCTGGACTTGAGCGCCCAAGACACGCGTTCCTTGGTTTGGGTGACACGATCAAACTTCCGAGCGCAGTGGCCTCGAATGGCTTCGGCTTCCTTGGCGGCTTGAACATCAAGCGGGTCATCCGTAAGAGGAACCGCACGGACATCGGGAGCCGCGAGCGTGGACTGCGACTCGACCTTCATCAATAGAGGTCGAACCTTCGGACTGGTCAGATAGCGATGTCGCTCCTCTTCATTGATGAGCGAGATGAGTTGATCAGCCTGGCGATTCAACCCAACCCATTGACGGCCTTCCTCGAAGGCAAGTCCAAGCGCCCAGTCGATCTCGAGTGGAGAGCGGTGATCGGAAGCAGTCTTGAACTGGTCGTCAACGTAATTGAGTACTTGCCACTCGGACTCCGTAGGCTCCTGAAGTTCCTTGACTTCGGGATCCAGCGACAAGTCCTTCTCCGACTTCGGAGCCTTTGTTTGGAATGGCAATCTCATTACATGAAGTCCCGTGTGTCTCTTCCTTTGATTGTACGCCTGAACAATCGTTTCACGCCATTGAAACCGCCACGAAGCAATCTAATCTCATACCACACCATGAGCAATGCGACAAAGATGGCGTAGTCCATCAGATATGTTCGTCCTTCTTGGACGTTCGCTTCAGGTACTCCGCAGTGATTGTGGCATATTTCGGCATTGTTCGCTCGATGTTTGCCACGCTGGCCTGCGTCCTGACAAGCGTCATGTACCGGAGAGCGTCAAGGGCGTGATCCTCCAGGGTTGTGTCCAAGTCCTCTGGGTTCCTCTCGTCCCTGATCATGAGCGGGATGGTTCGTATCAGGTTCGGGCATCGTCCCTTGAACACGATCAGATCATCCGTGTGCATCAGTTCCTTGAGGCGTGTCCATCCAACCATACGGTTGTTGATGGCTGGGACCGCATGGATTCCTTCGCGCCAGAATGCTTCGACAGGGTATTCGCCAAGTCGCTTCGCCGGGTCTTTTGGCGGGAACATGGCGGGATCCGCAGCAACAAGAACGTCTTGCGGGTCCGTGATACCGAACCTCCTGAAGCAGTCCTTGATCATCCTGGCCTGTTCACGCGGTAGCATGCCGGCGCCGTAGGCTTCATCCACCACAAGGAGCTTGTTTGATTCGTCTACTGCTCCCAGAACGAATGCGAATGGGTTGGCTGTGCCGAAGTCCAAACCTCCGATGTACCGGAAGTGCTTTGGTATTTCGTATGGGATGACGACGTGCTTGTCCTCGTACCATTCGTCAAAGAACCGTCCTCCGACTTCGAGGAACTGGGCTTCGATCTCTTGGGAGAAAGTACTCGTAGGAAGTTCTCGACGCATAGCGTCAATCTCTTCAGGAGGGATATGAGGGTTGGTCCACGATGGCATTTGCCAGCAGGCAAACTCGGGATCTCGTTCTGGGTTCTCGGGATTTCCACGCCACCATAGTTCCCAATAATAATCACGACCTCTAGGTGTTGAGAGGAACCACGCATCGCCTTTGAAGTCAACAAGCGTAGGACGTATCGCCATTTCCCATGCAATCTGGAGGTGGCGCGCCTTCGCCGCCTCGTCAAGCACGACACGTTGGTACTTCCGTCCACGGCAAGCCTCCGGATCGCTGTCGAGCGACCAGAAGTCAATGATACCGCCGGTGGAGAGTTCCAACTTGTGCTGCTGGGCATCGCGCTTCACCGTGATTGGTCGAAGCAATCGGCATATCTCGCGCCATACTTCTGACAACGCTTTGTAGTCAGGAGCGAACCAGGCGGTCGGATATCCATCCAATGCCGGTTCTATGGCAAGCCAAGAGCCGATGGTGGTTTTCCCCCATCGGCGTCCGCAGTTGATGATATTGAATCGGGAATGTTCCCGAAGCACTTCCTTTTGGGCCTTGTGAGGAGGTGGCATGTCCGGACGCCACATGGTCGGTCTCCTTTCGGATCCCGGCATGTTCTGCCCGAGCTTTCGCCTAACCCTCCTCGCCCTCGCCGCTAGTTCCAATATCTTCCATCTCCAGAGGCTCGTCCTCTACTGGTGCGATCTTCTTCGGAGCGTTCGCCGCAACGCGGTGCGGATCCGCTTCCAATTCCGCCTTGATGATCTTCTTCTCCATGCGCCATCGCTCTTCCGCCAGTTTCATGTTCCGGCGGTCCTTCATGCTCATGTACTCCTCGGACTTGCGCTCGAGGATCCATCTGGCTGCATCCGTGTTGCCGTCAATCGCCGCACGGGTGAGCGAGTCCAGGATCATCCGTTCCTTCAGAACCTGCGCTTGGCGCACCTGGTGATCGAACTCCGGAACCTTGCGTAGTTTGCACAGCTCCAGATAACTCAAACCCGAGATCACGCACGCGGTCTCGATACGGTTGCCTTCGCCAAGTATCTGAAGGAACTTCTCAATCTTCTTGCGAAGTGCTTCCTTCTCTGCTTCCTTCTCTTCTTGTGTCATATCAAAAGCCTTTAGGACGCCCCTTTCGGGGCGCCCTTTGGTTCATTCCGCTTCTTCTATGGAATCCCGAATTTCCTTCTGGTATTCCAACTTTGCGCTTGCAAGCATACCCAACGCCAGGGTGGGTCCGGTACTGCACCTTGCGGTCACACGCTCCACATCAAGCAGAGGATCGTATTCATGCAAAATGTACAGAACAGTGATTCCGTATTGCCGTGCTTCCTCTGACAGGTCGTACAGACGCTTCTGAAAGCATTCGATGGAGTTCTCGGTCAATCGGATACCACCTTGTCTTCAAAGTCCTTCGCGCCATTGAAACGGAACAACACGGCTTCGCGGGCTGGAACAGGCTTGAAGCAAGTTGGAAGTTCCTTGCCGCTGTTCATCGCTTCCTTTACCGGAGTGATCAGGATACGCTTGCTTACCTTGACGGCATCCGGGCAGTTCTCTTCCGCCCATGCTATGGCTTCCTGTTCGTCAGCAACCTCGACGGTAGGCTTGACTTCGCGGAATGCCACTTGACCCCAAGGGCAAGTCCAGGTCTTGGATCGGTACGTTCCGTCCTGCCGGCGGGGTAGCGCGGCTTGAGCGATGAACCCTGCGCTGGACTCGTATCGGTAGCGAAGCCAGTTCACACGGGCTTCCTGCTGCTTGACCATCTTGCGGCAGTTCTCGATAACGATGTCGAGTTCACGCTTCTTCGCCTCAAGCTGGACTTCTGCGTCCATGAGACGGCGCATGAAGAGGACAAGATGCTCTTCGCTGAAGATCTCTTCCGGGAGCGTGGTGTCTGCGGGACCAGCGTACTCGCCGGTCTCTTCGTCTATCAGGTCTTCACCGATTCGGATAAGTTTCATTGTTTGTTCCTTTCGTTCTTTCCTTTCAAGAAAACCGGAGGGTGGGGGAAAGGAAAAAAACCCCACCCTCCGTTCGCCCCGAGGAACCCTGCCAGGAAAAACGGGGCTATCGTTTGGCTCAGGCGAACGGGTCTTCCACGTCGTCCGAGCCGGGTCGTACAAGCGGCTTCTTGTGCGCCGGCTTGTCGAGAACATGGTCAACCACAATCTTGCGCTGCACTGGGCGCACGGACATGATCTTGTTGACCTGCTTGCCACTTCCGGTGGTGTGTTCATCCACCATGACACGCCACGGCTTCTCCATGAGTTCATCGAGATTCAACTCGGCGAACTCGGCCTTGGAAAGCGCACGGCCCATCATCTGGTTGACCAAGATGGTGAGGCCGGCCTTCTCGTTGCCATAGGATCGTCCGGTGTACTTGGTGAACCGGAACGGGCGGTCGTTGCTGTCCACGGCGTCCGTGGTCTCGAACTTCCAGATGAAGTTCGGCTTCATGACGGACGGATCGTTGAAGTCCGGTTGCTCGGACATTTCCACCTCGATGAGGCGGCAGGTGTAGGTGCCGGATTCGGCAATCTCGAAGTCGGTGCGCGATTCCTGGAACTGCGCGTTCTTGGCGAAGAAAGACATGATGTCTCTTTTCTAGTCAGAAGATTCCTGACGATTCTTTCGACCGGAGCGAGTATTCCTTCGCTCCGCGTTGACCTGCTTGGAATATCACTTCTCCATTACGGATCAGCGATTCCAGTGCCGCTTGCACCTTCTGAGCATTCATGGGGACACCATTCTTGATCTCGGAGGTGTTCGCAGTAATTGCGGCACGAAGGAATCCTACAACCGCTTCCTCGGTCGCGTCAAGAGCGCGGGAGGACTTTTCTTGATGATTTATTGCGCGGACGTAGGTAAAGTTGCGGTCTTCGCTATCCTCGATAACGAAAGAGCATGAGATTGCATCCTCTTCAGCCACCAGGCGGGACTTGGTGCAGACCAGTTTGTGGACGTTCTCGGACTTCTCGACGGAGTACACCATGTCCGCAGCGGCCATGATGTCGCCTGCTCCACGCGCCCTGTCGTGCCCCACGTTGGAGTCGCCCTGTCCTCCCTTGCGGTCGTGGTGGCATACGACAAGCGTGGCGCCCGCGTCCATGATGTCCCTCATGCAGGAGTACAGCCGCGCCATGTCCCGGTTGGAACCTTCGTCAAGGCTGTGGATGCGCGTCAGGGAGTCCACCACGACTATCTTGATCCCGTGTTTGACAATCTCTCGCACAATCTCTTCCCTGTGGCGGTTGTTGTCGAGCTTGACTCCGGCCCTGTTGGCGTACAAGAGATCCGCGTTACGCGGGATTCCGAGTTTCTTGATGCGTGGAAGGACGCGTACGACGCCCATTTCCTCGTCGAGGTACATGACCGGTGTGCGCTGCATCTCGTAACGCCCAAGCCATCGCTCGCCCATGAGACAGGCGCGTATGAGGTCAAGCACCACCCAGGTCTTGCCGAATGCGGGTGGCGCCGTGATGTACACCAAGCCGCCGGCGGGGATGCCACCTTCCATGATCCAGCCTTGCGCTGCTGACTTGGCGGCTTCCTCCTCCATGCGGGGGATGTCCAGGAATGTGATCGCCTGCTCGGCGAGTTCGTCTTCCCTGCGCGTCTCCTCCTGCTTGTCGGTGAACTCCACCCAGAGGCGCGATGCC
>Ga0129336_10003040_pt1 | contig 10372 bp, 10 predicted proteins | sample CPB6_02_DNA_FD_96878 | JGI IMG/M metagenome (GOLD analysis project Ga0129336, IMG submission 96878) | Freshwater to marine salinity gradient microbial communities from Chesapeake Bay, USA - CPBay_Sum_0.6_0.2_DNA | ecosystem: Environmental > Aquatic > Marine > Coastal | place: USA: Chesapeake...
ATCGGGTTCTCTGACGAACCCATGGGGTCGTACCCGAAGCACGTCAATCACCAATTGGGTCCGATGACGTGCCCGGTCGATCTCGACTCGGTCGATCTCTTCGGCTTTGGTGCCCAAGAGCACTGGTACGAGATGTACGAGATCCTGCACCGGGATGCGCCAGTGCTGCGAATCCCCGGTGGTGGATTACGTCCGGGTACCGATGCCTACGTGTTGACCAAGCATGCCGACATCGCCGCCGTGGTGAAGGACCCGGAGCGTTTCATCGTCATGGGTCAGCGGCGAGTGGGGGACTGGGCCGACGAGGGCTTGACGGTCGAGCAGGTGTACGAGAAGTCGCGCAACTTGATGACCGCGTCGATGGTGTCGCTACGACCCACGCAGGAGATGTACATCAAGCATCGAAAGGAACTCACCGATCCGTGGGTCGGAACGGGTGCGCCTCGTCATCGTGAGATGATCACCGAGTTGGCCAACGATCTGCTCGACGAGTGGATCGACGATGGGTCCGTCGAGTTCATCGGTCGATTCGCTCGCCCGCTGCCGCAACGGGTCTTTGCCAAGATCCTCGGTTTTCCGTTCGAAGACATTCCGCGACTTGCGGCTTGGGGCGACGCCATCGTCATGCCGTTCGTGCACGGAACCGGTCTCAAGCACGAACTCACACCCGATCAGATCGCCGACATGCTCGCTCGACTCGAAGGTTTCCAGGAGTACGTCTACGAGCACGTGCGAGCCAAACGACGCGACCCTCAGGACGACATGGTGAGTTTCCTGTGCGACGTCCGCTACGAAGCCCTCGATCGCAAGCTCACCGACCTCGAGATCGCTGGCATCGTGCACGCCATGATCATCGGTGCCCTCGAAACGACCCAGTACGCCCTCGAAGAACAGGCGCAGTTGTTGTGCGAGAGTCCCGAACTCTTCGCATCGCTCCGTCACGATCGTTCGAAGTTGCGCGCTTTCACCGAAGAGAGTCTTCGCTTGCGGTCACCCACGCACGGTCTCTCCACGCGTATGACGTCGCGTGACGAGGTGTTCCAGGGGGTCGAGGTTCCGGCCGGCTCGTTGCTCCATCTGCGTTTCGCCGCCGCCAATGTCGATGCCGACGAATTCGAGTGTCCGTTCGATCTCGATCTCGAACGGGACGGGCTCACCCGACACCTGGCGTTCTCGGCCGGGCCCCGCGTGTGTCCGGGCGCCAACCTCTCGCGCATCGAACAACAGGTCGCGTGGGGAGTTCTGCTCGACCGTCTCGAGCGGATCGAGTACGACGACGGCAACGACTGGGTGCACCAGCCCGGAATCATGCTCGGCACGTTGAAGTTGAACCTGCGGTTCGAGAAGGCGAAGGAGCCCCTTGCTCTCGGCATCGGCCGCTCGTCCGGCTGATCCGGGACTTTTTGTGTCATATACGCTGTCACAATGAGTTCTGACAAGCCGGTGAAGTTGATCGACCACATGCGCGGTGTGCGCTACGGAGAGGTGCTCGCCGTCTTCGAACGTGATGGTGGCCTGCAGGCCGAGGTGTACGGAACGCAATTGCTGAACGATTGTCCGGCCGAACTTTGGGACACGCTCGTCGCCGACGACATCGCGGCCGAGATGGGCGCGTTGTACGTCAAGTTGAACGGGCCGCGCCACTGGGTGCTCGATGGTCTCGGTTCGAAGGTCGCGCCCATCGAGCCCGTACTGCGCGAGTTCAACGGACTGCTCATGCGGCGTATCGCCGTGGTCGATCTGGGGCAGGTGTCGGGTTCAGTCCCGTACACACGCCGGCACGTCGATCGTGGTGCGCAATTCTTCTGGGACGCCGGCACGAAGGTCTACGAACTCGTCGATGCGGAAGGCACGGAATACACGATGCAGGCGTTGTGCATCGGTGTCGACCCCACCATGAGCGACGAGGGTGCTCTCGACTCTCTGGGTGATCGCCTTGCTCTGCCCGATGGCTGGTCGTATCGGGTGCGGGTGCTCGATGTTGATGCCGTCAGCGACACCACCGGCAAGGTGGCTGTCGTGCTGCAGGACGAGTTCGAGAACTCCTACACCATCGTCGACTGACCGGACGGTCGACGACGCCACAGGATCAGGGTGATCCACGCGGCAGTGAATCCGCGCACCGTCCACGCCAGTGTCCGAACCAGGTCGGCGTTCATGAGGCGGTCGTGAACCTCGGGGTCGAAACCATCCGCCAGTTCACCGTGAGCGGGTGCCGACCAGAATCCGCTGATGAGAAGTACGACACCCATGGCCGCTGCGCCGATCACGGCTGGTGGAAGCACTCGACGATCGCGAGTCGCTAGCGCTGCGAACAGAATCGCCGCGGCAGCGATCCCTTCGACGGCCCACGGCACGAGGAGAACCTTTCCGATGCGGTCGACGTGCGCGGCTTGGTACGCGACGTACGTGGCCTCACCGACTTCGGCGAAGAGGGGATAGTGCACGACATGAATCGTCCAGATCAACCCGACCATGAACCAGGTGGCAGCGAGATGGACGAACACCACGACGGGGGAGAGTGGGCGAGTCACGAGCCGAGAGTAGGGCGTTGTCGTGGTGGCACCACACCTGGGCGACCTACCATCCGCTCGTGGGCAAGAGTGGAGGCATGTTGGTGGTCGACGACGACCGTTTCACGGCATCACTGCTCGCCGAATCGCTGGTGGCGATCGGGTGGCCGGTCATCGGGACGGCCTTCGACGTGGCCGAGGCATTGGCTCTGGCCGAGCAGCAGACCGAACTTGCCGCTGCGCTCCTCGATCTCGATCTCGGCCCCGGACCCGACGGCATCGACATCGCAGTCTCTCTTCGAAACCGCTTCCCGGACATCGGACTGGTTCTTCTCACGGCGTATCGCACGCCGAGGCTCTTTCGGCCCGAGCGCTACGAAGTCCCGATCGGGGTTCGGTTGGTGTCGAAGGCCGACGTGCGCAACGTCGCACTACTCGACGCAGAGCTCAAGGCGGCCATCGCCGCGCCACATGCCATCAATCCCGGAGCCCTCTCGCCGGCGGTCACCGTCGATGGTGTTCAGTTGACCGATCGGCAGGTGCTGATCATGCGCCTGGTGGCCGATGGTCTATCGAACTCAGCGATCGCCGAACGGGTCGGAATCGCCGAAGCATCAGTCGAGAAGGCGGTGGCTCGTTTGATTCGGCGCTTGGGGCTGTCCGGGGAACGCGACACCAATCCGCGGGTGTTGCTCGCACGGACATACGACGACATGGCCCGACCCCGTCGATGACAGGTTCTCTCGCGACCAACTCCTTCGCGGAGCGAATCGGCGGTCGATGGGCGGTGTCCATCCGCGGTTTCGTGATCACCGCCAGTATCGGTTTCGCCGGAACGGCGGCTGAACTCGTGCGCCAGCCTCGTGACGACTGGTTCGTGTTGATCGCTGCGACGGCGTTGGCCTTCGGCGTCGTCGCCGTCACGGCTGGCCTGTTCCATCACACTCGGTGGTCCGATCGACGAGTACGGCCGATTCCGACGTTCGAAGTACTCGCCATGAACACTCTGTCCGGACTGCCTCCGGCATTGGCGTTTGCGGCGACGTACTACTGGTTCGACGTCGGACCGTCGATGGGCCCTGTCGCTGGTCTCGTCGCCTACCCCGCGATCTCGCTCTGGGCCAGTACCAGTGTGATCGTGTACCTCGATCTGGTCGATCGCGCGAGGGTGCTACGCGCTCGGGTGGTCGACGAGCACGCGACGGCCCTGCGGATCCGAGGTCAGTCGCTCGTCGCCGTTGATCGCTTGAAGGCGCAGATCGATGCCATCGTCGACCCTGCGATGCATCACTTGCGCAATGTGACTTCTGCGGTCGGTCCGTCCGAGGTCTCGGCAAAGATTCGTCAGGTCGTCGAAGACTCGGTTCGTGAAGTCAGCCACGAATTGTGGCGAGACGTCGACGTTCCGCCCAGTCGCATCGGGGCACGCGAGGTGTTGGGTGAATTCGTGCGTCGTCCGCGATTTCGACCGTGGCCGATGATCGGAATCGCTGTCGTGTTACCGCTCTTCGACAGCGAGCGTCGAGATGGTTGGAACACCTTCGTCATCGGCGGAATCGCGGTTCTCGCTCTCTACGTCGAGTGCCGGGTCGCCAATCGGTTCCTGCGCCGGTGGCCGAAGTGGCGGGCGCCGGTGGTCGCCGCCACGATCGCCCTATTCGTGGTCCAGTCGATCGTGATCGATCGCATTGCCGTCGGTTGGGGTCACGAGCCGAATGGCTTGAGTTTCGGATCGCTCGTCGCTCTCACGCTTCTTCTGGTCGTCGTATCGTCGACCTTCGGTTCGTACCGTGACCTCGACGATCGTCGCGCGACGGCCATGGCCGCTGATATTCGAGCCGATCGTTTGGACGCCATGGCGCAAGCCAAACTCGTGTCCGACGAGACACGTCGACTGGCGGCCCTGCTCCACGGACGGGTGCAATCGCGTCTGCTCGGCTGTGCCATGGCCATCGAATTCGCGGGCGACGATCCAAAGGCGCTGCAGTCGGCTCTCGACCGAACGTCGAATGTGCTCGCCGACGACTGGCATGCGATCGAGTCTACCGGTGACGAATCAGGAGGAGAGTCGATCCTCGATGCACTCGTGACGTGGAACGGTTTGGCTCGCATCGAGATTTCCGGAGATCGCCGGCTCTTGGCCTCCCATGATGTCGACCTCGTCACAGTCGTCGAAGAACTTGTTGCCAACGCAGTTCGACACGGTCGGGCCCGTCACGTCGACGTGGGTGTCGAGCAGGACGGCTCCGACGTGGTGGTCACGGTGCTCGACGACGGTGCCGGTGGAGCGCTGGCTCGACCCGGGCTCGGTACTGCTCTGCTCGAACGGGTGGGCTCGGTGGATCGACACATAGGCGAGGGTGGCTGGTCGGTCACGGTCCGGATGCCGAGTCACGACGACGCGCCGTCGAACGCCTGATCAGCGAATGCGCCGCTTCAAGTTGAGCAATTGCTTGCGGACCATGATTCCGTCGCCGGGGCCGAGGACGAACTTCTCGACGAGTCGACCACCCGGCACGTTCACCCGGATACGAACGCGTGAGACCAGCCGGGTGCCTTCTCCGTGCGGGCGTAATTCGAAAGCGAGAACGAATCCGAGTCGTCGTGACGGCTCGTCTCCCGATCCGATTCGAAGAACGAACGCCCGAGGTGGTTCGACGATCGCTGCCTCGAACGACATCGGTCCGGCGGGAACCCGAGATCCGGTCTCGACGTCCTGCCATTCGGGATGGATGGTCGTCGCGCTGCGTCGGCCGAGATTGTCGAGCCAGTCGTAGCTGTACCAACCAGCGCGACGGAAACCCATCTGGCGCAGCCACGGAAAAACCGATTCGGGGGGAGACGTCAAGGTGATCGAGCGAGTGGCCACGACTCGTGCGTCGGGACACAGATCGTCGCCCGTCACCGGTCCTGCGATCTCGTCGGGAGTCGAGCCCCAGTTCTGCAGGATCACGCTCGAAATTGTCCCAGTTCGGCGAGGTGGCCGACGGACGGGAGGGCATCTGGCACAGTGATGCGATGGGACGTCTCCTCTCGATCGCCGCTGGCGTGCACCCCGACCTGGCTCCGGAGCGGATGGTCGAGGTGGCTTCCGAAGCGGGCTGGCCGGCCTGCGGCGTCTGGTTCGACCCCGAGACGTGGACCGACGAGACCACCCGAACGGTGCGGCGACGTCTCGACGACACCGGCGTCATCGGTCTCGATCTCGAGCCGATCATCCCGGCTCCCGATCACGACGATCAAGGGGAGCGTGTCATCGAGACAGCGGCCCACCTCGGAGTACGTCACGTGCTGTTCACCAGTCGCCTGCCCGATCTCACGGCGACGTGCGATCGCTTCGCCGAACTGTGTGTCGTCGCGACGCGAGTGGGTGTCCGGCTCGTCTGTGAATTCCTTCCCATCTTTCCGTTGAAGAGTCTGTCGATGGCGCTCGAGGTCGTTGCGCCACATTCTCCGGATGTCGCAGGTGTGCTCGTCGACAACCTTCACTTGTCACGATCCGGATCTCGACCCGGCGATCTGCGTGATGTGGATCCGCGTCGACTTCCGTACTTGCAGATCGCTGATGCGTCGTCGGACGTGCCGAACGAGTTCATGGCTCTCCTCGACGAAGCCTTGAACGGTCGTCTGTCGCCGGGTAACGGCGCGTTGCCGATCGAGGAGTTGCTGCGTGTCGTCCCCGACGTGCCACTTTCGTTCGAGGTGCGATCACGAGCACTACGGGACGGATTCTCCGACCCCGTCGAACGCGCCCGCCATCTCCTGGGGAGGGCTCGGTCGATCGTCAGCGCGGCTGACGGGACATCGTGACTTTCCCGTCGGTGGAACGGTCGGCTCGTACTTGTTCGACCTCGGTGCGAACGTTACGGATCAGGCGGGCCACGTACGAGTCGGCGAGATAGAGCATCGTGTCGGGATGTTCGAAGCCGAGTGTTCTGCTCGCTGGGTGATGACCGGTCATCCAGGTGGCGAGTCCGAGACACCCGAGCGCGAGATACGCGGTGATGTCAACCAGTTCGAACACGTCCTCATATCCGAGTTCGGCCGGCGGGGCGGAGAGGGCCTGGCCGACGTACATGCCGTAGATCGACGTGTGGAGTCCGGCCATGTCGGCGATGGTGCACTGCGACACGCGTTCGGCAAGTTCACCCTGAAGAACTTCACCCACCGGATCGATGATGTGCGAGTAGTTCACCATCGAGTCGATTCCTGGGTGTTGGGTGGTCCAGGCGACACGGTGCATGATGCGGGCCCGTAACTGTTCCTCAGGTGACGACAGCGTCGAGTAAGTGATGGCGTTCAGCTCGGTCACCAATTTCTCGTGCTCTCGCACGACCGCTTCGGCCAGCAGTCGTTCCCGGCTGCCGAAGTGATAATTCACGAGGCTGGGCGACACACCGAGTTCTTTGCAGATGTCTCCCACCATCACCGCGCCGGGTCCGTTGACCGCGAGCACGCGCGTGACCGCATCGATGATCACCTGGCCGGAGTCGCCGTAGCCGACGTCGGACGACTGCTTGCGGGATCGCTTCGGCATGGGGTGAAACTACTCCAAGTTCGAAAGGGTGCGTCGGGGCCGAAAACGACTGAACCCCGCCACGTGGGCGGGGTTCAGTACAGGTCGAGGCGGGTGACCCGCCGATTGACTAGCGGCGCTTCTTGGCAGCGGTCTTGCGAGCCGGAGCCTTCTTCGCGGCCTTCTTCGGTGCAGCCTTCTTGGCGGCCTTCTTCGGAGCAGCCTTCTTGGCCACTGCCTTCTTGGCTGCCGGCTTGGCCGGAGGAGCCGAGCGCTTGGTGTTGAGCTTTGGTGCAGGAGCAGCTCCGAGCGCGATGTCCTTGAAGCCCTTGAGCGCCGTGATCTTGGCGACGGTCTTGGCCTTCACGCGGATCGTCTCACCAGTCGCTGGGTTGCGAGCCATGCGCGCCGGGCGCTTGATCTTCGCGAACTTGGCGAATCCGGAGATGTTGACGATCTCGCCCTTCGCAACAGTGGCCAGGATCACGTCGATGGTTCCTTCGACGAGCTTGGCCGCTGTCTTGTTGTCGACATCGGCGTGGAGTGCAACTGCTTGGATGAGGTCACGTTTCTTCATGGCCGAAAACCTAGTTCTCGGTCCGGGGCCGGTGGTGGATACCCCTTATTTTTCGGCCTGATTCGATCACCAGTGGCGGACCCAGGGCTCGTCGGAGGCGAAACCCCAGCGGTGGTACGAGGCGAACCAGTCCCGAGCGATGGACAGGATCTGGTTCTCGGTCAAGGCGTTCAGGTCGCTGTCGACGTTCCCCACGACCCGGGCCGCGACGGCCGGGTACCTGCGCTCCAGGTGGTTCAAGAAGAGGTCCTTGTAGTCGCTTTTTCCCTCACCATGACCGACGAGCAGGATCTCGGACGCATCGGCGATGCGCTCGGCCACATCCTCGAAGAAGCGGGGATCCTTGTGGTCGGTGTCGTGACCTCGGTGGTTCTGCGACTGGTTCGTCTTGTGGCGTTGTGCCGCCTCGCTCGGACGATCGAGCCGCACCGGATCCGAACCCTTCGTCAGGCCGCGTCGCCACACTCGAGCCTCGTCTCTCGTGATCGCAACCACCATCGCTGTCATGTCCTCAAGGTACGAGCCTCGAAGGAGGCTCGGTGTCGACGGATGTCCTCTCGTCGAAGGTCGGGCACGGGTGAACTACCCTCCGACGCGGAGGTGCACGTGAACGGAGCGGAAAGTCTGTTGCGCACACTGGTCACGTCGAACGTCGACGTGTGCTTCGCCAACCCGGGTACGTCGGAGATGCATTTCGTCACGGCGCTCGATCGAGCGCCGGGTATGCGAGCGGTGCTCGGACTCTTCGAAGGGGTCGTGACGGGAATGGCCGACGGGTACGGCCGTATGTCCGGTCGACCGGCCGCGACCTTGCTGCATCTCGGGCCGGGTCTGGCCAACGGGTTGGCCAACCTTCACAACGCGCGTCGGGCGGCGACGCCGATCGTGAACGTGGTCGGTGATCACGCCACGACGCATGCGCAGTACGACGCGCCGTTGGCGTCCGACATCGCCGGTTTCGCGCGGCCGGTGTCGTCGTGGATCCACGCGTCGACGAGCGCGACGACCGTCGCCGCCGACACGGCTCGTGCCGTCCAGGCCGCGCGCCATGCACCAGGTGGTGTCGCCACGTTGATCTTGCCGGCCGACGTGGCCTGGGCCGAGGCGAGTGCGCCGGCACCTGCCCTGCCCGTGACCGCGCCGGCTCGTGTCGACGATTCCGTCGTCGACGGAGTGATCGAGGCTTTGCGCGTGAGCAGAGGACAGTCGACCGCGATCCTGATGCGCGGTTCGGCTCTGCTCGATCGTGGTCTCGAGGCGGCCGGTCGAATCGCCGCGGCGACTGGCGTTCGACTGGTGTGCGACACGTTCGCGCCCCGACTGCAGCGCGGTGCAGGCCGTGTCGCCGTCGAACGACTGCCGTACTTCGCCGAGCAGATCGTCGAGACGATGTCGAGCGTCGAGCACTTGATCCTCGTGGGCACCAAACCGCCGGTGTCGTTCTTTGCTTATCCCGACAAGCCGAGTTGGTGCACGGCACCCGGCACGCGAATCACCTATCTGTCGCACGCTCACGAGGACGGAGTGGGTGCGCTCGAAGCGGTGGCGGCGGCGTTCACGGCACAGCCGGCGCGCATCGACCTGTCACTGCCCGACGAACCCGACGGTCGCCTCGATCAGTTCTCGATCGGTCGGATCGTGGCACGCCATCTCCCCGACGGCGCGATCGTGTCCGACGAGGCAGCCACCAACGGACTCGGTCCCTCTCTCGCCCTGGCAACGGCCCGACCCCACGACCATCTGTCGCTCACCGGGGGATCGATCGGTCAGGGGCTGCCGCTCGCCGGTGGCGCGGCGGTCGCGTGTCCCGATCGCAAGGTCGTGTGTCTGCACGGTGACGGGGGAGCGATGTACACCGTGCAGTCGCTCTGGACACAGGCGCGCGAGAACCTCGACGTCACGACGGTGATCTTCTCGAACCGCGCCTATGCCATCTTGCGCGTGGAAATGGCGCGCACCGGTGCGCAGGCACTCATGGCCGAAGGAGACCGTCAGGCACTCGACATGTTCTATCTGTCGCGACCCGACCTCGACTGGGTGCGCATCGCCGGGGGAATGGGCGTGGAAGCGGTGCGCGTCACGACTGTGGAGGAATTCTCGCGGGCGTTCGCCTCGGCGATGGTGCAGCGCGGGCCGCGCCTCATCGAAGCCGTGATCTGATCAGACGACTCGGTCGAGTGCCGATCTCAGATCGGCGCACAGATCGTCGGCAGACTCGACACCCACGCTCAGTCGCACGAGTGAATCGGGAACCTGCAACGGCGAACCGGCAGCCGACGCGTGCGTCATGCGCCCGGGGTGTTCGATCAGACTCTCGACCGCACCGAGTGATTCGGCCAACGTGAAGATCTCGGTGCTCTTGGCGACGGTGAGCGCCGCGTCGACACCACCTTTCACGGTGAAACTCACCATCCCACCGAAGTCGCTCATCTGTTTGGCGGCTGCGGCATGACCGGGATGGTCGGGCAATTGCGGGTAGAGAACTCGATCGACGGCCGGATGTCCGAGGAGCAGATCAACGACCGCGCGTGCGTTGGAACAGTGTCGGTCCATGCGCAGGGCGAGGGTCTTCACACCGCGCAGGACGAGGTAGCAATCGAAAGGCGCCGGAACTCCTCCGGCGGCATTCTGGGTGTAGCGCAGGCGATCGGCGAGCGCGTCGTCGTCGAGTGCGAGGAAACCTCCGACGACGTCGCTGTGGCCACCGAGGTACTTGGTGGCCGAATGCACGACGATGTCGGCTCCGTGATCGAGCGGCCGCTGCAA